>SDBS01001090.1_pt1 | contig 27598 bp, 16 predicted proteins | sample 2277091 | NCBI WGS metagenome assembly SDBS01 (sample SAMN10404972, study PRJNA504765) | marine sediment metagenome | isolation source: marine sediment core GS10_PC15, 163 cmbsf | place: Arctic Ocean: Southern Knipovich Ridge | collected 2010
TTTGGATGCTATTCTGGAAACAGAGGATGCTGCCTTCGGGTGAAACTTACACAGGTGCTGCATGGCTGTCGTCAGCTCGTGTCGTGAGATGTCGGGTTAAGTCCTTTAACGAGCGAAACCCTTATGAGCTTTTAAGAGCCAGTGGTTGAGAATGGACGGGGCGTATTTATTTTAATGGTCTGTGCATTGCAGCAAGCTCCAAGCTAAAGCACAGAAAACCGAATAGAAGGCTGAAACGATCTCGCAAATATTACTAAAAGACTGTCAGAGAAGGGTTTATATGAAAATATTTCTTTAAGGATTTTTGACTTGCAAAACCTGGCTTCATAGAAGGGTTCGAGTCCCTTCGGCATTGCTTGTTCGGGTTTTATCCATGGGCCTCCGCTTCCTGTCCAGCCGGGGCCTGTGCCGAGAGTTATATCGATGCCCAGACGCTCGGCTTCGTGGACCGCGTGGGCGAAGAGGTCCTGCCACTGATCGCTCATGAAATCAACCGGGCCTCTTGGTACACGTACATTTACTTCGAGGTAAACGAGGTTTCCAAGCCCAACCTCTTTCATGGATTCGAGGTCTGCGGTCATACCTTCACGAGAAAGGTTACCGTCCATAAAATACCAGTACACCCCAGGCCGAGCTGAATCCGGCGGGTCAACAAATTCCGCTTCCAGATCACCGGCAAATCCAACGCCAGCCAAAACACAAAACACGAAAACTACCAGGCATATCACATTTAAGCATTTACAAAACACAATTCAGTCCTTTTGATAAATAATATTAATATGTGTAAACGGCGAAGTAAAATTGTCCTATCTGGCGGAGCAAAAATGTACCACCCTTTTACTGTATAGCCGAGACCGCCCCGGCTGTCAATATTATCAAAGATCGCTTCCTTATTGGCGATATTCGATCATCACAGGATCAATCATTCCGTACTTTGTCAGAATATACTCATCCTGCCACTTTGGGTGATCCGGGCTGAACTGATGGGGACCGGTCCAATCTTCCTTTGGCACATGCAAAGGTCCGAGAGTGTTTTTCCTGCTGCCGAAAACTTCTACCGTTACTACATTTGTTCCCTGCTGCAAGCTTGGCGTTATATCTTTGGCCATTATGCCCCAGGGCAAGACGTACTCATCACCGTTAACCTTCAAAGCGACCGCAGAACATTCAACCGCCGGTAATACAATACATACTCTCTGGTCGCCGTTCTTTTCGACCTGAATTTTATATTCTACTGAACCTGTATAAAAAGCCATTCCCTGGTCGACCCAATTACCATATTCCAACTTACCTGGCAGAGCAACCAGTTTGCGATTGTCATAAGCAAACTCTCTGGATTCGTCGATCTTGCTTACTCCAAAATCACCGATGAGGTAAATATCTTCGATCTCCATGTTGGCACGGTAATCAAAACCCAGTTCAACTGTATTTTCACCGCTTACAACAACATCGGTAATATCGATACGCTTAATATCCTCATCGACCCACCAGCCGCAAACTTCGCTTACAACCTTTCCGTTGACTGTAATCGCAAAATCAGCGGGTTGCTCGATCACCAGATAACAAACTGGCGGCACGATCTCGGCATCAAATGTAAACCGCATTACACCCTTATCTCTGACACTCAGGTCAAATGCACCGGTCTGATACAAATACCAGGGCTGCTCTTCCAAGCCGAGCCGTGGATTAAGACCATACTTTGCACGTATCTGCTTGTCTGCCCCTATCACCGGAACAAGTTCGGAAAACCCATCATCACCTAGCTTATACCAGCAAAAATCCAGAGGCATTGAATTCATCTCAGTAAGCTCTATATCCAAAGGCCCTTCGACAGGAACTCTTTTAATGAGTTCAGTCAGCTTTTCGGTATCGGCTGCATCATCACATTCGATACCATAAGTAAGCATCGCCGATCCGCTTGGTTCCAGTTGAAGCTCAAACTCAACTCCACCATCAACTTCGGCATATTCAACCCTATGCTTTGTACCGGTTAGGGCGTCCCAGAGGACAACCGGCCCGTCAACATCGGTCATCTTAACTTTAACAACATTGCTTTTCTCTCTGTCGAGAGACTGCATAAACGACAAATATCCGCCATCAAGAGCCTTGGTCATATCCCAAACAAAATCGGCCTCGACGCCGCCGGCGCTTATCGAAATCCTTCTTTCAACAAGAGTGTCAAGTTTTGCGATAACTTCATCTTCGCCAACACAAACGACATTGTCCAGATCCAGAAGTTCAGAGACAGAATCTTTTTTTTCCGCAGCGATCCTTGACGGAAGATTATTGACAAAAATAACAATACCTCCTGCTTGAGCAAATTCTTTAAGCAGCTTGACCGTATTTTCTCTTAGTGTCAAGAGATCAGGAACGATAACAGCCTTATACTTCATCTTTCCGACAATAAACTTATCTCTTTCAACACTCCCGTATTTTTCCAGAAGTGCCTCATTAGCGAAATTCCAGCCGTAATGTTCGTCCAGAAGCATCTTAGCGATCTTATTATTTACCCTGTCGACGTCAAGCTCTGACTTAAGCTGCTCTTGATACATCGACGACTCGAACAATCCCCAGCCTGTCTCAATAGGGTGAATAATAGCAATATCGCGAACAGCTTTACCCTGGCAAAGCATCATGCTAATCCGCGAGAGGTAATCATTAACAACACCGTAATACTTCCACCAGCCGCTGTGGTCGCTAATGCTGGACGGGTAATCACGCTTTGCACCGCCGCTCAATGAGTAATGCGACAAGTGCGGACAGAGGAAATTAATGCCCAGTGCGAACTGCCACCCGGCGATAAACTTATGACCCTCAAGCGGCCAGTCCCAACCGGTACATCCGTAAAGTTCGGTAAGGACTTTTTCCTTGCCAAGTTGCTCGGCAACACTGCTGCACTGCTTGACCGTCAGAAACTCGCTGTGCCTGTCCATCAACAGATCGATCCCCGGCCACTGCATATGCTCGTAATGCTCCATGCAGTCACCTACGGCAACCAACTGATCGGAAACGGTCGCCTCGTGCAGAACGTGTCCTGTCAGTGCAATACCGTTTTCATCGCACCACTTTCCGATCTTACCCGAAAAATTCTCAACAAAAAGCTCGGTAAGCGTTTTGTGATAATCATACCGGACTTTAGAGAAACCATCTTCTTCACTGCTGAACAGTATCTCGACAAGAACCGGTAAAATATCATAACCGCAACGTTTTTTGAATTCTTCAACGAAATTGCGTCCCCAAACAAACTTATGCCTGCCGTCTTCGAACTGCAGTGTCCAGAACCCATAATTAGGCTCATCGGTAAACATCGCAGGTACAACGCCGCCGAACTTATCCTTGTAACGAGCAGCATAAGGATCATAACTGGATTTGATAAACTCATCGACCGCTTCCGGGTCGATCGTGCTAATATATTCGCTGTTATTGAAAACCGGCTCGGGCTTTTGGTATCGAACATCGAAACACATCTTCATACTGCCGGCGGCGACATCATCGTCTATGCCGATCTGCTCATATGATAAAAGCTTGCCTGCATCATTAAGCTTGACTTCAAACACACACAAAGGATTTACGATCTGGCTTTTCTTTTCAGCGGAGCCAACAATATCTACGGCTGCAATAAAACAGCTTCTAAGTTCCGGACGACGGCGAGTTATCGTGCCCCCGGCAAATCCCGATGGCCAACGGTCCTCGTCATAAAGATACGCCTTCATCCCAATATCTTCGGCGCGGTCGATACATGCCGACACACATTTAAACCACTCATCACCAAGATACTCGGTCTTCAAGCCGTATCTACTGTGCATGAAAAATCCGCCCATTCCGGCCTTGTGCATGCTGTCGACTTGCCTGCAAAGCCTCTCGGGTTCAAGTTCTGCATTCCATGACCAAAACGGAGCGGGTCTATAACCGCTCGATGGATTGTCCCAGTTGCTTTTTATTATTTCAATAAAACTCATTTAAATGCTTCCTTAGAATAGCTTTGCTATTTTAACTATTCAAATTATTACCACAATTTACACTCGAAATCCGGGCCTAAGCAATATCATTATTTCCTGATGTCGGTTCATTCGATTCGGCTCGCATTTTTTCTAAGAAAACCTTTGTTACCGGATACCGGAAGATCAGCACCATCGCCGCAAGTGATGTTAAAGGACCGACCAGGAAAGTCATAGCGCAAATATTCCAGACGCATTCCGGTGTTTGTACAGCATCCGGTCCAGCCTGAAAGCCGGTCCAACTCAAACAGTAACCGACGAATAATCCTGCGACAGCTATCGATATCTTCATCGCAAGTGAAAACATCGCCGCATAGCTTGCGTCTTTGTTAACACCGGTTTGTATCTTGTGTATCTCGGAAACATCGGCCATCATTGAAAGCGCTACAGGCATCATAATGCCATTGCCAAACCAATAAGCTCCGTGTAATAATGTGAAGACAATAAAGGCAAGTGGAAAGCCACCAGCCATCTGATCGGTAGTAGTAGCAATTCCGTCAATAATTGTTCCTGCCGGGACTAGTTCAGCGCCGAGAACCAGATCGGGCTTTAAAAAACCGGTCAGGAATAAACCCGCAAGAACCAACTCACAGAGAACAGACCAGGTCACCGCAATACAAATGGCGCCTTTTTTGTCGAATCGACGAACAAACATAGCCAGACATAATGAACCAAGACCCATTCCAACCATCGTTCCGCCATGCGCAATTGTCTTCTGGAATCCGTCAAATTTCATGAAATCATCAAAGACATACATCTGCATTGTACTAATCAATACAATGCCCAGCAAAACAAAGAACATGAAAATAAATGCCCATCGTGGATATTTATCTGTAATAATTTCCTTCATATTTTTGAAAAAAGCACCTGCATTTCCGTGGCAGGTTTGATCACCCCTGGAATCTTTAATATATTTGGCCATGAAAAGTAGCATCAGTACAAGAAAAACAGATGACGCGACCGTAAATACAGTACCCATATTGATATAGTTCTGTGCAATTTGCGTATCGCTGATTTCACCTGGATTATTCTTTGGGAAAAAGATCATCCATGCCATCGCGGGTCCGCATATATTCGCCGCCATATTAAGAGCACTTCGGATACCCTGAATTTTAGATCGATCTGCATAGTCATCTGATATTTCAAAACCTAATGCGGTATAAGGCACAACGAAAATAGTGTACGCCGTTCGCAACAGAATATTCATCATCACCAGATACCAGAACAGCATCGTCATCGAACCAATAGTGTTTGATCCTATGGAAAGATCGGTTTTGAAAAAGTCCGGCACATACCAGATAAAGAAGAAACTTGCGATCATAAGAACACCGCCGATCAGCATGTACGGATGACGTTTGCCGAATCGGCTCCTGGTGTTGTCGCTGATATGACCCATGATCGGGTCGGTCACAGCGTCCCAGAGTGTAGCGATAAAAGTCGCCTGACCAGCCATCACCGGACTAAGACCGAGTGCTTTAGTATAATACAGCATTGAAAAACCGAAAAACGAGTTTAACACCAAAGACTCTGTGCACGCACCGAGGGAGTATTTCACCATTTCCGGCGTTGAACATTTATTATTTACAGCTTGATCCTTCATGGCTTACCTTTTCAAAAAAATCTATCGTGTAGACATATACTCCAAGTGGTTTTCTCATCTACAGGTTCGTTTGAGCTACTCTTTCGCTTTGTAAAATTCTTCTACCGCCGAGGCCGCGATCTTCCCGAGCTTGATATAGCCCTCAGAACTGTAGTGGGTTCCATCGCGTGCTCACTAATAACCAACTTTCCAGTCGAGGCTGCCGTCTTTTTCCGGCGAATTGATGTTGACAATAATTCTACCAAATTCCACTTGAACTATCAATAGTTGCATGACAATTTTTCTTAAATCTGCTACTATCGCCTCTTGATAAATCAAAGCAGCGTTTCAGCTAAAAAATGGGTTCGTTTGGTTATTTCGCGTTTTTTTCTGCTTAACAGGCGATTTTCAATGTTTATAGCCCTCCACAACGACTAGCTTGCCTATCTTACTAAATGGGTTTATTTGGTTATTTCGTATTTTTGGCTCAAATTACGAGGTCATTTCTGTTTCGGAGCCACTGAAGGCAATGGAGTTCTGCAAGAGCCTTGTACAAACTTCGTTCGACCTGGCCTTCATATATTCTGAATCGGGACAGTATATTTCCGGAAGTAAAATCCCATAGAGCAAACACCTTCAACCACATTACAAAAAGGCCTATATCCATGATGAATATTTTGGGTCTATAGTGTAAACAGGCCGAGCATATTCCGCAAACATCAAGGCGTACCAAAAACGTACCAGTTTCGTCCCAGTTTCCAGACACAGCAGCCCCACAACTATATACAATCGACTCAAATCTAGATTCCATATTGATTCCCGACGTGAAGCCGGGATGTACCATATTGATAAGAATATAATTACAAAATAACCGCCATAAAATTTTCTGCAAGTGCAAAAAACGGGCAAAAAACGGAATTGAAACACCTGACACCGATTGGCCCTGTATGAGACTGATTGACATTGAATATTTTTTAAAAAAAAGTTTTTTTTGATCCGCCTAAGGCGGACTTCACGCTGCTCAGCTTTTACAGGATTCAAAGCTGGTTTCCTGATCGCCTAACTGCCGACAGGTCGCCGACCTCTTTGGCTCAAAGGACAAGATGCCAATGGTTACCCATAATGCAATGCATAATAGCCCGCCTGTGCTTTCCCCTGTCAACGCTTCCCCACACCCTCGCGGGTCGCCCTGGCATGACTCGGGGCCAAAATGGTGTGCGTCACCTTCTTTGTAAGACTCTTTCATTCTCTACTCTCTGCCTTTTAATCGGCGCATTCTACCGGACCCTTTTCTCTTATCATTAATTGGGCAAATATCAATTCAGCCAGCCCAGGGCCAGTATCTCTATATCTTCGATCCCTACATATCCGTCCGCGTTAAGGTCTGTCATATTGCAGAGATCATTTTTCAGACAATCATTACGCATCCAGTTTTGGCCTATGACCGAAAAATCATCCAAATCCAGATTGCCGCTTTCAACTATATCGACCACCGGTCGCGTGCACGCGAATACCACGTCCGAGGGCATTGTCTCATTGCCGACTGCATCGCGGATCGTCACCTGGTAGCAGCCGCAAGTGCCCGGCTCGATATCTGTAAAAGTGTATGACGATTCAGTAAGCCAACCGCTGCTAACCTGTCCGAATGAATTACATACTTCCTCGAACAGGTATTCAACGGGGTTATTCATGTCATCGACTGCTGTCATCGCGGACATCGTAATTCGTGACTGATCGATGCCATGCGGAATATCTTCAAACATTGCCGGACTCGGTGATGGCGGTACCGCGTCACCATCGGCGCGTATCCAGTCAATCTGATGTTTGGCTCCAACGCCTCCCGGCGGGTCGATACGCAATTGAGTTATGATGTATCCGGACCATTGTGGATGTAAGGTCGTATTGAATTCTATCGTCTGCCATGTGTTGTTTGAGCCGTAGTAAGAAGACGATATCAACCGATCACCCGTAATTGAATTATTGACTGAATTTGCGAAAAATAAATGAGCAACGCCTTTTACGGTGGATTTTAAACGGACCTGTATCTTGCTGACCATTTCGCCTTTGAAATAGAATCCCGAATGCAATATCTGGGGATCTGTCCGGGTAACCGTTGTATACAGCGAGCCAGGGAAATCGAATGACAAATCAATATTGATGCCCCACCAGCCCTGGGTGTCGCCGAAAGTATCAAAATCAAACGACATGTCATAAGGATGGTACGGGTTTTTGCCGGCGGCATATTCGGTTTTGTCGGTGATATAATCGCCGTCGGAGTCCAGATCGAGATAATCCGGTATGCCGTCAAGGTCGGTATCGTCGCTGCCTTCGATGATATCCGCAATACCGTCAGCGTCCGCGTCAAGGTCCGGTGAGTCAAAGTCGATCTCCGCCCATTGGCCGATCAAACCTGATGTCGTAACAGCCCGCAGCCTGTAATCAAAATTTGTATCCGGACGGTTTTCATATATAACCATCCCATTGGATTCGATTCGTGAATCACCCCAAACACCGCCGTCCGGCCTAGATTCGATTTCGAAATGGCTAAACTGCTGCCAATCCGACCATCGCACACGCATATTCGGCCATATCCTTTCGGGCAGTAAAACCAGGTGCCTGTCGTTCGGTGCGGCTTGAACGGTAAAACCATCCGGCGATGGCGGGGTGAACATCGTTTCCTTCGGGCCCTGCCACCAGAAGGGAACGTCCGGGCGGTCGGCTATGAAATCATTAATCGCACTTATCATCGTAGAGCCTGCAGTCGGGAAAGTCTGGTAATTCCATGATTCGGAATTGTTGGTCCACCAGCCGGGCGTAATACATCGCATTGAAGTCGGATAGAACTGCTCGAAATCTTCGATGGTCCTGTCGTAAAGCTGCTGGTTGTCGGGCGTAGTGTTCGGTTTCGGATGCCACTCAAAATATCCCCATCCCCACATCCGGTTTTGATCGCGATGGAAATACTTGACCGTATTGTCGATAAGGCCGGCAGGCGTAACTCCGAACCTTGTCAACCCGACCGTCTGTGAATCATGCAGAAGACCCGTCCAGATTGGAGTTGCCCCCTGCCCTTCGCGTTTTGGATTGACATATTCACCCGGAATCTGGTGAGCGAATACGAGTTCGGACGGAACACCGAGCGAAACAACATGGTCACGCACATCACGCACCAAATTTGCAACGAGGTCCTGGCGAAAACCATATGCGGGCCTTACAAGATCGCCTTCAGGATAAACACCGCCCTGGTCAAGAATGGTGTATGACCATGCTTTCCAGAATGGAGTTGAGGAGGCAAAGCTGTCGCGAGGAGCATCGAAACCGCCTGCGGCGAAACCAGTTCCGGATTCGGGGCTCGCGTCGAACGATTCATTCGTGATAGGGTCGGGAAAAAGTTCCAGATCCCAGTATCTTAAATTCCATGTCGTAAAAGCCGTACCGAAATGCTGGTTGAAGCTGGCGCCGGTGCCGTTTGAGTCTGCAGGAGTCGGGTCGTCATAGAACTGGCTTCGCTGAGCGCCGCTGATCGTCAGCAATGGACCTATGATATGCGTATGTGCACCTTCACCGGGATACTGGCCTTCAGTTACATTGTAAATGCCCTTGTGCATCAGCCAGTCCCTGAACTCGGTTATCGCGTACGGGCTGTAGTCGCCGTTGTATGCGTCGTCGCCTGTGCCCTGATGGTCAAACGCGTCACCGCCGGGCATTTCTACTTCCACCAGAATATTAAATGCGGCGAACATATCCGGATGCTGCTCATAGACCGGCAGCAATCCCTCGGTCCACTTTTCGGCAGCATCCATCAGTAACTGACGTGCTTTCGGGGCGAGCCTCGAGAACGTCTCCACGCGATAGTCACGAAACTCTTCGGGATCATCCTTGCCCTTCCAGTCGCCGTTCAATCGCCACTGGAGCTGACGATAATCAACCGCCTGGATTGCCTCGTACCACGGCTGTTCGACAAATGAGTTGGACCGTTCACCGTTAAAATGCAGGATCGGCATAAGGGCGACACCGGTATGGATCGCCCTGGGAATTCCGGAATTTGCAAAGTTGGTTACATCCGATTCGATGTCGGTGAAGATCGTTCCCCCGTATCCAATACGGGAATAAAGCCTTCGGGCCGGAATCTGCTCGACGATCTGGTCGAAATGTTCAGGAGCGTTACCTTTGATGGCATTGGCATTGAGAGGCAATATATAACGTGCATTTTCAGGTGTCGGTTTCGGCAGTTCACCGATCCATGTCACGTCGACCCAGTCGACCTCGAAAACGTCTCCGGAAACGGTTTCATTTACGACGTCAACACGGATCTTGTCGATTGTGCCGGTCCACTGTTCATGGCCTGACAAGTCGATGATCACTGTTTCAAATTCGGCGGAATTCGGGGTTACCGAAAATCCAACTGACCTGTCAGCCGACATATGTGTATCCTGATTTCTTTGGAAGAAAAGACGGCTGGCGGTTTTGGAGGATTGATTTCTAAGACGCAAAACAACAGCATTGACGGAATTAGCATAGTACTGCAGACCCGCGGGGCTTATAAGCATAGGATCATTGCCTGATGCGACAACCCGGAACACGCCGTTTGCGACCTGGCTCGACAATATAGTCCCTGCCGTGTCCCAGCCCATATTGTCGGAATCGCGGTTCCATGACCAGGTATGCCTTCCGTCGGACAGGTCAACCCAATCAATAACGATCTTACCCGAAGCGGTCTGGCTGCCAGAAATTTCAACGCAAAGCTGTTTGAGTGTCCCATTGTATTCAGGATGACCAGACAGGACAATACGGCATGTTCGCCAGCCGGTATGATCAGGCTCTATCTTTAACGTAACCGACCGATCATCAGAAAAACTTTCGTCAACGCTGCGCTTAAACTTTATATTTGCATCTGTCGAGTCGGTTTCATTTCTCATGCGGATGTACAGTACACCGTAATGATCAGTATCGATATCCAGGCCAGTGGGGGATAAAAGTTTCGAGCTGGCACCGGTGACATCAAACAATAATTCACCACTGCCTGCAATGAAATTGTTAATATCACCCTGTGCGGACCAACCGAGTTTGTCAGTTGACTGCCAATCCCAGACCGTTTCATCATAACCGCGAAAATCAGCGGACAATAAACACGGAAACAATAATAATAGTGCAATGTACAAATAATTTTTCAAATCAACCTCATAAATAATTTTGATCAAATATCCTAACGCAGTTTTTGGCCACCAAATTATTACTTAACCACGGATTTCACGGATTTACACGGATTATTCTTAAATCCTTCTTACAACTTTTAGTTGGTTTCCTTGTTTATCAGCATGTCGCTTGCGCTCCACGCTACTGTTTGTTCGCAGAAAGCCCAAAGTAATGTTTGAACCATACGGCTTCCGGACCATTCAATTTTCCGTCCGGGATGCCGGGCACTTCTAACTCCAAGGTCCATTTTTCCAGATTATTTCTTAGCCGTTCAGCGATTTCCGGGTGCTTATCGATCAGGTTTTCGTTTTCATGTTCGGGACTTTCCATATCGAAGAGAAAACGTGCCGCACTGCCAAGTTGTAGATATTTCCATTTACCCATACGAATCGCTGCCTGGTTCCAAAAACGCCAATAGAGTGCTTTATGAGGATCCCCTTTTTTGTCACCAGTCAGATACGGCACTAAATCCGTTCCGTCAAGTTCGGTAGGTTTGGATTGCCCGGCAGCAGCCATCGCCGTAGCCGCAACATCAAGCGAGGTCACCGGATTGTCATATTCTGCGCCTTTAGGCAATTCCTTCGGCCAGGAGACAATAAACGGCACTCGTATGCCGCCTTCTGCGAGTGTACCCTTTTCGCCAACCCATGGATCGTTACGTGAACCGTTCCACGCACCGCCTTTGAAAGAAATGGGAATATCTTTCATGTCTACTTTCAGAGGTGCACCATTATCGCTAATAAAAAATATCAAAGTATTTTCAAGCAGGCCATGTTTACGAAGTTGCTGACGTATTTTGCCAACCCCGTCATCGAACGCCGACATCATTGCCAGGGCATAACGTCTTCGTGTCGGCATATCTTCTGGAAAACGCTCGAGGTATTGCTCAGGTGATTCCAGCGGAACATGCGGGGCAAAGTACGCGAGGTAGAGAAAGAATGGCTCGTCATGGTGTCTATCGATAAATGTCACCGCTGCGTCTGTTTGAATATCCAGCCGGAAGCCCTCTTCGTTTCGCCACTGCCCTTTAGGATTAAGATCATTACCATCAAGGTCGTACGTCGCCCAGAACCTGTTCATCGGGCCCCAGAATGTATCGCTAAAACCTCTTTCTGAAGGAAAGTAAGGATGTTTTTGGGATTCCGGGATATCGATCCTTTTCTTTAGCTTCTGTGCTTTGCTAAACTCATCCGGCATATTTTCTTTCAGCCACATAGTATCTGTATGATTAGGTTCGAGGTGCCACTTACCCACCATACCAGTCGCGTAACCGCACTTACCAAGTCGCTGCGGAAGATAAATTTCATTAAGAGGCGGCGGCTGAGTGCCGTTTTGGTCGGACCCGAATCGCTGCTGATAGCGTCCCGTCATCAATCCGGCACGTGACGGACAGCATTGCGGAGCGGTAATATACCCGCTGGTACATCGAACGCCGTCCCGGGCGAGGGCGTCAATATGCGGAGTTTGAATGTCGTCACGCTGCTTTTGGCACCCAAGATCCGCAAAGCCCTGATCGTCGGTGAAAATCACAATTATATTAGGCTTGGAATTGCCGGTAGATTTTTCGCCACAGTAACCCGTTCCGGGCACAAAACAATACGCCCCCGATAACGCTGCACATTTCAGGAAAACACGTCTATTCATTTTTTACCTCTTTAAAAATTTAACTGCCAAATATGGACCTACATAAAATCCCATAGTTTAAGGCATTCACCATAAACTCTTGCGAGTTCTATATATTCAAACTCCGCGATGCCGACGGAAGTTCCCGGATCAATACGCAACCCTTTTATCTGGCCGGCAGGGTCAAAAACAACCTCGTATTCGTTCCAGGCTCCGTCTCGTTTAATTTCAAAATCCACACTATTGTCTTTGGAGAAAGCTTTCGTTCTTCCGCCGTAGAAATATACGGTACCGGCGCCTTTTATATTGCTTCTCATCCTGAATTTAAGAACCATTTGATTTGAGACCAGCGGTAAAGTTGACGTATAGATATAAGGGTCATTGCCACTGGATTTCAATTTCAAAATACTATTATCTACTGATAGGCTGCAATCATTAGAGCTGCTCCATTTATCTGCCAAGGGAATATACGCAAGATTTTTTACCGGAACCAATGAGCCTGTATCGGCGATAAAACCGTCTATCAATTTATCAAGCGATTTGACCTTCTGCGGATATTTCGCAGCAAGGTTATTAGTTTCGCCAATATCTTGTTTGAGATTATACAACTCAAATTTATTCGAGCGGTACTCGCCCTCTCCGTAAAATCTAATAAGTTTATAATCACCTTTTCGGACTGAGGTAGAGGGAAGATTTTGCGTCGCAGGTACATAATGCGGGAAATGACAGAAAATAGCTTCACGGTTGATCTTGCCGCCTTTAAGCACAGGAACAATACTTACGCCGTCAAGCTTTTGGCGTGGATTGGGCCTGATGCCTGCCATCTCAAGCATGGTAGGATAAATATCGACAGAAGACACGATCTCGTCGCTTGTCACTCCAGAAGTCACAACGTCTGGATAGCTGACTATCAGCGGACACCTCTGCCCTCCTTCATATATGTTACCCTTGCCGCCTCTTAGTGGTGAATTATTTGTAGGCGTAGTACCCTCGACCAGATCATACATATTGCCGCCATTGTCCGAAAAGAAAATAATGATAGTATTATCGGTCAGGTCCAGCTCGTCAAGCTTGTCGAGCAGCTTGCCAACACCGGTGTCAAAACTTTCTATCATAGAGGCCATCACAGCACAATCCTGCTTGCCCCTGCTGTCATTTACATCGCGATACTTTGCGGTAATATCCTCTACCGCCTGATAAGGAGCGTGCACCGCAAAATGCCAAACCGACAAAACAAACGGATCATTTTTATTCGCCTCTATAAATCTAAGGGCCTCTTTGGTCACACGATCGGTTACATACTCACCGGCATCGCCCTCAGGGAAGTTCTTCATTTTATACGGAGCGAAATAACTTGGCGGCCCGGGTACAGGCGCACCCATATCAAAATCAAAGCCATAGTTCTTTGGCCAATGCTCCTCATTAAGCCCGAGGTGCCACTTGCCAATTACGCCTGTCTTGTAACCGGCATCCTTGAAGGCATTGGCGTATGTGTACTCAGGCCCCTGTATATGTCTGCACGATTCCGGAGTCACCATTTTTCTGTCGGGTGCCGCACTGTTAGCCATCAGTTTGGCGTCCTTAGCAAGCGGAGGCAAATGACATCCGGGCATGGTGATATTAAGCCCCTCACGCGAAGGATATTTACCTGTCAGCAAACTTGCCCTCGTTGGCGAGCAAAGCGGGCTTGCCGAATAGGCATCGGTAAAAAGCATACCCTTTTTTGCAAGCCGGTCAACATTTGGAGTTTTGTAGTACCTGCTGCCATAAACACTCGTATCCATCCAGCCGAGATCATCGGCAAGAATGAACAATATATTTGGCCTGGGCTTAGTAGTAGATTTTTCGGCAGCGAGGCATTTGGCAGACCAAAAACCCAACCCTGATAATGCTGCACATTTTAGAAAAACACGTCGTTCCATAATCTAGTAACCTCGAAAATTTATTTTAACTCAACCGATAAAATATTTAGAAATTGCCCGGCTCTGCCTTTTGTGCAGGGCAAAATAACTAACTGCTGCAGCACTCCACTGGAACCTGTGCCTTCAGGCACTTTCATCCTGTAAGTATGCATTTTTGAATCGTTTATCACTTTGAATCGAACAACCTTGCCCGCTGATTTGTCTTTAGATCCAAAGGGAACAAATATGATTTTCGCAAAATCCTCGCTTGTATTAAAGGCTGCGGTGATCTCTACTACAGAATCCTTACCAGTTTTCCAGCACATATTTGGACTAATGAGCCTGGGGTTATTTTTTTCGAGTTTGATATGCCATGCATCTTTGATCGGCCAGCCTGTATCGGATGCGTTTTCAAATATCCAGTGCCTGCGGTCCGACGAAAAAACAAACTCGGCCCTAAACGGTTCCCGGTTGTCGTAAACGTATTCGCGGATTTGCTTAATTGAGCCTGCGATCAGGTAGTACTCGTAATCATAGACAATATTGTGATCGAGGATTTCGGAGTGGATCGGTGACAGATAGCCGGTGTGCGTGTCCTTGGCGCCGCCGCTGCCGGGCTTGCCGTCAAACCCGCCGAGAAAATGCTGCACACCGGGGGTCCAGACAGCCATACCTGTACCGTCTTTATTTAAGAGCGACGCCCAGTTTTCAGTCGCTTCAAAATTAGACCACGGAAAAATGCCCGGTCCCTTTTTCTTGATCGGAATCTCAGTCAGTTTACCATTCGTAAACGGATCGGCCCCGGTATAAGTGACAAGCCGCCACCATGGACCGTTCGAGTAAACTGCGGGCAATTCCTGATTGCGCCCTTTGTACTGAGTTTTGTCCGAGCGTGCATTGTTCAGACGCGAGCGAATATGAGCCGCCCGGCCCTCAAGCTCAATCCATATCTCAAATGTACATTCGCCGGGTTCGTTATTTAGGGGCCATTGCATTGGCACACATTTGATATACAGCGTTTTGCCGTCATTGGTGCATTTTAAAACCTTTGCAGCATTACTAAAGTGATCCCCGGACTGGATCGGGTTCCACCCCAGTTTTTTCCAATGCGGAAAGGGTTTTTTGCCGTTTGGCTCAAACGGTACAGGACCCGAATAAAACGACATCTGGACCTGGCGACCCCAGTCATAGCTGTTGACCATGTTCAGCCCATCTTTCATGTCGGCAAAAAACGTGATCGCACCACCGATAGAAAGGTCAGCCCCAATTCGAACTATTCCATTATCAAGATATTCCATCCGGGGTTTTCTGTCAACATCATTTACACCAAAAACACTTGAAACACCAACCAATAACACTGCTAAAAACATTCTAATCAAAACAAAATACCTTTCCGTATTTAAAATCTTAAAATTGTTATTTCATTCAATTTATTTTATCCAGTAATTCAGCAGTACCGCCAGGTCGTTTGTATCGATCACGTTGTTTATTGCAGCAGCGATATTGCATTTTGCGTTCCAGTTCGCATCAGACGAATCGCTTTGCCATGCCGCGGCAAATTCAGCGAAGTCGGCAAGGTCAACATCACCATCATCATCAACGTCGGCACCGGAATTTTTCATATAGACGAAATCCCTGATCTCGTCAATATCACCGACGTAAAGCTCATACTCATATTCAAAGACCGATGTTTTGCCAAGCCTTTCAGTGGTCAGCGGGGATATATAGTTTGTGGATCCGTCGGATGTCCCGCCGGAACCGCTGCCATGGAGTCCTCCGACAAAGAGCGTCGCGTTTTCGTTATAAACGCCAAGCCCCCAGCCGCTTGCGTCGACAGCGGCAGCCCACTTTTCGGTCGTAGTCCAATACTCCCATGGGGGGCCGTTGTTTTCGATCTCTGTCAAGGCACCGCCCTGCCATGGGTTTGAGCCGACATAGGTGTAGAGTTTGAACAAATCGCCGATCGTATATACAGCAGGCAGTTCCTGATGGGCGTTTCTGACCAGCGTCCAGGTCGAATCGGTTCTGAAGCATGTAAGCTTGCACCGCACATGGACATTTGCCCCCCGGAGAGTTGTCCACTGCTCCATGTAACATTGACCCGGCTCGTTATTCATATCCCAGAGCAGCGGGATCGTTTTCGTATAAGCAACCCCGTCTGTAATATTCGATTCGATAACCGTAGACGAATTGCCGAACGCGTCGCCTACCTGTATCGGGTTCCATGGCCACGGCGACCAGGCCGGGTGCTGGCCATCGGCGATTCTGTCGAGCGACTGGCCTGCATAATATGACTGCTGAATCTCGCGGCCCCGGTCGTGTGTATTGATGATATTCCGGTCGCTGTCGGAGAGTGACAGATATGTTATCGCCCCGCCGTATTCCTTTATATTCATCCGTATTCGTAACGTACCGTTATCAAGTTCGAGGAAATCAGGCTGATCGGGTATGGGATCTTCATCGACCAGTTCGATATCGTCAAAAAGATAACTCGTCCCCGTCGTTGCTCCAAGCATCAATACGCATTTCGCCGCCCCTGCCGGCGCCGTAAACAGCCCAGTATGCAGCGTATATTCCGCAGGCTTATTTATGCCCGTCCAGGCGTTATCATGATAGATAAGATCGCCAGAAGATTGCAGCCAGGCGATAGCGACCATATAATTGCCAGAACCGCTTGCCATTTTCTGAAAGGCATTGAGGCGATACTCGCGGTCTGCGGTAACATCAAAAGATTTGGAAGTGAGTAAACCCTGGACTTGTTCGGTTGTGCAGCTAAGCAAGCACGCATTATCACCTTGATAGCCATCGACAGAAACAACAGCACTGCCTTCCTGCAAATTCCAGTTAGTAAGACCGGCTTCAAAGCCGCTATTGACAGGACCGTTGGCGAGTGTGGCGGCGGTGAGTAATAATAGATTGATGATGAATAGTTTAAACATAAGTTTGGCAAGCTGAAAAAGTTATTACATTGTTGAAGACCTGACAATCACCTCGCTTGAGTCAATTTTTATATTGACGGGATTCATTTCAACAGAGTTTATATTGTCCAGAAGAATTCTTACTCCACAGGCTCCGATCTGACCGATAGGCTCTTTGACTGTGGTGATTTCGGCAAGGTCAGATCCTGCAATATCTCCCAGCCCTGCCAGCTTCACCCGGCCAGGGACACTGATCCCGCATTTTTTGAACTCTTTGAACAGATCAACAGCAGTAGCGTCATTAACGGCAAAAATAGCATCTGGGGCTTCATTGCCACCGAACAACTGACTCATTACCGCGTCCATCTCAATGGGTTTGCTTGGCGGGCTCCAGTAAACCATATCTTGCCTAAGAGGAAGACCGGACTCTGCCAACACTTGCTTGTATGCATCATACCTGTCATGGTCCGACAACACGCCATGGGTTGGAGATACAAAAGCTATCCTTTTGCTGCCCTGGTCAACAAGATGACGAACAACATTCCTGGCGGCATCCTTACAGTTCCAGGTAACAGAACTGACTTTTTCAAGCCCGGTCATATCATCGAGAACTGAACCCATGAAAACTACGGGAATACCGTTTTCCATAAGTTTTATATAGTCTCCTTTAAATTCTTCGGACCTTGGCTGACACAGAACGCCCTCGTCACGCCGTTTTAGAATTGAAAAGAGTTGGTAAGACTCAAAGCCGGAATAATCATCATGAAAAAATGGAGCTGTATAACAATGCGACGCTACTGCGGAGGCGTACTTATTTTCCATTAGAACAGTCTCGATCGAATCCATTGCCCTGGCGGCAAAGTCCTTCTCAAAAGAAGTAAAAAGAACACTTACCATGCCGGTTTTGCTGTTTCTAAGCGACTGAGCCCATCTATTGGAGACGTATCCCCGTTCCCTGGCGATCTCTCTGACCCTCTTTGCGGTGTCTTTAGATATCCCTACCTCGGATTCTCTTCGGCTGAGAGAATAAGAGACGGTGGTCTTGGAGACCTTTAGAGTCTTTGCTAAATCAGCAAGAGTAACTATCTTTTTCGGGTTAAATCCCATTAAAACACTTTCTAAATCTAAACTATTAAAAAAAAATATTAACTATCATTACCGGCATCTTAAAGCAAATACTAACATGAGATTATTTCAGCCAGTTTCTTCCTAACAAATTAAAGTCAAAGAAGTTTACTGTGCCGTCGCCGTCAGGCCATGGGGCAATGTCAGCTTCCAGATTCACATCTGACTGCAGCCATTGGCCAATCATTATAAGCAGATCGTCGAAGTTAACAGAACCGTCTATGTGCAGATCTCCCATATACGGAAAATAGAGATCTATTGCATCTCGAGCGGTATTCATGAAGGTGTATGGTGTCGTCTCCGGCAGATTCGCGGTAGGTACTGTGTACCAGGACTGGATTGTTATAGCATCCGGAAATATTCGATCCTGCTTCAGGCGGTTTATATACGCAGTTGTCCCGGTATAAAATTCCTGATATCCCGTCCGCGGTTCAGCATTGACTACAAGATGAAAGGTGACCCCTCGATCCCGGCACCAAGCCTGTATGCTTCTAAACTTTGCCGGATTGTCAACATCCGCATCATTATCAGCCGTCCTGGTTGCTATATAATATTGATACGGACAATCAATTTCAAAAAAGTCTAACGTATGCCCGGCATCGGCTAATGCCGTGTAGACAGTATTTAAAGCATCTTCATAATATACTCCTGTACTGTCAGTAAAGTTAGGATTAGGCTGATAACCGTGCAACTGGGCAGTGTAGTCCCAGTTCGGAAGATTTGAAATAAGTCCCATTTTCATATTTGGATATCTGGTCCGGCATAATCCCCAGAACTCTACAATCTCACTTGCAGCCTGGTTAATACTAACAGTAGGATTGGCGATCATTAGCAGTCGCCTAATAGGACCATCCAGGTGGACTGCGCTAACTTGTCCGCCGGCAGCAAAAATCGGGTCAAGCTGCTGTTTGGCAATGTTGAAATTATAAGCCGCATTGTTACCTGAGGGAAAGTCGCCGTATTCGCATGTTATATCAATGCCATGCTGGTCCATAAAGGAAACCATACCTGCTGTATTGATCGGGCCGCACCACGAATACATACATCCGTAATATTTAAAAAAATCTATTTGATCTGCAACACTGGACCATTGCGAGTAAGAACTAAACAGCGGGTCAATTGATGTGCCGTTTACATGAGAAGGCGCAATTCCTGCCTTAGTTTGAACGTTTGCCTGCACTAAGTTGCCGCTGGCACCCAGTATGTTCAGCGCCAATAACACTGTAATGACAGGATAAGTGGAAAATAGTTTGTTCATAAATAATGCTTTTATCGATAGCCCTTTCTCCGTTTGGCTGTGCTCTGTGATATACCTCATCCCGCTAAGGAGCAACTCCGTCAAGCCAATGCTCGGCGAGTACCGCGCAGTCTAAGAGGTTTACTATGTCGTGCCCCGGGCAGTCTCACCCAAGGCATCATTACTTAATTCACACTAAATTACAGCCCGGAATCCATCCAGCCTTCAGCCAACTTCGCAAAGTCAGCAATATTTACAATGCTATCCGGTACCAGGTCGGCCTTAAGGGTAGGATAGATCAGATCGCCCGTATTCCACGCCCAGCTTGAATGCTGCGTGCTGGTATTAACCAGTGTCAGAGTCTTCCACGATGCTGCATTCCATGGATCTGGGAACGTCGCTACAAAAGATTTCAATCCGCCGTGGAAATCTATATTCAAAAATTCTACGCCGTGCGTATCACCTGCTGCGTCTGCTACAACAATTTTACCACCGGTGATATTCAGCACACCGCTTGCACCTATCGATAGTGAGGCTGCATTTACGGTTCCACCGGCGAGCTCTACCAAACCGCTGCCGGCAGGTCCACCGCTGTTAACAAAAAAGCCTGTACTTGTATTAATTGTCCCGCCATTCATGAGGAGAGTACCATGTCCACTAGCGCCGCTACCAACGGCCATATAGGTACCGGTATTCAGTTCACCGCCATTCATAGTAAGTGTGCCATCTGTATCGGGGGTATCGTGGCCTATAATAAAAAAGCCGTTAGCCCCGGCAGTGGATAGACTTCCGCCAGCTTCTATTGTCATTTCAGCCGGCCCTGCGTTCATCCATGAAAGGCCAACAAAATCCACCGATGGAACGGCGGTTCTGATATGCGGCTGATTAGCACCGTAAACGCCTGGTCCTCCCCAGAGTTCTCCGAGAAGTACATAATCACCTGGGTCTGATGTGCCGGGCACCTCAAAGTTCGTCCCATCAGTGAAGTTTGTAAACGTGGCCCAATCGTTGTCTGGAGCAGCCCAATTCATCCAAAGCCAGGGAACAGCGCCGGATGCGCTGCCTGCCAAAGCCAACACACAAACACAAGCAACTATACACATCAATTGCTTTTTCACCTCATTCATTCTCCACAAAAAACTAACATCAACTTGCCCGGGCCACCGCTGTTTCATCTTCTTAACCCGTTAGTTCTTCTGCCAGTCTCTTCCTAAGAGACCTACGTCAAGTAAGTCTACTGTTCCATCACCGTCAGGCCATGGGTAAATGTCAGCTTCCAGGTTCCAACCTGTCTGCGGCCATTGGCCAATCATTATAAGCAGATCGTCGAAGTTAACAGAACCGTCAACGTAAATGTCTCCCGGATAACTGCCTGGCGCCCGAGCTGATAAAGTGGTTTTATTGGTCCCGCCATCGTATAGGAGGTCCACTTTGCTCTGACCACCATAACCAATAATATATCCGACACTGATATAGCCCGATCCAAGTTTAAGGCTCTCCCAATTGCCATCTAATACGAGCGTACCGCCCCGAATATCTATAACACCGCTGACACCTGGCATCGCCAGTACGTCTGCATTAATAGTTCCGCCATCCAGGTTTACCTGACCAATTGAAGTGGCGGAATTGGGAACCGCCAGGAGCGTTGTGTTAATCGTACCGTCGGTCATATTGAGTGTACCGGTGGCTTCGTTGCCGACGATAAAGCCAACGCCGGGGACGTCGATGGTTCCGCCATTCATATTAAGTGTTCCGTGTCCGCCGGTGTCCGTATGGCCCAATATTATCAGTTGTGACGTCAGAGATCCACTATTGACCGTCATGTTAGGACTGCCGCCGTTGCGAATGCCGACATACAAATTTTCAGCATAAGCATCTATGCCATCTATAACCGGACCATTTGCACCCTCTGCAGCCGGCGCTAGGACAAATGCCCTGTCCAGCATATCGGGCACATAGCCAAGGTCCCAGTTGGAAGGCGTGTCCCAGAAGTGACCGGCGCCGGAATCGTCCCAATTTATATTCCTCTTGCCTCTGGTTGTAAAGACCCAGACGTCGCCTTTGTGGCTGGTGATGCCATCGATCTCGACTTCATCGATCCGCCAATAGTATGTAGTGTTTGCGCTAAGGTCGTCGATGTCAATGACATAGGTGTTGGGGTCCTGGTTGCCTTTGAACACGCTGCTGCCGACCGGCAGTGTATCATTGGCATCAAAAATCTCGTCGTAGTCCGTACCAAAGTACACATCATGCGAATCGGCGGTAATTCCGTCCGTCCACCCAAGTATCCTGTCAGTATCCACGTCTGTACTGTTGTTACCCGGTACAGGCACTGTGGCCTTTACCGAATTTCCCGGATAAAATCGCGGATCATCCACACCATCGTCATTTGCCAGGACCATGGTCTTTCCCGGTGCTGCAGGTGGATTGTATCTGGTGATCAGATACGTGTGAGTGCTTGCAGTAATAACGTTCGGGTCGATGAAGCTGTTGACATGCGACACCTGATTACCCTCTAATATCAGCACGCCCTCGGTAATGTCCATGGCAGCACCGTCACCCATCATCAACCCATTGCTTGCCAAACCGCTTACGTGAATAGTACCGCCATCCAGGAATATATTACCGGCAAAAGAATTTATATTTTCAGTGGGCTGGTCAGCGCAAACTTTTAGCATAGTAGTAAAAATCTCACCGCCGATCATACTAAGTGTACCCGTACCGCCGAAGTTGCCGACGCCGAAATAACCACCAGAGCCAATATTGACCGTGCCGCCGGTCATATTCAACGTCCCATCATTCACCGCGTTGGGGTCGAAGCCAGGCGGGTACCAGCCTAACATAATTCTGTCTGAGTTTAGTATTCCACCCTCCATCGTCATTACAGGAAAGCCACCTGAGCCCTGACCAACAATCAGGTTAAGCAGTTGCGGCGATAGCCCGCTTTGGTAAACCGGGCCATTTGGGCTCTCTGCCAATGGTGCAATGATTGCTACCGTCTTGCCGTCTAAGGGAGAAACATGATTATTCCAGTTCTCACCCGTGTGCCAGGAGTGGTCGGAGCCTTCATCAGTCCATAAAAACTCAGGCTCTAATAGAGTTGTGAACTCCCAGACTAAGCCTTTGTGCGTGGTGCCGTCGATCTCGACTTCATCGATCCGCCAATAGTATGTAGTGTTTAGGCTGAGGTCGTTGACGGAAATGTCATAGGTGTTGGGGTCATGGTTGTGTGCTTTGAACACGCTGGTGCCGACCGGCAGGGTATCATTGGCATCAAAAATCTCATTTTCGACTGTACCAAAGTACACATCGTTCGAAACCGCTGTGCTTGCCATGTCCCATCCGAGGGTCAAATCTTCATCAATCGGTACGTCTGATTGCTCATCCGAGGGGTCGGGGTTTAAGGCCACGGGGGGTTTTAAGGCAGTGATCGTGGTGCTATTGGTGCCAGCGTCATAAGTCGCTACTAAAGTGCCGGTACCGCCGTAAGCATAAATCCAGTTATTCCAGCTGCTCATGCCATTAACCGGCAGATCGATCCCAATAACAAATGTACCACCGGTGATATCCAGCTGACCGTTTGCACCTACCGATAGTAAGTCGGCATTTATGGTTCCACCGGCAAGGTTTACCTGCCCCCACGCACTTAAACTACCATTGTCAATAAACAAGGTACCTGCGTTAATTACCCCGCCAGTCATGTCGATAAGGCCGGTTGATCCGTTTCCGTTACCACCAACGATTAGATTTACATTGGCAGTCAGGGTGCCGCCCTCCATATGAAGCACACCACCTGGTGACCCCCAGCCTAAATATACTCTGTCAGACGTTAGACTTCCACCAGCAACTACTGTCATTTCAGCTGGTCCACCACTACTTGGCCAACCAATACCAAGTTGAGCCGGCACTGCAAGAGCGGGGGAGCTGACGATCGGCTGGTTAGTGCCCTGGGCTCCCGCCCCCCAATGACCTAGAAGCGCAATATCACCAGTGACCAGTGCTCCGGCGCCGGCCCAGTTGGCCGCATTGTTCCAATCCTGGTCAGCGCCAGCATTGGTCCAGGTCCTGGTCCCGCCAAATACGCTGCCAACAAAACACAGCAACAAAGCAACAAAAACTAAAGAAATCAAATTCTTAGACATTTTAAATCTCCTCAAACCGAACAAATAATTCAATTTGTTTATATGCAAGCACAAAATCATCATTAACAAAACTCTGTCAATCCTAAACACTCTTAAAGAGTTTCCCAACTCACTTTCTATATACAGGCAGGTCTCAATATACCCCAAACCGCTTTGAATACAGCAAAACGAAAAAAACTAGATATTTATTTTTTGGTTCTGGTCAAATTCAAGCATATGGGTGCCGGCTTTTTACACCCGGCACCCTTTTTTTAACTTCTTGCTCTCTGCGCACATATCCTCAGGTACAACGTCAGGCTGGTATAGTAAAACCTCGCCTAATACGCATAGATCATTATGCACGTCTCCTGCGAATCAAAAGTCCACCAAGTCCCAGCAGCAGCATCGTAGCAGGTTCCGGGATGGCAGTGATCGTGGTGTTAAGCCCATCATAAGTCGCTACTAAAGTGCCGGTACCGCCGTAAGCATCAATCCAGTTGTTCCAGGTGTTCAGGCCATTAATCCCGCTGAAATCGGAGCCTTCCCAAACAAATGTACCACCGCTGATATCCAGCCTACCGTTTGCACCTACCGATAGGTTTGCATATATGGTTCCACCGGCAAGGTTTACCTGCCCGGACACACTATTACTGGCATTGTCAATAAACAAGGTAGGTGTGTCAATTACCCCGCCAGTCATGTCGATAAGGCCGGTTGATCCCCCTCCGTTACCACCAACGGATATTTGGGTATTGACATTCAGCAAACCGCCCTCCATATGAAGCACACCACCTGGTTGCCCCCAGCCTAAATACACGTTGTCAGCCGTTAGACTACCGCCAGCAACTACTGTCATTTCAGTTGGTCCAGCACTACTTGGCCAACCAATACCAATTTGAAACGGCACTCCAGGAGCGGGGGAGCTGACAATCGGCTGGTTAGTGCCTAGGGCTCCCGCCCCCCAACTACCTAGAAGCGCAATGTCACCTGCGGCAGGCACCACGCCGCCAGCCCAGTTACCCCCATTGTCCCAATCCTGGTCAGCGGCAGCACTGGTCCAAACAATGGCCCCGCTAACGCTGCCTGTAGCCAAAGCCAACACACAAAGAATTACTAATTTAGTTTTCATCATCACTCTCCTTAAAAAAATAGAAAACTATTTTAAGCACGCTACATCGCATGCTATAATTACGGTAAAATCAAAATACTAAACATGCTCAGATAAAACTAACGCTAATCTCAGAGCAATGAAAGCCAAAAAGGCCCTTCTGTACCGATTCAGAACGCATACTAAACCGTTCCAGTCAAATTTCAGTCTACAATTACATAAGATTAGTGTCAAGAAAAAAAATATCGAACAGGCTTAAAAAAACACCAAATTGACGTAACTCCCTGACTCATAAGCACTTAAAAAAATAAAAATAAAATATTTTATTGCCTTGACAAATTGAAATCTACACATTATTATGAATCTAAACCGATAAAGCTGCGACTGTGCCTGGGATTTGGCATTATTATCGACCGTAGGTTTAAAACATGCAGAACAACCTCCTTATTAAGGAGAGTATAATGTTTATTGATCGTTTTAATGAAATACATCTAAGCACACCCAGACGTCACCAGAAGCCGGGATTTACGCTAATTGAACTATTGGTTGTTATCGCGATCATCGCATTGCTGTTGTCAATTCTGATGCCCTCACTGCAAATGGCCAAAGAAGCCGCCAAACGAACGGTTTGTGGCAGCGGTCTCAGACAAATCGGAATGGGCCTTGCTTTGCATGGACAGGACAATGATGAGTATTGCTTCCCGGACTACCTCAATAACGGCAAACCGTGGGATGCGGCATTGGCCCCTTATCTTTCGACCAGAGAGAAAGATGCCGCTAAGAAATATTTCGAATGCCCTTCGGACAAACAACCTCGTGAGTTTGACACGGCCAACAATAAATTCAATGAAGACGGCGTTTATTTACCCCGCTCTTACGCTATCAATGCAGGCTTAAGCAACCGCCAAAACTTTGAAGCTACCCGCCCTGAATTGGCTGGCAATTCATCCAACAAACCTGCAAAATACTATCAAATCAGGGGTACAGGTCAAGTCATTCATGTAATGGAATTTCATTTGGGATCAGACGACCAATTATGTACAGGCGTAGGCGGCTTTGCAAGCAATGGCAACGTTCAGGGCAGTGCGGCTTATCAGGAATGGCTAAAACCTTCCGTTGCGGGTGTAACACGAGGCGGCGAACTAGATGAACGCGGACATATGCACAAAAAAGGCGGCAATTGGCTCTTCGTTGACAGCCATGTCGACTGGCACCGGATTAACCCGGAAGCGACCAATTACTCAGATCAGTTGTATCAGGGACTGTATTTTACAAAGAACTGGAAATATGATTAGCGAGTGGTACTGGCCTGCCCGATCAGCACATCTGCCTGCCTGAGCTTGGCCACAATTTGAGGACCACTAAAACGCTTCTTCATGAGTACAATCTCCCTTCTTGGCTAAAAACAATATATACCAAATCAATCGATTATACTCTCACATAAACTGGACCAGTTTTCGGGGAGCATTCCAGGGCGACTGGCTGAGTTTGGGCGCCAAGACGCCGGTGGCATTTATCGATACGGTATATTTTGCGTATTCGGCGAGCCTGATGTCGGAGATGGCCCGGACAATCGGAAGAGAGGCGGATGCAGCCGATTATGCCGGGCTGTTCGAGAATATCAAGGCGGCATTTGCGAAGAAATACGTCAATGCCGATGGAAGCCTGACGATCGACAATCAGAGCGCTTATGTGCTTTCGCTGTCGGTGGGGCTGATGGGTTCCGATCAGGTTCCCGCGGCGCGGAAGCACTTGATTCGGCTGCTCGAGGAGAACGACTATCGGATGACGACGGGGTTCCTGGGGACCAGGCTCGTATGGAACGGCTGGCAAAACTTACCGAGACACATAAGGACCTCAAGCTTAAAAAGGAAGAACTGCTTAAGATATCCAACTGGGTTGACACGAACGCGCAGTATTACGGTTCCTATTATGGTCGCCGCAACATTAAGGATCGAAACCATCCAAACTTTCGCCCGATTCCAGATTGGTCGTCAGCTATTGGTATTCCTCCGCTGCCAGAAGATAAGCGATAAAGTTTCCGGTGGCCAGTGGGTGAATGACACCGGCTGAGTTTGCCAGGTTGTGCATTGATATAGATTGTCGCAGAAGGTAGCGATAATAGCAAGGCCATGTGAAAATCGAAATTCATCAAAGGCTCTGCGATCCAAATAAAATGAATGTTACACTACTTATTAGAATGAGAACGTATTCTCGGACAGAAAATTTCAGTATTTTCAACAAAAACCTTGCAGAACTTGATCTTGAAACACAATCTCAGCTCATATTCTGTCACATCCACTAACGGGGAATTGTCGGATGTTATGAGCAAGATAGCCGATACATGCAGTCCTGTTTTTTTCGATCTTCTAATAAAGGCCTTGACACAATCACCCGAAACGTGTAATAGTACAGGTATATATCAATAGTTACCGAGATTATTACACATGCGCAAATATAGTCAAAACATGGAAAAAGCCGTAAATTTCGCAAAAAAACACGGCATGATCCGGGTTAGAGATGCGGTTAAGGAAGGAATCCACCCTGAAAACCTTCGCAGGCTGTGCAAAAAAGGCCTGCTGGTTAAGATGGCCAGGGGCATCTACATCCCAGCTGATAGTGAGATATCTCAAAATGTGGGCCTGGCACAGATCTCAAAACGCGTACCTCATGGAGTTATTTGCCTGCTTTCAGCTCTGCAATTCCATGACATTGGAACCCAAAGCCCATTTGAGGTTTGGGTTGCGATTGATCAAAAGGCCGCTGCGCCCCGGATCGATTATCCTCCGATC
>SDBS01001091.1_pt1 | contig 27592 bp, 17 predicted proteins | sample 2277091 | NCBI WGS metagenome assembly SDBS01 (sample SAMN10404972, study PRJNA504765) | marine sediment metagenome | isolation source: marine sediment core GS10_PC15, 163 cmbsf | place: Arctic Ocean: Southern Knipovich Ridge | collected 2010
ATTTTATATGGAATAAGAAATTGCAAATCCTTGTAATAAATATTGGTGCTAAATCTAAAGGGACGGTTCCCAACCCTGAAATCCAGTATGCTTCCTGCCAGGAAATGAATAGATTGCTGTGCTTTTATATTCTTATTGATCCAGCCATTTTCATCTCTTATTTCTTTATAAAAAGCCGGTTGATAATAAAAGCCGGTAGCAAATCTAAATTTAACATCCTTTTCCCATTCCGGATCCAGCATAAGGGAAATCCTGGGACTTAAAATAAACTGATGATTAAAACTCCAATACTGTGCCCTCACACCTGCTTCAGTTTCAATAGATGACCGGGACAATATAAAATTTCTTTTGTACAATAAATGACCGGAAGTTCTAATTGTATTGAGTTCATTATCTACTATGATGCATTGACTGAGATTTACCGTATGGCCTGTATATGGAATAGAATATCCGGCAGAATCAACCATTTTCCATTCGTTCATCCGGTCATGGATTCTTTCATTCTGTAGTTTAATACCCCAACTCAGGTTCGAACTGTTCAATTTCAGGCTACCCTTATGATGAATTGCCAATACATTTGCCTGAAAGGAATTTCTTGCATGATCAATAAACCTGCCTATACCTATGTTCATAATGCTATCACCCAGGTTCTCTGATCCCAGTTCCTTGTCGAGTTCATTTAAAGAATAAAAGCCTTCGATATCATAATTTTCATATTCCAGAGTGCTGAAAGCACTTGCAATAAACCTGAGCATCAGTTTTTCGCCAGGACGATAGTTTATTGAAAAAGCTCCGAGGTAAGTGTTGAATTTGTCTAATTCCTGACCATTGAACAGAATATTTAACTGAACCGAGTTTACAAGGGTTCCGAAAGATGTACGCCGACTTTCAGGAATGAAATTGTAGTGATTGATTGCGATATTTCCCAGGAAATCTAAACTTAGTTTTTCAGAAACTATATAGCTCAAATAGGATTGAAGATCAGCAAATCTTGGCTTGTAATCTCCGGTGACATCGAGTGAATTTAGCAGGTATTGATTGCTCTTGTATCTGAGCCCAACAATCCAGCTGAGTTTATTGCTCAGGGAAATGCCTTCAAAAAAACCATTTGCCCCAAGCAGTCCCAGTTCAAATCCGCCTCCAATTTTTTGCGGCTTCCTGTATCGTATATCCAGGACGGAAGCCATTTTGTCACCATAGGAAGCATTAAATCCCCCTGCAGAAAATTGAACCGAAGATACAAGGTCTGAATTTACAATGCTCAGGCCTTCTTGTTTTCCTGCCCTGATCAAAAAAGGCCTGTATACTTCTATGTCATTAATGTATATTAAGTTTTCATCAAAATTACCTCCTCTTACTGAATACTGTGAACTTAATTCATTGGCACTGCTCACTCCTGGAAGGGTTTTGATATAGGCTTCAATATCTCCCGATATGCTTGGCAGAATCTTTACTTCTCGCATATTCAACCTGGTAAATCCTTGTTCTTCAATCCTGGATTCGCTGATTTTTACCTCTTCTAATTCTTCGGTGCTTTCCAGTAAAGTTATATGGATGGTCAGATTCTTACCAGGGGAGACTTGCCTGCTAATTAGTTTGGTTTGAAAACCAAGCGAAGAAAAGGAAAGCTTTATAGTTTCATTGAAGGGTAATTTTAAAATATAAAAACCATCTTTTTCACTAATTGTTCCATAAGTAGTTCCCTGAACACTTATATGAACCAGGTTTAAAGCCAGTCCTTCAGAATTTGTAATCTTCCCGCTAATACTAATTTGTTCCTGGCCTGAAACCAGTTGAAAGCTCAGGCTAAAATAAAGGATTAAAAGGGTATTGTAAAAACGATTCATGCCAGATATTACACTCAATATCAAAATAAACTATTTTTTTCACCGGAAATTGTTGAAAGAGGCATTTCCTGCTTTAATTTCCACAAAATGCGCAAAAGAGGCAAATTTTCCGGTATACTGTAGATCGACTCTCCAGAGTCGATTGCGTTTCGGCAGAAACGCTTCATTTCCATTGCATTGAGCCTGGTTGCACAGCTCTTTCCATTATACAACTCACCGTTTTTAACGATCCTGTGGATCGTGGAGCGACTAAGGAGAGTCGCTCTACAAACCATGTTGCAAAACACGATAAAGATATTTGCAGGGACTCATTCTGTTCTGGATTTAAACCTGTACCGGAAAAAATTTGAGTATATGATGTTTCAGCTGTAATAATATATTATTTGCGGAAAAGAAAATACATTAACTTTACTATAAAACCTTAAACTTATCTTCAATGATCCAGCAATACGAATTATCCCTTCCACCTTTTCCGCGTGGATATCACCTAATTACAAGTCATTTGCTTGCTAAGCTAAAGAACTTACCGATGACTGGAATTATGAATGTGTTTATAATGCATACGTCAGCAGGTTTAAGTCTGAATGAAAATGCAGACCCTTCAGTCCGGGATGATTTTGAATCTTTCATGAACAAACTTGTACCTGAAGATGATCCGGTTTACAGTCATATTTTTGAAGGTTCAGATGACATGCCGGCACATTTGAAATCATCATTAATAGGTTCTTCAGTAAGTATTCCTATCCATGAGGGCAGACTCAGGCTTGGAACCTGGCAGGGCTTATATCTATGTGAATTCCGGGACCATGGAGGATCAAGGAGGCTTGTGGTAACGGTTATTGGGGATGATTTAGATCCCGAACTTAGCGCAGCGATCTCATGAACAAAGTGAATAAACAAGTTCGGAATGACACAGGGTTTGTCATGCTGAACTACTTTCAGCATCATCACAAAAACCTGTTTTATTTCAGTTTTCTTTGAGAAAAAAATCATAATTTTGAGGTCTTAAAAGCTAAAAAATAAACGGATGGAAAATAAGTTATTGCTTGGAGATGAGGCATTGGCCCAGGGTGTTTTGGATGCTGGCCTTTCAGGCTGTTATGCATATCCGGGTACTCCCTCCACCGAGATCATGGAGTATATTCAAAACAGTAAATTGGCCATTGAAAGGAATGTTCATCGTAGCTGGTCTACCAATGAGAAAACAGCTATGGAAGCTGCTCTTGGGATGTCTTATGCCGGAAAAAGAGCTATGGTCAGTATGAAGCATGTGGGACTAAATGTTGCATCGGATGCATTTATAAACTCTGCAATTACAGGTGTAAATGGAGGCCTGGTAATTATAGTGGCAGATGATCCTTCTATGCATTCTTCTCAGAACGAACAAGATTCAAGGTTCTATGGGAAATTTGCACTGGTGCCAATTTTTGAGCCTTCCAATCAGCAGGAAGCCTATAATATGGCTTATGAGGCTTTTGATCTTTCCGAAAAATACCAGGTCCCGGTAATGATAAGGATAACTACCAGGCTGGCACATTCAAGATCGGGGGTTATGACTAAAACTGTAAGGGAGATGAATCCAGCCAAACTTCCAGACGATAAAAGGCAGTTTATTTTGTTGCCATCTGTAGCAAGAAAGCGCTACAGAGGTTTGTTGACCAACCAGGATCACTTTACTTCTGAATCCGAGAAGTCACCTTATAATCAGATTATTGAAGGAAGTAATAAAGACCTTGGAATCATAGCCTGTGGATTGGCTAATAACTATTTAAATGAAAGTTTGAAGGGAAGTTCTTTGGAATACCCCATTCTGAAAATTTCACAATATCCGGTTCCAGTAAATATGATCCGTAAATTTGCTTCTGCCTGTAAGGAATTGTTGGTTCTGGAAGAAGGCTACCCTATTGTGGAAGAATCCTTAACCGGCTTGTTAAACATGGATTACAAAGTTCGTGGACGCCTGGATGGGAGTTTACCCCTGGATGGAGAACTGAATACTGATCTTGTTTCCAAAGCACTTGGAATTAAATTGCCCGTTTCACGGGAAGTTCCATCCCTGGTTGCCAACCGGCCTCCGACCCTTTGCCCGGGTTGTGGTCATACCGATGTGTTTTTGGCTATGAATGAAGCACTTTCGGAATACGGAAAGGGAAGAGTATTTTCTGATATAGGCTGCTACACACTCGGCGCCCTTGATCCGCTAAATGCAATTGATACATGTGTGGATATGGGAGCCTCGGTTACTATGGCCCTTGGGGCTGCCGATGCAGGCCTTATTCCGGCAGTAGCTATAATCGGGGATTCAACTTTCACCCATTCAGGTATGACCGGATTGCTGGATGCTGTGGTTAAAAATTCACCAATCACCTTAATTATTTCCGACAATGCAACTACTGCTATGACCGGGGGGCAGAATTCTGCCGGTACCGGCTCCCTTGAAAAAATATGCCTTGGACTGGGAGTTGACAGGGAACATTTAATTATGATGACGCCCTTAAGGAAAAATCATGATGAGAATATTGATATAATGAAGAAAGAACTTGAATATAATGGGGTTTCTGTGATTATAGCCCAGAGAGAATGTGTTCAGACAGCAGCTCGTGATAAACGAATAGCAGCTGCTTTAAAGCTTGAAAAGCTAACAAATACTTAAAAAAAAAGAAATGAAAAGTGATATTATACTTGCAGGGGTTGGAGGACAGGGAATTCTTTCAATAGCAGCTGTTATTGGATATGCAGCCCTAAATAGAAATTTGAATCTCAAGCAGGCAGAAGTTCATGGAATGAGCCAGAGAGGGGGTGCGGTTCAGTCAAACCTTCGTATCTCTGATGAAAAAATATCTTCCGATTTAATTCAATCGGGTATGGCAGATTTGATCCTCTCGGTTGAACCCATGGAGTCCTTGCGATATTTACCCTGGCTGTCAGAGAAAGGGTGGTTGGTTACCAATAGCAAACCCTATAATAATATCCCTGATTATCCCGATATAGAATCTGTTTATAGCGAAATAAAAAAACTGCCAAATCATATCATTATTGATGCAGATGGAATTGCCTCTGAATTGAAATCAAGGAAATCTTCCAATATTGTTGTTCTTGGTGCAGCCATTCCCTTTTTACCATTTGAATGGGAGGACTATGAATTTGGGATTAAAAAACTGTTCGGCAGGAAAGGGGAGGAGATTGTTAGTACAAACCTGGATGCCCTGAAAGCGGGCATGGAATTTTGTAAAACTATCAGACAGTAATTGTATCAAGGTTTTTCTTTGTGTGTTCTTTGTGCCTTGGTGGCCCGAACAAGATAGCCACGAAGTCACTAAGACTCCAAGGAGCACCAAGAAGAAAGAATTAATAATTAGAAAAAAAGAACTTAGTAATCCTTAGTGCCGTAAATCATAAAAACCACGGAATGTTTTCAGCATCAGATAAACAACAAATACATAACAAAGGCCTGGACCTTGACTCTGTTAATTATCAATTGAATTGTTTTGAGCAAGGTTTTCCTTTTTTAAAAATTGTAAACTCTGCCAGTATCTCAAAAAGCATATTGAAATTTTCAAAGTCGGAAGAGATGAATTGGGTAAAGCTCTATGAGGAGAATTTTTCCAGTATGAATGTTGTAAAATTTATTCCGGCCTCCGGGGCAGCATCCCGAATGTTTAAGTCTTTGATCGAGATGATATCTGTGGGACAAAATCAAAAAGAACCTGCGGCTCCGGACATTCATTATGATCCCCAACTGGAAGAAATATTTTCGGGGATTAGTAATTTTGCGTTTGCTGAGCCATTAAAGACGGTACTTTTAAACGAGGGATTAAAACTGAATGAATTGCTGGAAGAAAAGCAATATTCTACAATTGCCCGCTATATTCTTAAAGTATCGGGTTTAAATTATGAAAATCTGCCAAAAGGACTTATTGAGTTTCATTCCTATCCTGGGTTTTCAAGAACTGCATTTGAAGAGCATCTTGTGGATGCTGCATATTTTGCAGTTGATAAAGAAGGGGTAGCAAATCTGCATTACACAATTTCTCCGGAGCATGAAGTTTTGTTTGTACAAAAACTTAAAGATGTAATCTCTGAATATGAAAAAAAATATAATGTAAAATTCAATATTGATTTTTCTTTCCAGGAACAATCAACAGATACTATTGCCGTGGATATGGAGAATAAACCATTCCGGCTTGCCGATCATTCTCTCTTATTCCGGCCCGGGGGACATGGTGCCCTGATTGACAATTTGAACAAACTGGATTCCGACCTGGTATTTATCAGCAATATTGATAATGTAGCTCCTGGGCGGACAAAAGAAATAATCGTTCATTATAAAAAGCTTATTGGGGGTGTATTAATCCATTACGAGCAGAAGATTTTTAACTACTTACTGCAATTGGATGCTCCGGGGGAACCTGCACCAGAGTTGATTCATGAACTTAAAAATTTTGTCGAGACAGACTTGAATATTCACAATGAAATGTCAGTAAGCTATAATCAGGAAGAATGGCTAGAATATTTCAGGAAAAAGCTGAACAGACCGATCAGGGTTTGTGGTATGGTAAGAAATGCTGGAGAACCCGGCGGAGGACCATTTTTTGCCAGGAATGAGGATGGAACAACTTCCCTGCAAATAGTGGAATCTTCGCAGATTAATCTTGAAGTAGCAGAAAACAGAATAATTTTCGGGAATGCAAGTCACTTTAATCCTGTTGATCTGGTGTGTAAGCTTACAGATTATAAAGGCAGTAAATTCGACCTGCTGCAATTCAGGGACATGAGAACCGGTTTTATATCCCAAAAGTCTAAAGATGGTCGTGATTTAAAAGCATTGGAATTGCCAGGCTTGTGGAATGGAGCTATGTCTGACTGGAACACTTTTTTTGTGGAGGTTCCCATTGCAACTTTCAACCCGGTTAAAACCCTAAATGATCTGCTCAGGCCAGAGCATCAGTAGAAATGTTGTCGAAGAGTCCAAAGGTCTAAAAGTCTAAAAAGGTTGGAAAAAAGCAAAACCTCCTTATCCGAATTTATCCATTTTAATTTTTTTGCTCTACTCCTGAAATTTTCAAAAAAATGTTTCCAATATTCCACCATTCCAATTCTTTAATCCTGGTCTTTTAGCTCCGGATGTTTTAGTTTCCCAAAATAAAAAGGATCACAATCCTTACCAAGTGCATTTTTAAAAAGATTACTTACCGGAGCGAATAATTTGGCAATGATTTTAACATTCCCAAGTTCTGGTTCTTTTAAAGTACCATATATCTGTTGACTTAGTATCTCGCATCCTTTTGGATTTATTACACCAATGGAGATATCCAGGCTGTCTGAAATAAAATTTAACCATCCTTTAGCAGCGATCCTGTTTTTTTCTGTTGCAAAAGCTACATCAGACAGCTCCAATTGTCCATGTTTCACTGAATTGTCTGAAATTAATTCAGTTATTGTAGAAAATTCATCCGGATTATTTATCAGTACCAGTGCAAAATCAGAGCCTTTTGTTACTGCCAGGCCAAGAGGTCCTGCAAGCAGTACTGCTCCAAGATCAACGAGATTGAAATGCTGGCTCCGTTGAAACCTGGAGATAAACTTGTCAATATCCAATCCCTTTAAGTTTAGATCATGCCCTTTTAGCTGGATGTCAGCATTCATTGTTGATAAAATAGTGTCCAGACTTGATCCCTTAAAATCCATAACAAGGCTAAAATCCATCAGGCCTGAAAGATTGGGATCTTGCCTGAATGTTGACAAGAGGTACTCTATCTGGAATTGTTCCACAGCGTATTCAATGTGACCCCACATGGGTTCTGCAAATGGTGCTATAGTAAAGATGCCTGTACCTGGTTTTCCGAAAAATCTGGATCGAAGAGGAATGATCGTGTAGGCTCCCTCATCCACATCAATTTGATATTCCACATCATCGACTTTAAAATGCCTGGAATGGATATATTGTGCTCCCATTTTAATGTCGGCTGTTAAAACCGCCAGCGAATTTGTGCCACGGGGAATTTTATATTGCTCTTTTTCCATATTTAAATAGAGGGTCTGAATATCAATGGTGTCGCTGGAGCCGGTATAAGTAAGCTTGTTTGATGAAAAATCTAATGAGGTAAGTATAGAGGCAGTATCTTTGAAAAAATATAGACTGGCATTCAGATCACCATCAATTCTGCTGTAAAAGATGTTGGGGAAACTGTCAGATGATTCCCGGAATAATACCTTAGCAGGTCTGAGATTCTCAACCAGGACCTTAAAATCCAGTTCAAGATGCCGGTTTGGAGGAATAGAGAGTTTTACATCTGCCTGTAATTCACTTCCCGCAATCTTGATGTCAAAATCATCAAATTTCAGACTTAGTATGCTGTCTCTTTCCCCCAGGGTAAAAAAGCCATTGGTAATTCTTGCCGGCCTGATCAGGTTCTCAAGGGTAGCCTCAAGATATTTGATTTCAAAATTGATTTCAGGGGTTCTCTTGAATTCTGTCAGGGCAGTTTTGGATGTGCTCATCAAAACGTCAAGTTTTATGTCTTTTATTTGATATGGAAAGGTCCAACTGATCCTGGGTAAAAAGGAGAGGGTGCCAGGCAGATCAAAGTTGTCGGAAACAATCCTTAAGTCAGCTGAAATAGGCTGATTACTATCCATGAAAAGTTGCGAAATACCAAAGAGATTCCCATTTATAAGTATATCGCTGTTTTCTGATCTTATAACAAGGTCCTTAATTACAACTGAATCCATATTTCCGGTAATATGTCCATGCATATGATCCACCTCAATAGTATTTGGGATGCTAAACGAAACGCTGTCAAAAATGATTAAAGCCTGGTGTTGTCTATCAATAGCCCAGCCTGAATCTGAAATGAAATGCCCTGCATATGTATCTTTAAAGTGTATCAAACCTTTAAGTTCATCAATACTTTTCAGATTAAAAACATCATCAAACCCTGCTATGTTGGTTTTTATGTCGAGCCGATAGTTCAAATAGGGTAGTTTGAAGTTACTTATAAAAAAAGAGCCATTTATGTGTCCATCAGGAAGAGATGCTTTCATGGTGTCAATTTGAAGAAAGGCATCTGAAAGATCTCTTTTAAGTCCGGATTTAAAAAATCCACTTAACTCTGCATTTTGAATGAAGAGACCCGATTTAGGAATCAGCATCCGCATGTCCACAATACCAAACTGACATTCAATATTTGGAATACCCCTGTCTGTTTCCCCGCTAAGCCTTCCCCTGAAATAAATATCTCCAGCCTTTAAATTCTTCAGGCCTTCCTGACTTAAGAAGATACTGAAAAAACTGAAGTCTTTGTCAGAACCATTAAATTGAAGGTTGATTGAACTGTTATGACCATATCCTGCTGTTCCCTGCATACTGAATTGTGCTTTTCCAATTGTTAAATCATTTCTCTCAAATCTAAGCAGGTTCTCAATCCGGTCTATATACACGGCGGAATTCAGGCTTATACCAATGTCTTTTAAAACCAAATCTTCGGATAGCATATAATTTCTGATTTGTAGAATGGTTTTTACATCACTGGTGATCTCTTCCGGCGTATATTTAAAAGATGCCCTGAGATTTTTAATATCTATGTCTGACTTTTTTCCAGTAGATTGATCCTCGAAGACAATGTATAGGTCCTTAAGTAAAACCGACTTCAGGTTAAACTGAATACCTGTTGTATCTGTTTTATGGGAATCTGCATTTTTAGCTTCCAGTTTCGATTTTCTTCTTCTATTTTCAGTGGTTTCAGTCTGGTTTACCAGGCTTATGGCATTTATAAAATTGAATGTAGAATCTGAATACCTGTTAATAAAAATACTTCCATCATTTATCAGTATCTTTGAAACAACAATATTTCCCTGGAACATTTTTTTAATATTAAAAGTACACTGGATCCTTTCGAACCGGCCAACAGGTAATTCACTGGAATCGTTTTCAAACTGTGGGTATTCAAAGAAGTCAACTTGCTTAAGGCTTACAGAGATATTTGGAAATTGGTTAAACGAGCTGAAATTGAGATCTTTAAAGCTTAGCTCTCCCTGTATTTTATTATTGACAGCATGTAAGATCTTTTTGCCAAAATAGTCCTTTCTTATTGTAAAATAGCTTGTCAGAACCAGGCTAAGCATTATAATTCCAAGGATAGCGAAACCAAAGATCCTGGCAATACGTTTAAATATTGATGCCGTGGAGGGAGTACTTATATCAGAGATTTTTGGGCTCATTAAAAAAAATACTCTTAATTTTAAGCAGGCATTAAAATTACGAAAAAGCATTTTATTATTTTGTGCTAAAGCTCAATTAAAACAAGATATTACTAAGCAAGCTTAACAGCTTTGTGATTTTGACTAACTCCGGCATTTATGCCGGGGTGGAAGTGTCAGGTCTGAAATGGGCTTTAGCCCTAAATATGAGAAAGTTGGACTAAAGTCCATATAAATGTAGCATACTTGAACTCCGGCATAAATGCCGGAGTTAGTGATGAGATTAGATTTTTTAATGCATCCTTTTTAGTCCGGATAAATAAAATTATTGCTGTCAACGGGTTTCATTCCTATACATTTTCAAAATATTTTTATTGATCCGAAATCACAAGTTATTCATATATTATGGTATGATTCTTTGCCAAAGGCATTTTCTAAGGTGCCAGGAACTTGTTTGGAGAATCACTTTGGGAGTATATCATGAAAAAGTTGTTTTACTACGTAGTTCATCGACTTCATTGTAAAAATATATTACAGCTTTTAATTACATAAAATTCTGTTTGAATCTTCAGCTTTATTACATTTGCCCCTGAAAAAGTAAAGATGTTTAAATACCCATCACCAAAACAGGTAGCAGTACTATCTGCTTTACCAATAGCAATACTGGTATTTTTTCTGCTGTTTGCGTTTATGCAAGCCAGAGTTTCTTCTCTTTATTGGCTCCTTGTAACGGCTATTCCCCTGCTTGTTTTTATATTCTCTTATTTAGTTTTTCTGTTCTCACTACAAAGATTTATATACAGGAAGATAAAGCTTATCTATAAGACTATTTCTGAACATAAATTTTCTGCTTCTGAGAATCCCGGGATAAAGAATATTGAGAAGAGCACTATTGAGGAAGTGGAACAGGAGGTTCTGGAATGGACAGATAGCAGGACCAAAGAAATTGAACGTCTGAAAGAATTGGAATTATACAGGAAAGAGTTTTTAGGAAACGTATCTCATGAGCTCAAAACGCCCATATTTAATATCCAGGGATATATTGAAACATTGATTGATGGGGGAGTGGATGATGAAAAAATAAAAATGCTCTATCTGCAAAGGGCATCCCGTAATGTGGAGAGATTGTCTAAAATAATAGAGGATCTTGAGATGATATCCATGCTTGAAAGTGGCACTCTGCAATTAGCCTATGAAAAATTCGATGTGTACAAACTTAGCCTGGAAGTTATTGATAGCCTGAAACTTATGGCTGAGAAGTCGGGTATTCAACTTGGATTTAAAGCAGGAACTAAAAGTACTGTTATAGTATATGCAGATAAGGAAAAAATCAGGCAGGTGATTACCAATCTTATAACGAATTCAATTAAATATGGGAAAAAGGGAGGGCAGACCCTGATTGGATTGTATGATATGGAAAAGAATATCCGGGTGGAGATATCGGACAATGGTATAGGTATTGAAAAGCAGCATTTAAGTCGTCTTTTTGAAAGATTTTACAGGGTGGATAAGGGAAGGTCAAAAGAACAGGGTGGTACAGGACTGGGTTTATCCATTGTAAAACATATTATTGAGACCCACAGACAAACTGTGAATGTAAGAAGTACACCGGGCTTAGGTTCAACTTTTGGATTTACATTAAGAAAATCCTCTATTTAAGTAGTTGCTATAAGCTTGTTTCTTTTACTCGTCTGACCACTCATGGATACGGCAGTAGACAAACTTATCTTTTTACTCGATGAACTAACCAATAGTGGTCTGACGAGTATCCTCCCACTCATGGTTGTTAATATATTACCAGCTTCTCTGTATAAAGGAGTGACCATCCAAGTAACCAGTTGTGATCATAAAAGGCGCCTTTGTAATTTACCTGGTTAAACCATTCGGATGGGTAGGGAGCCATGTTCGAAAAATCTCCCGAGTTGGGTTTGATGGATAATGGGTCGCCCACACATAAGATACAGCCAATTCCATAATCCTTCACCTCATGCTTCATGACATCAAAGTAAGACAATAAAAATTCATCCGGATCACTTGTATCAATTCCCTCCAATGCAAATATTTTGAATATCTCTAAAGAATCGTTTTCAGCAATATCCCAAAAAACATTGTTCCCAAGGATCAAATTATCACGATCAATTTGTTTGTAGGAATCCTGGGGAGCTTCGGTATATTCAATAAAAACTCCCAGATCCTGGTCAGTAAAGACAGAATTGAAAATTTTTCCTCCACCATTTGAACTGATACTTATAGTATTACTCCCGGTATTGAATCCCCTTCCAATACCTGTAAAGTTGTATATTTCGGGAATAGTGTAGGGCAATCCATAACCGGGGCCCTCACCTCCGGTTATCTCAATTAGTTTATCACCAGTTTCCGGAGACTGGATTGCAAGGATGAACTGTGCTTTCCCATGATAACCCTGATCTATGTCAAATGCATCGTCGCCACAATAGGCAACAGCAATATATTTTAAATTAACACTGCCTCCAAACAGTTCTATTCCATCATCCTGGTTAGAGATGATCTCAATATGATCAATTTGGGTGCCTGATCCCACTCCTCCAAGAGTAAGTCCATTGATTTCATTTCCAGAGCCAATATCTGTTCCTCCATGACGGATTGAAATATAGCTAAGAACTCCCGAGTTATCATCATCAAGAGTTCCACCATAAAGTCCCCTTGGTTCAGAAATAGGGATTCCTTCAATATGAGTTTCTTCTTCAACCAGGTTCAGATGTGCCCTTCCAAGGATAATCAGTCCTCCCCATAATCCTTTTGAATGCACAGGTATGGATCCTTCCAGATCATCTCCTTCAACAGTGAAAATGATGGGATCTTGTGCAGTACCTTCTGCAATAAGCTTTCCTCCCCTTGCTACAATTAATGCACTTGCTTTATCACCCTGTCCGGTTTTCCCCCGAATAACTGTTCCAGGTTCAATAGTAAGAATCTGTCCTTCGTTTACAAATACAAATCCTTCTAATACGTAAATATTGTTTTTGGTCCAGGTTGTAGTGCCTGTGCCCTGTCCAAAATCAATTATGGTTTCTGTAAGTTCAATTGGAGAATTTCCCTTTCGGCAACCGGATATGAATAGGATCACCAGTATTAAAATACCAAGTAAATGTGTTACTCTAATGGAAGCCGGCTTGATCATAGCTTTACAAATTTAATTCAAAATGAATGAAAATATATGCTTCATTTTCAAGATTTTGCGGATAGGGGTACCAATCCTGGTAATTCAGGGCAATGTTTACCTTTGGAATGGGTTGAAATTGTATGCCGGCTATAATCGCACTTCCATCCTGGCTGTAATTCCATCTGTAATCTTCTCCTTCAAGTTTTGCTGAAGTAAGCATGTCGTAACGAATAAAAAATTCCCATTTTTTTTTAAAAGCATACATAGAATAAAACGAATACCCCCATTTATACTGATTTGACTCATTTGTGGCGTTCATAACCATATTAACATCTCCACCAATCTTGAATTTTTGAAGAGTAAATCCGCTAAAAAACGAGAATGTGTTTTGCATTGTTTCACCCTTACGCATAAAATCATAATACAAACGGAATCTTAAATGCTTGTTAGGGTCAATAATGGCACCAAATCCGGTTTTAAATGAATTATCAATCTGATGTAGTTTAGCGTATCCTTCTCCGTTGCTAAATGTAAGATCTGCTGCCAACCAGTGGTTTATCCTATATTCAATCCTTCCCCCAATATCTGCAGACGTCCCGAATCGGTGTTCGTCCATAAAGGATTCGTACAGGTACCTGTGAGCCCAGAATTTTTCCTGTATTTTGAATTGAAGCATATCAATAATACCAAAACTCAAAGTAAGCTGATCTTTGGAGTAAATAAGTCCTGCATTTTTAAAATATGCATATCTTTTAATCCTTGAAATTTCCGACAGATCTTCCGGACTTCCAATATCAAGCTTCAGGATTAATTTATAATTAGGAGCTATTTGCGATTCAAAACCAAGGTATGCCCTTGTAACATTGAAACTCCTGGTATTATTAATTAAATCAGCCTGGAAATTGCTATAAATTTTAGCTATAAATTCAGTGTTTTCCACAAATTTCAAAGAATCAAGTGGCTGGCAATCAGATACTTGAATCACTTTGAATAGAATGAATAGAAAAATGAGAAGTCTTAGAGTTTTCATAGCTGATATTTTAATAACTTTTGTGAATTTTAGAAAATAATTATAAAAAACTAATGAATCAATGTATTCTTTTTGACCAAGTTATTAACATTTATTTAATGTAAAATTCATGTGCAAAGAAATGCATGGTTTTTCAGACACATATTATATCAGAGTTAAAATATAATTAAGCTTTTCCGGCAGTTGGCAGAATGCTTAACAATTCCTTAACACTATTCTAAGGATGTCTTAATTTGATTAACTTTATATTTGATTCAGAAAGATCATAATCATGGCCGACAATCAATTTAAGATACTACTTGTAGATGATGACAAAGACATTATTGAGTTTATGTCGTATAACTTACGAAATGAGGGATTTATAGTAGTTAGTAGCGGAAATGGAAGGGATGCTATTGAAGCTGCAAAAAAGGAAAAACCACATTTAATTCTGCTGGATGTTATGATGCCTGAAATGGATGGAATAGAAACCTGTCAGGAGATCCGGGAATTACCCGGCTTAGAAGATACAATTATAGCTTTTTTGACTGCCAGGGGAGAGGATTATTCCCAGATTGCAGGATTTGAGGCAGGTGGGGATGATTATATTGTAAAACCAATTAAACCTAAGGTGTTGATCAGCAGGATCAATGCACTTTTGAAAAGATACAAGTATAAGGGAAAAGAGATTGTTCCTGAAAATTTATCAAGCAGTTTTGGTAACCTGGTCCTTGACAGGGAAAAGTACCTGGTTATGAGGGATGCTGAAGAGATTAATTTACCAAAAAAGGAATTTGAATTACTATCCTTACTTATTTCAGTTCCGGGCAAGGTTTTTACCAGGGAAGAAATTTTTAGTAAGGTTTGGGGTGATGATGTAATTGTTGGAGATCGTACAATTGATGTGCATATCAGGAAATTGAGAGAAAAACTGGGAGATCACTATATTAAAACTGTTAAGGGAGTAGGATATAAAGTTTCTTTACTCGTCTGACCACTTATAGTTAAGGCCAGGGGATAGACTTATCCTTTTACCCGATGTTCTAACCAATAGTGGTCTGACGAGTATCTTGCTACGATTTATTCTCATTCTGAAACTGAACAAAATCTCTTTGTGATTTTAGAAGATTGATCACATAAAGAACAAGGTTCTTGGATTCGTTGAGTATTTCGAGGTACAACATAGATCCCTTGGTACTAAGTGCTTCTTTTTTGAGAGATTTGATAAGTTTTTTTCTGCCAATTTTGGTAGTTTCCAGAATCTCTGTCTGAAGTACCAGAACTTCTTCAATTGTGTTGTATTTTTCAGATTGTATTACGTCTATGGTCTTGTGCAGTAATGTTGTAATATCTTCTTTTAAAGACAATATATTCTCAATCTGGTCTTTTGTAAAAGGAGGATGGTTATTATCGATGTGTTTGAAAATCGGACCTGCAATAAAGCTAAGGCAATGGGCCGTTTCTCTAAGATAATCCAATACCTGGACATAAAAATGCCCGCCTTCAATGGAATCTTCTTCCAATCTTTGAATGGTTAAATACAGGTTGTCTTTTAGTCCTTTAGTTTCTTTATTGAGTGAAAGAATATCCCGGTTTACATTTTTAATTTTTTTCCTGTTTTCTTCTACAATACTTTCTATAGACTTATTATAATAACTTGTAACATCTTCAAGAACAGAAATTATGTTTGATTTGCATGACGCAGAAATGTTTTTCAAATCCAGAGGTTCATTTGTATTTCCAATTTCATCCTCAGTTTGTTTGTTGCTTTCACGAATCTTGTGGATAATCTGTGTCTTGTAAATGAAAAATATAATAAGCACACCCAGTATAATGATCACAACCATACCTCCAAAATAAACCAGCAAGGCAATCATGGCCGATACAGTAAATGCAATCAGGGCAGTGAAAAACCAGCCTGTAATTACTGTGATAACACCAGATATTCTATATACGGCACTTTCTCTTCCCCATGCCCGGTCAGCAAGGGAAGTTCCCATTGCTACCATGAAAGTAACATAAGTTGTGGATAAGGGAAGTTTGAAGGAAGTACCTATAGCTATTAAAATACTTGCAACAACCAGGTTGACAGAAGCCCTGATCAGGTCAAATGAAACACCTTTTTCTTGCTTCATTTGATCATAACTGTCTCTGTTAAACCGACTATTCACCCAGTTTATTCCTCTTTGCGGAACAACAAAACGAATTCCATTGCCTAAAGATATAAACTGGCGGACAAATGCCCGGGCCAGGAAGGTAGATTCGAAACGCTCTGCACCTTCATCCTGCCGGCTTAAGTCCAGGGTGGTGGCTGTAACAGATCTGGCTTTTCTGGATACCCATAAGGTAATAACCATTATAAAACCTGCAAGCAGAAGAAATATGATTGGTGTTTGAACAGGGTCTTTCAGGGTACTCATAATCAATTCTCCGGGTTCATTGTTAGAGGCAAGAAAGGCTTTAAACGATTCAAAACCTGCAAGCGGAACCCCGATAAAATTCACAAGGTCATTTCCTGCAAATGCCATAGCGAGAGCAAAAGTGCCAACCAGGACAATAATTTTGAGAATATTAACGCGAAACAAACTCATGAGGGTTTGCAATATAATAGTCCAGCCCAATAAACTTAGTCCAAGTATTGCAAACGATTTGTGTATGACCCAGTCTTTCAGTATTTCTCCATTTGCCATTTCCAAAGTGGCAAAGCTTGAGCCCTTGATTCCTTTTATCAGGATGAAATAGGTGATGGCTGTAATCGCAAAACCGCCCCAGATAGCACCAAAAAATTTAAATGATTTTGTAAAGTTAAAGGAAAAAAGAATTCTGGTAAAGTATTGTATAACTGCTCCAATGCTAAAGGCAAACACAATTGAAATTAGAATTCCGAAAATAATTGCAAGAGCCTTGGAAGTATTTATATAATCGGCCAGTGAACCGGCATCTCCTCCGGAAGATACAATTTTAATGATGGATATTGCCACTGCTGCTCCGAGCAACTCAAAAACAATGGAAACAGTTGTGGATGTAGGCAAGCCATAAGTATTAAATACGTCCAGTAAGATAATATCGGTCATCATCACTGCCAGGAACAAAACCATAATTTCACTGAAATAAAATTGATCGGGATGGAAAATTCCCTTTCGCGCCACCTCCATCATTCCTGAAGAGAATGTAACACCAACTAATATACCCAGAGCTGCAATAATCATAATCACCCTGAAAGGTGCTGCTTTTGACCCTATAGAAGAATTGAGAAAGTTGACTGCGTCATTGCTAACTCCCACGATTAAGTCAGCAATTGCAAGAGCAAACAATATGACAATAAAAACAAGGTAATAGTTTTGCATTAATGTATGGCTTAGATATTAAGACAAAGATATTTTTTTTATTTTCCTATGCACAACTTGAAATGTTAAATTAATGTTAATTCTTGTTTTCCGGGTTTGGTTTGGCAGAGTTCTTTATAAACAAAATACCAACGACCTGTGGCGTTGGTATTTTACTTCTGATCTTTAAACTTTAAACTATGAAAATCAAACCTAAACTGTAGCGTGAAGAGTGTTTTTTATCAGGTTTAAAAGAGCCGGAATATCAACAGGCTTATTAATGAAATTTGCGGCTCCAAGTTCCTTGCTTATCTTTTTATTTTCACTGGTACCAACCGCTGAAACAATGATGACAGGAATATCTTTGTCATTATCCATTTCATTAAAGCTTTTCATGAAGTCGAATCCATTCACTTCAGGCATAAGCAAATCCAATAAAATAAGATCCGGCTTAAGGTTTTTAACATATTTTAATCCTTCTGTTGCACCAAGCGAGGTAATTACTTCGTAGCCTTCACGCTGCAGGAGGGCATCAAGTAAAACAATGTTTGTAGAAGAGTCATCAATAACCAAAATTTTTTTCATGGCTGGAGAGTGTGTATTTCAAACTATTTTATATAAAAATAATCCAGAAACATAACTTAATTAAATAGATAGCGATGAGATAAGTTATATAAAGTTGGTGATTTGCCTCATCAGTAAATGGGGAAATAGATCATCATTTATTATTTTTTTTTTAATTTTAGATAATCTTTTATTAAATCCTGTATTATGAATTCACCTCTTCGTGGCATACTTGAGGAAACCTGGTTTTTTCGCTACCTCTCAGATCAGCAGCGCAAATTATTGGCAGCTAATAGCAATCTTGTAAAATTTCATAAAAAAGATGTGTTGTTTAAACAGCATACCCGCACTTCACATCTTATGTTTGTTGTCTCAGGTCTGATTAGAATCTTTAAGGAGGGAAGGAACAACAAAATTCTTAGTCTGAAGACTTTAACAAAAGGGGAATTTGTCAGTCACTTCTCAATTTTTGGGGATAACATATTTCAATATTCTGCTTCATCTGTAGGGGAATCCGAAATATTGATTATTGATTATGCAAGTTTTGTATCTGTTTTGCAGGAAAATGGAAACCTGGGGATGGCCATGATCAGAAGGATGAGCAGAGACGGCATTTATCTTATCAATAGAATGATGAGCCTGTCGCACAAACAGTTGCCAGGAAGGATTGCTGAAGTTTTATTGTACTTCTCTGAAGAAATTTATAAGGATACAGAATTTGATTTTCCTTTAACCAGGCTTGAACTGGCTGAACTGGCGGGTACAACCAAGGAAAGCTTTATCCGTACTATCAACGAGTTCAAACATGATAAAATTATTGAATTGGATGCAAGACATGTACGTATAATCAGTATGGATATCGTAAAAATTCTTAGTGAATTGGGATAATATAAACAGAAATTTAAACGAACTAATAATGGCGAATTTACAAACAGATTTTATCGGATTAAAACTTAGAAACCCGTTAATTGCTGCCAGTTCTGGCCTGACTAATTCAATTGAAGATATTATTGAATTTGAAAAAGCCGGGGTTGGTGCGATAGTCTTGAAATCCTTATTTGAGGAGGAGATACGCATTGAAATGGAAAAAGACCTTAGCAAGATGAATAAGGAAAGTTTCATTTATCCTGAAACTATGGATTTTTATGATAGCTATAATGATGTAGAGGATCTTTTAAGTGGCAATTTAAGGCTTATTAGTGAAGCAAAGAAATCAGTTTCAGTACCCATTATTGCCAGTATAAATTGTGTTACTGCCGAAAAGTGGCCTTATTACGCTTCTACACTTCAGGATGCCGGAGCAGATGCATTGGAGTTAAATGTTTTTTCCCTTCCTTCAGATCTTTCTGTTACACCCGAAGAAAATGAAAAACTATATTTTGATATAATAGAAGCCATTATGAAACAGGTAAATATTCCTGTTGTGCTAAAGATCAGTTACTATTCTTCTAACCTTGCATCACTGATTTTTCGCCTTTCAAAAACAGAAATAGCTGGAATTACATTATTTAATAGGTTTTATAGTCCTGATATTGACATACATAGCTTTGAAGTAAAGCCTTCTTACGTGTATAGTTCTCCAGATGACTTACCCATTTCATTGCGATGGATTGCTATTATGGCCGGACGTGTGGAATGTGATCTTGCTGCATCCACCGGAGTTCATAATGGAGAAGCTTTCATCAAACAGATACTGGCAGGCGCGGATGCGGTACAGGTAGCTTCGGCTTTTTATAAACATGGTAAAGAACACGCCTTGCAATTGCTGGCAGATTTAGAAGCTTATATGGATAAGCACAATTTTGAAACTATTTCAGATTTTAAGGCAAAGATGAGCTATGCAAGAACAGATAATCCTGCTGCTTTTGAAAGGGCGCAATTCATGAAACATTTTGCGGGGAAGTAAGAATAAGGCTAAGGCTAAGGCTAAGGGAAACCCCTCTCTACTTAACTAAAAACAAAGAACATCTCTCCCTGCCAATCTGCAAGGCATGGCAAGGGGAGAAACTGTAGCAATAATTACAACTTAACCCATTCAAGCTTTGCATCAAGAACCATCTGGTTCAGTTCAGGTATTTTTTGCTCTTTTATAAGGTAGAACTTTTGCAATTCCATGTCTATCTCCTGAATCAATTCATCTTTCACCTGTGCAGCCTGATTAGTTGGTTGAAATTTTCCCATAGATACCAGCCCTGCTACTGCGGCCAGCTTATTATTCAGGCGAACAGGATAATTTAAGGGATCCTGACGACTCTGGTTTTGTGTCTGATACAGGGCTTTTTCTATCTCATCTATTTCATGTAGTATAGATTTTGAAAGCTTGCTCATATCTGCCTGTTCATCCTTATCCAGTTGTTTCCTTAAGCTTTGAATTTGGCCCCGCATGATCCGGATATCAATAATAACCTGGTGTGTTTCCGATAATTTGTCCCTGCATTCAAGAAGAAATGCAAATTGTTTTTCCATGTCTTCCTGAGTAGCTGTACTCTTTGGGTGATTCAAGATTTCAAATTCTGTGTTTAGGGAATCATTGCCCACTACCAAACGCACTTTATATTTCCCGGGTATTGCGCGGGGTCCCCTTGTAGAGCCTCCCCACATAATCAGGCCTTTGAAATCTTTTGCCCCCGGATACTGCATATCCCAATGAAACTGATTGAGACCCTTTTGTACATCAAGCATTCCATAAACCGATTCAGAGCTTATTGATTTTTTATCCAGCTGATTATTGAAACTTTTTATCAGTTTTCCATCTTTATCAAATATTTCCAGGCTAAGGGAGAGCTCCTTACTGTAGTTGTTTATGAAAAAGTATAAGCCAGGGCCCTGGGCAGGATTCATGCCATTTCCTCTGCCACCACGGCCTCCTGAAAGATTATATGCCGGACGCGGTTTGAATAAGGCCAGGTTTTGTTGCATATACCCCTCAGATACCTGGTGAAGGGGGCTTAGGTCATCCAGTATCCAGATGCTTCTTCCCTGCGTTGCTATAATCAGATCTTTATCCTTCAGTGCAAGATCTGTGATAGGTACAATTGGCAAGTTTAACTGGAATGAACTCCAGTTTTCACCATCATCAAATGATATATACATTCCCGACTCGGTACCTGCATACAATAAACCTTTTCTGTCAGGATCTGCTCTTATAACCCGTGTAAAATGCATGGGATCAATTCCCGTGGTGATCAAGCTCCAGCTTTTACCAAAATCGCTTGTTTTATATATATAAGGTGTATAATCATCATTTTTATATGCTGTTGCAGCAATATAAACACCCCCTTTTTCAAAAGGACTTGCTTCAATGGAATTTATCATTATCCATTCGGGCATGAGTTTTTCTGGTGGAGTAATATTGGTCCATGTTTTCCCTCCGTCCCTGCTTATATGTACTAAACCATCATCTGATCCTGTCCATATCACTCCGGATTCAAGCACAGATTCAGCAAGTGTGAAAATTGTTGAATAATATTCCACACCGGTATTGTCCTTAGTTATAGGTCCTCCAGATGAAAATCCTTTTGTAGAATCATTTCTTGTCAAATCAGGACTTATGCATTCCCAACTCTGGCCTTCATTATATGTTACAAATAATTTATTGGCAGCACAATAAAGGGCATTATTGTTGTGTCTGGAAAAAAGGATTGGGAAATTCCATTGAAACCTGTACTTAAGATCCTTTGTACCCCAGCCCATCGGATTATCGGGCCATACATCAATGCTTCTTGATTCTCCTGTTCTGTGATTGGTGCGAACCAGAAAGCCTCCATACGATCCGCCATAAACAATCTCAGGATCCTTGGGGTCGGGTACAATATAACCACTTTCACCACCTGCTGTGCTTTCCCAATCGTTCTCAGTGATCCCGGAACGGTTTTCTGTTCGTGAAGCAATTCTAATTGCTGAGTTGTCTTGCTGTGCTGCATAAATTCTATACGGGAAATGATTGTCGGTAGTAAGCCTGTAAAATTGTGCTGTAGGTTGATTCATGTAAGTTGACCAGCTCTTGCCGGCATCCGTTGATATTTGCGCCCCACCATCGTCAGCAACAATTAATATTTTGGGTTTTTCAGGAGATATCCAGAGATCATGATGGTCTCCATGAGGGGTACGAACTCTTTCAAAACTTTTACCACCATCTTTTGAAACATGAAAACCTACGTTAAGAACATATAAAAGGTCTTCATTTTTCGGATCTGCATAAAGCCTTGAATAATACCAGGCCCTTTGCCTCAGACTCCTGTCAGAATTGATTCTTTGCCATGTTTCACCTGCATTTTCTGAACGAAACAGGCCTCCCTCTCCGGCTTCAATCATAGCCCATAAACGTTTAGAGTTGGCAGGGGAAACGGTAATCCCAATAATTCCAATATCCCCTTTTGGAAATCCAGGGTTTGAGTTCAGTTTGGTCCACTTATCCCCTCCGTCAACACTTTTCCATAAGGCTGAACCTTCCCCGCCACTTTCAAGACTGTAAGCTGTTCGCTTTACTTTCCATGTAGAGGCGTAAAGAATTCTTGGATTGCCCGGATCTATAATCAGGTCACAGGCACCAACTACATCGTTTATATATAAAACATTCTCCCAGCTAGTTCCACCATCCTTACTTCGGTATATTCCTCTTTCCTTGTTTGGGCCAAATAAATGACCTAAAACCGCAGCATATACAAGCTCAGGATTTTTGGGATGGATTCGAATTCTCGGTATGTATTGTCCCTCTTTAAGTCCAAGATATTTCCATGTTTCCCCTGCATTTTCTGATTTCCATATACCATAACCATGAGAAACATTTCCCCTGATTGTAACCTCACCTCCTCCGGCAAAGATGATGTTCGGATCAGATTCACTCACAGCTACACTTCCAATACTACCCCCAAAATAGCCATCTGAAATGTTTTTCCAGTTGGTACCATAATCTTCGGTTTTCCACACACCACCACCTGTTGCACCCTGGTAAAAAGTTCCGGGTATTGAGGATACACCTGTAACTGTTGCAGCCCTGCCTCCACGAAATGGGCCAATATGCCGGTACTGCATATTTCCATAAAAGGAAGTGTCAATTAAAATTTTACCGGGAGCATTGGTGTTTTTTTTCTTTGCTTGTACTGGCAGGCAAAGTATCATCAGAATAGAAAGTCCAAGAGAAAGAGCACGGATTATGTGAGCAAATTTTTTTGTCATGGTATATTGACTTATTGGTTAAGAAGATTCAAAAATATAAAATTGATTATAATTCCACGGAAACATACGAATATTTTTGTATTCTGAATTTTAAGCATCCTTGTTTTTATTTTTACTGAATGCCTTAACATGTTCACTTTTCACTTGAATTATTAGTATAATTTTGCTTGCTTTGTTTAAGGGAAAACAAATTCTTAGCCATGAAAAAAAATCGTTCAATAAAGTATATTTATTCTGTTTCTTTGGTGTTTATGATTGCTATTCTTAGCAATTCTTGTACTACTCAAACGAAAGCAGAACCAGGTATCCTGGGAGTTGTTGCAGAAAAAGCCATGGTTGTATCTGCTCATCCTGAAGCTTCCGGAATTGGGGTGATAATTATGGAGCAGGGAGGTAATGCAGTTGATGCTGCATGTGCTGTACAGTTTGCTTTAGCAGTGTGTTATCCAAATGCAGGGAATATTGGTGGTGGCGGTTTTATGGTGATCAGGCTTGCTGATGGTACTATCAATAGTATTGATTACAGAGAAAAAGCTCCGGCCCTGGCTGATCGGGATATGTATCTGGATGAAAACGGGGATGTGATACCTGGCTTAAGCCTTCGAAGCTCTCTGGCTGTTGGCGTTCCGGGTTCGGTAGATGGAGTAATCAAGGCTCATAAGCAATACGGAAAACTTTCATTCAGTGAAATTATTCAACCTTCCATTGATATGGCTGAGAACGGATTTCTTATTACTGAGAAGCAGGCTGCTAGTTTTAATCGCACAAAAGCGAGTTTTGAGAAGCAAAATATTAAAACTGTTGCTTTTGTAAAGGAAGGAGATTGGATTAAAGGGGATACATTGAAACAAGCAGAGCTGGCAAATACCCTCAGATTAATAAGAGATCATGGCAGGGATGGTTTTTATTCCGGAGAAACTGCAAAGAATATTGTCTCCACCATGAAAGAGAACGATGGCCTTATCAGTGTGGAAGACCTTGAGGCCTATAGTTCGGTGTGGCGATATCCGGTAGTCGGGACTTATAGAGGCTGTAAAATTATTTCCATGGGTCCTCCTTCCAGTGGTGGGATAGCTCTGAATCAGTTGTTAGCTATGGTGGAATCGTATCCCCTGGGTGATTGGGGATGGCATGATAAAAGATCTGTACACTTAATGGTTGAGGCAGAAAGAAGGGTTTATGCAGACCGGGCAGAATATTTAGGGGATTCCGATTTTTATCCTGTACCACAAAAAGGCCTGTTAGAGAAAGAGTATTTGAAAGGAAGAATGCAGGATTTTGATATGGAGCATGCAACTCCTTCCTCCCGGATATCCCATGGAACTCCTGCACCTCCTGAAAGTGAGGAAACAACCCATTTCTCAATTATTGATCCTGATGGCAATGCCGTTGCGGTGACCACCACTTTAAATGGGGCTTATGGAACAAGAATTGTTGTTGCCGGATCGGGTTTTTTACTCAATAATGAGATGGATGATTTTAGCTCAAAACCCGGAACTCCAAATATGTATGGACTTCTGGGAGGTGAAGCCAATGCTATAGAAGCTCATAAGCGAATGCTTAGCGCCATGACCCCAACCATTGTGGAACAAAATGGAAAGCTTTTGATGGTAGTAGGAACTCCGGGTGGGTCTACTATCATAAGCTCAGTTTTTCAGGCTATTTTAAATGTTTTGGATCATGGGATGGGAATGCAGGAGGCTGTAAATGCTTCCCGCTTCCATCATCAATGGATGCCAGACTTAATTTTTTATGAAAAAGACAGTCTCGATACAAGTCTTATAAACGAACTCAGAAATATGGGTCATGAGTTTAAAGACCGATCTTCTATTGGAAGGGTTGATGCAATACTGGTTAGAGAAGACGGAAGTCTGGAAGGGGGGGCTGACCCAAGGGGAGATGATACCGCAGTTGGTTTGAATTAACTGTTATAGGAAATGTATCACCATTGGTATTTTTAAGGATTGTAATTTCCCTTTTTCTTCTATAGAAAAAATTATTAGCTTGCTTCGTTTGAAATAATTTTTCTTTTGTTTTTACGTTCCTAATGTCAAGGATATGAAACAAGAAACATTGTATTGTATAATATTTTAAATCTTGTACGAAAAGAGATGGTTTTAAAAAAAAATGACAGATTTTTCAGCAATTTTAAGATTGTTTTTTTTTCCTAAAATTATTTTAATACATTTATGCTTGTAAAGATATTGTGCTCCTGTAAAAATAGTATGATTAATAGATTGAATCCTAATTGGTTCAGCCAAACAACTTAAGAAAATGAATAGATCCTTTAAAGTATTCTTGTTCTTTGTTTTTCTTGTTTTAATATTCCCTGTTATTGGTTTAGTTAAGTGGACTTTTCATGGAAAAGAGTCTATTCAATTGTTGATATTGGATAAAACTGTACCAACTCTGGAACGTCATAATCACAGGTCGTTTAATTGGATATTGAATCACGAAAAATATGTAAAAGCCAACAACCGTCCTTATTCATATAAAAAGGACTACTATGGTTTTTTCCCTTTGAAGCCTCTCAGAAACAGACAGTATGATATTGAGAGAATAAGATTGGGGAATATTCTTGAGATGGCAGAGGAATATGATGGTGCATACTATACAGATACTTATGGTGTGTATTTTAATGATTGGTATCAGGGAATTAATAAAAACCGGCGATCCAGAAAAATATATGGCGGTCTTTTGAATAATGATTATTTGCTCTTTAAAGAACTAAAGGATAGAAAAAAGCTGATAATTGCAGAATACAATACTCTTACATTTCCAACTCCTGATCTTGAGAGAAACAAGATGGAAGAATTATTGGATATACACTGGACAGGGTGGATAGGTAAATATTATGAAACACTTGATTCCATTACAAACCCTGACCTTCCGGATTGGATTTTAAGTCTTTATAACAAACAATACAATAAAGCCTGGGAATTTCATAAATCAGGAATCGTACTGGTTCAATATAATGACAGAGTAGTAGTTTTGGAAAATGAAGAACACCTTGATCTTGAAGTCCCATTTATTTATGCTTCAAAATATGCGATGGAAGCTTACGGATTACCCTATAAGATGAATTATCCTCACTGGTTCGAAATTATGGAACCGGGTGGGAATATTGAACTTGCCAAGTTTAAATTACATACAAATTCAGCAGGCGATTCAATATTGCTTAATAATTTTATTCCAATGGAGTTCCCGGCCATTATTACCGGACCTGGCGAAGCTCCATATTACTACTTTGCAGGTGATTTTGCCAATAATGAAGTAAAGCCTATACTGGCGTATTTCGGGGGTGTAGAAAGAGTGGCTCCTTACCTTTTTTACTCTGAAAAACTGGGAGACAGAAGAAAATTTTTCTGGGAGTTTTATAAGCCACTTATGAACAGTATTCTGGAGAAACATGTAAAGAAAATAAAATAGTTAGTTAAAGTATTATAGTAAAAGAAGATCCAGTTTGGATCTTTTTTTTTCTGTAAATTTTACTTGCAATGAAGCAAATTGGAAAACTTTTTTTATTTCTATCGGGCTGGAAGGGAGAGGGTAATCTCCCTGAAAGCAAAAAATATATTTTAGTGGTAGCTCCCCATACAAGTAATTGGGATTATGTTATTGGAAAACTGTTTTTTTATGCATATGGCATTTCCTCGCATGTTTTGATGAAAAAAGAACTTTTTTTCTTTCCGTTTGGTATCTTCCTGAAGGCTCTCGGTGGAATTCCTTTGGACCGGTCAAGAAATGAAAATATGGTTAAGAAAATGGTTGATCTTTTTAAAACGCAGGATGAATTTATTTTGACCATAACGCCAGAAGGATCACGTAAAAAATCTGATCACTGGAAAAGTGGCTTTTATTACATTGCAAAATATGCCAGAGTGCCGGTATATCTTGGTTATTGTAACTATGAGAAGAGGGTGGTAGGAATTAATGGCCCATTTTTTTACGATCAGAAACTTGAAGATTGTTTAAACATACTGATTGAGTTTTATAGGGATAAGGTTCCGAAGTTTCCCGAAAATTTTTCTTTGCATAAAATGCAGGCTTGATTATGACATTTTGATTTATATTGCAAACTGGCCTGAAAGCAGAAGGCATGTCTGGAAGAATTTGTTGATTGCCAGGGCATTGGAAAATCAGTCTTATGTTGTGGGAGTGAACAGAATTGGTAAAGATGGCAATGGTATTACATATACAGGAGACAGCATGGTCATTGATCCACGTGGCAATGTGCTTAGCAAAACCCAGCCCAATACAGAATCTTTTGAAACTGTTTGTCTTTCATTGAAAGAGCTCAGGGAGTTTCGCGAAAAATTCCCGGTTT
>SDBS01001092.1_pt1 | contig 27589 bp, 15 predicted proteins | sample 2277091 | NCBI WGS metagenome assembly SDBS01 (sample SAMN10404972, study PRJNA504765) | marine sediment metagenome | isolation source: marine sediment core GS10_PC15, 163 cmbsf | place: Arctic Ocean: Southern Knipovich Ridge | collected 2010
CAAGGAACTGCGCCGGATGGCAGAGGCCGGCGCCGACGCGGTGATCGCGCATCACGCGCACGTGCCGCAAGGCATCGAGATCCACCACGGCGTGCCGATCGTCTACAGCCTCGGCAACTTCCAGTTCAAGCAGGAGACAGACAAGTTCTTCTCGCGGGCGGGCTACCTGCTGCATTTGGACGTTGCCGGCAAGAAGCTGGCCGGCTTCGAAATCAGTCCCTACGTTGTCCGTTCGGAAGGCCTGGCGGCAATGAAGGGAGAGCTTCTGGCCGCCCATCTAAAGCAGCTCCAGCACGTCTCCGAGCTTCTGGCCGATCCGGCCAATGTCGTGGCGGCCTGGGATGCGTTCATCGATCATTTCGGCGGGCCTGCCGGCTGGATCGATAAGCTGGGCGAATTCGTGGAAACATTTCGCTCCGACCCCTCTCGCGGAGCGTGCCTTATGTGGAATCATTTTTGGGCACCCGCCCACAGGCAGCTGTTTCTTCGCGCGCTGGACCGTGCCGCCAGAAACATCCCGGACACCACACCCAAGTGGGCCAAGGACCTGGTCGACTGCTGGCAGACGCTGCCGTATGAGGAGATGGTCGGCGAGCCGGCGTAGGCGGACGGTGAAGGCAAGCGGCCGCCAGGCACATCACGCACAACAGCAAGGGTGCGTCTGGCCAGCGAGCAGTTGCGGGCCTCGCGGCCCAGGGAAAGCATCCAGTTGCTCTATCCCGGCGTCTTGGAGGCCTGCTTCAGCGGGACCGGAACTTGCAGGTACGGCGAATCCTTCTCGAGCTGTCCAATCCGCTTGAATATGTACACCCCACGCGTCTTCCGGTTGAAGTTGGTTATGGGTCGGAAGGTATGCGTCAACAATCGCGGCTTGCAGGTGTACAGACAGAATACGTCCAGGGAGCTTACCAGTTTGTATTGATTTCGCCGGAACTTTCCGTCCTTCACGTGCGACCTGGAAAAATAAGTCAGGTACTCACCAGTATCCCGCCTCATGGCGAATGATATGAACCAGTCCGGGAAGTTCTCCTCAAGAAGCAGAGGTGCTTGAAGCTTCCTGACCTGCTCCGGGTCAACCGTCGTATAAGAGTCCAGCAGACAGCAGAACTTCACCTTATCCGTCAGATAGAACATGAGGGGGTAGTTAAAGTAGTCCGGATGGGCAAAGACCAGCTCGTCCTGCCCGGCGTGCTCCCTGAGGTAATCAACCACGGCGCGGGTTGAAGTCGGATACGGACGGTGGATCTCGCCGAGGTAGGCCGGAAGAAGCCACCGGAATTCCGCCTTGGCAGGCGTGAGGCCCAGGACGTTGGAGGTCAGCATAATCGCCAATAGCAAGACGGCCGCGACCTTCCCCAGAACGTGCAATCTGTGCAAGAACCACAGCAACGTGGCCAGCGCGCCCGTCAGAAGCGGAACGACGGGGATGAGGTATCGCACGGGGGTGATCGTTCCCGGCCTGGGCAGCAGCAGTGTCAAGAACACCACGTACGTCAAAGTCAGCGCGAGCCATCGGACGGCAACTTTCGCCTCCGGGACCTTCTTGCGATAACGCAGCACAAAATAGATCAGCCCAATCGCCATCGGCCAGGGCAGGATGTTGCTGGAATTGAAGTTTTTAACGTACCACCACAACAACTGCCCAATCCGCTCGTGCAGGGCCCCCGGTGCGGGGATATCCGGGCGATACCATATTCGGTGGTAGACGGCGTACGGCACGATCGCCACGACGATAAGCCCCACCGCCAAAGCGACTTTCCGCCAGTGCTGCTTTTCAAGCTCGTGGCGATGGAATGCAAGGTGAATCAAAGCCAGGGCTATCAAGAAGGCTGCGCAAACCAAATAATTGGCATAGAACGACAGGACCGTCGCTATTGAAAAGAGGATGAAGTATCCGGTGCGCTTTGTCACGATGCCGCGGCGGTATGCATAGAAAGACAGCAACGGAAACAGCAGCGACAGTGAGTAATATCGGCACTGTCGAATGTACAGCAGAAAGAACATCGAAAAGCCCAGCGCCGCCAGCGCGTAGATGTGCAGAGTGCCCCGCCCGGGCAGCTCCGCCCGCAACAAGAGCAGGAATATCAGCAGCGAAGCCAGCCCGGCCAGGACAAAGGGAAACCGCCCGGCCCAGGTCGTGGCCCCAAAGAGGCGAAACGACCCTGCCACCACCACGAACTCCAGCGGCGGGTTTACGCTGCAGAGATCCTCATCCAACGTCATCCCGTTGCGATAGGCCAGCAGGTTCCGCCCGTCCCAACCTGAGAATCGCCCCGTGGCCAGAAAGTTCCTTCCGACGATCGCAGCCGTCGCCTCGTCGTCCCAAAGATAAGTGTTGTCCAGACGCTGAAGGCTAAGATAGCCCGTGGCGATCAGGATGAGAAAAACAAGGCCGTTATATCTCAGGAATCGAATGATTCTTCCGGACTTATCGAGTTGCCCTTGCTTCTTCATGCTCGACCTTATCGCCGGGGAACTTGCCTACCTGGCAGCACCGAGGCATTCGCGCTGAACGTCCCGAAGCGGATGCGCTCTAAGCCTCGCTGCCGATTATATCTGCCGGCCGAGCGCCCCCAAAGGCAATCCGGCAAAGGATCTCGCCCAGCATGCAGCCAAGGCCGCCGCACTGGCAGGTCCAACTGGGCTGCGGCTCATCCCTTACCAGACGTGGCCGGAGGCGTTTTCCTCGACAACGGCTGGGGCCGGGACTATTCTGCTGATTGTTGGGCATCCGCGAAGGCATGCTCCGGCGGTCGTCGGCGCTTGGAGGCGGCCGAAAGGCTCCTCGTATGAACGCGCAACCGCCGGTGAGACCTATGGCAAGGCGCTTGTTGAGGCTGGAGCTGGACAGCGCAGATGCGCCGGTCGAATGTCAGAGCTGTGTGCGCCTAACGTCCCGGTCGTCAGTGTGTCTAGAAATATAGATCCTATGGCTTGCGGCGAGTCCGGCCCAGAGGCGGCTAAGCGGCACGACAGAGGTGACGCCGACCTGGTGGCCGCTACGCTGTGCGGCGAACTACCGGCGTTCGACGAGCTAGTCGGGCGCTATCAGAGGCGGGCGGTCGCAGTGGCGTATCGCCTGTTGAACAACCGCGACGACGCCATGGAAGTCGTTCAGGACGCGTTTCTGAGGGCGTATGAAAAGTTGGACTCGTTGTCGAAGCCGGGACACTTCGGAGCGTGGCTGTTGAGAATTGTCAGTAATTTGGCGTTGAACCGGCGGCGGGCCAGGGCGCTTCGTCAAACGGCATCTCTGGAGGAGATGTCAGAGTCTCGCCAAGGCCGGTCCGGGATCAATCGCCCGGACCCCCGCGCCGTGACGGGCGAGGCAGCCGCCTCAGCCAAAGAGGTCAAACGCCTGATCGACCAGGCCGTTAACGAGCTGCCCGAGCTGCAGCGGCAGGCATTGATGATGTTCACCACGGCCAAGCTGCCGCAAAAGGAAATTGCCAAGCTTCTTGGCATTAGCGTCGAGGCGGTGAAATGGCACGTGTTCGACGCGAGAAGGAAGTTGAAGGACAGGTTAAAAGATTATCTCTAGAGGCTCGCAACGAATGAACGAGCGATCTGACAGCGACAATCTGGAATATCTTCTAAACGAGTACCTCGACGGGAGCTTAACCGGCCAGGCCAAGGCCGATCTGGAGCGCCGGCTGACCGAAGACGCCGAGCTTCGCCAGGAGCTTCGCCGCTATAAGACTCTAAGCGAGCACCTCCACGCGGCCGAAGTGCCCGAACTGGAGGACATCGACTACGCCGCCCAGCGGGCTGAGATCATGGCCGCCATCGAGCGCAAGGTCCTGCTGACCGGTCCGCCTCGCCGGCGCGCGGCCCGGGCAGGCAGGGTCATTGGCAGGATTTGGCCGGCCGCGGCTCGCCTGGTCGCAATCCGGCCGGCGGCGCTGGCGGCCGCAGCCGTGCTGGTGATCGGGGCCTCCGTTGGGCTGCTGCTGTTCGGCCCGGCCGGGCCTGCTGAGGGCGGGCCGGAATTGGCCGTAGCCGTGCTGCCTGAAACGCCCGCGGCGCTGGGTCCTCCGGAGCTTGCGGTCCGACTAATGCGCCTGGAAATCGGCTCGCTCGCTTTGGCGATGAGGCCGACGGCGACGGCGATTCCAAGCGGGACCGTGCTGGTCTCGATCGGCCGGCGAAACGATGTCTCGCCGGATATGTTTCCCGCAGAGCTGTTTGGGATACAATAAACCGCGACTGTTCAACAAAGTACTGTGGCAGGAGATAGCAAATGCGCCGCCTCAAATGCACGTACCTGGCCTTGACGGTGTTGCTTGTAGCCGCAACCTCGCCCGTCGCTGCCCAGCAGGGCAGCGTAAACCTCCACCGCGCCCTGGACAGGCCGATCCAACTTCAACTGCCCGATGCGACCATCGCGGAGGTCTTTGCGGAGCTGGAGAAGCTCACGGGCGTCAAATTCGTTGTTGAGCAGGACGCTCTGGACTGCCTGCCCTACGGCGACCAGACACGATTGCAGGTAACGCTCAAGAACCTCACGCTGCGCAAGGCGCTGTCGCCGATGCTGGCCCAGCAGGCCCTGCGGTGGGAGGTTGACGGCGACCTCATCCGCATCCGCCCCACCAATGCACTCTACCGTCTGTGCCGCCGGGCTACGTATGATGAGCTGGTACTGCTGGGCAAGCTGCATTCTCAACAGCTAAAGCCCACAGCCGAGGGCGGGCCGGTGGTCGAACAGCTCCAAAAGCTCTCCGGGCTGAAGGAGCTTAGGATTCGCTTTCACCTCAAGACGGATACCGACGCCGCCCACAAACGGGCCGAACGCGTGCTGCCGAACACGCCCGCGGCCTATCTGGAGACGCTCTGCCACGGCCAGGACTGGACGTGGGTCGTGCGAGGCGACAACATCATCATCGTTGAGAAGCTGCTCCAGGTGAGGCGCCAACTCGAGCAGAAGGTTTCGCTGCGCTACCAGAATTCGGAGCTGCTGACCGTCCTGCTGGACCTGGCCCGCAAGGGGCGTGTGCGGCTGAGCATGGCGCCTGGCGTGATGAACTATCTGCCTGCCAGCACTCAGCGGAGCTTCAACCTGGTGATGGCCGACGCGTCGATCGCCCAGGCCCTGGAGGTCATCAGCGGCGCGACGGGCCTGGAGTTTATCCAGACGCCGGAAGGCATTCGCGTCGAAGCCTCCGAGAGCCTCCGCAGCGAAGTCCAGGCAACCACACAGCGGCGAAGGCGCTCGGCACGGTTCTTCGTGCGCATGACGCTGCCCGGGCCGGGCGGGGCCAATATCGAGGTGTTCATGCGCCCCGAAGAGCTGCCACCAGATGTCCTCGAACAGATCGAGAAGGCCAAGGAACAATTCATCCGCCAGTTGCGCAGCGAGCCGGCCGAATAGCAGGCTGCTGGCCGCTGCTGCATCGAAGGCCGTACGTATCGCGCAGTTAGCGCAGTTCCCGCATGCCACTGCCTCCCAAATGCTCTCGGGGTGGTCCCCGTCCTTAAGGTTAGCCGTAGTTTGTTTTGCCATGCGATGTTGATAAGATACGACGACGAAAGCGTAGATATTGGAGTGAACAAATGGCGAAAGAGTCCCAAAGCTCGAACGATCTGATGGAAAGGCTGGTGGCGCTGTGCAAGCGGCGGGGGTTCATCTTCCAGTCTTCGGAGATTTACGGCGGCATCGGGGGGTTTTGGGACTACGGCCCGCTGGGCGTGGAGCTGAAGCGCAACGTAAAGGCCGCCTGGTGGGAGGACATCGTCCGCAAGCGCGACGACATGGTGGGCTTGGACTGTTCGATCATCATGAACCCGAAGGTCTGGGAGGCCTCCGGGCACGTGGCCGGATTCAATGATCCGCTGATAGACTGCCGCAAGTGCAAGGCCCGCTTCCGCGCCGACAAGGTCTTCTCCGTGGCCGCCAACGAGGGCGATAACGTGCTGGTTTCTGTGGGCGTGGAGGCCGACGATCAGGGCGCAGCCCAGCAGGCCGCCATCGACGGCGCCAACAGCAAGACCCGCCGCCGGCTCCAGCAGCATGCGGACGACCTTAAGTGGCAGATCGTCCGGGCCGACAAGAAGCCACAGGACGTGACCGTCCACTGTCCGCTTTGCGGCGGCGAACTCACCGAGGCAAGAAAGTTCAACATGATGTTCAAGACCCACACGGGCGCCTTGGAGGATTCCTCTTCGCTGACGTACCTGCGCCCGGAGACCGCCCAGGGCATCTTCTGCAATTACCGCAACGTGCTGGACACCTGGCGGATCAAGCCGCCATTCGGCATCGCACAGATCGGAAAGGCCTTCCGCAACGAGATCAACCCGCGAAACTACACCTTCCGCAGCCGCGAATTCGAGCAGATGGAAATCGAGTTCTTCTGCCATCCCGACCAGGCCGACAAGTGGTACCAATACTGGCGCGACCAGAGATTTCAGTGGTACGTCGCCCTCGGACTGACCTCCAGCAAGCTGCACCTGCGCGATCACGAGGTGGAGGAGCTGGCCCACTACGCCAAGAGCTGCGCCGACGTGGAGTATGATTTTCCCTTCGGGGTCGCCGAGCTGGAGGGCATCGCCAACCGCACGGACTTCGACCTGAGACAGCATCAGGAATTCTCCGGGCGCGACATGACCTACTTCGACGACGAGACGAAGCAGCGCTTCATCCCCTACGTGATCGAGCCGTCAGGCGGCGTGGACCGTACGGCGTTGGCGCTGCTGTGCGAGGCCTACTGCGAGGACGAGGCCCCCGACGAGCATGGCGTGATGCAGAAGCGAACCGTCATGAAGCTCCACCCGCGGCTGGCCCCGGTGAAGGTGGCTGTCTTCCCGCTGGTCAAGAAGGAGTCCATGCCGGAAATCGCCCGGAAGATCTACGCCGACGTGCAGGGCTCGGGCATGGCGAGCTTCTACGACGAGAAGGGCGCCGTCGGGCGCCGATATCGCCGCCAGGACGAAGCCGGCACGCCGTTCTGCGTTACCGTTGACGGCCAAACGCTCACCGACCAGACCGTCACCGTCCGCGACCGCGACAGCCTCGTCCAGGAGCGCATCGCCGCAGAGAAGGTCGTCGAATACGTCAAGGAAAGGATCTCCTGACCGCGTAGGTCGTGCAAGGTGTGCGATTTTTTTGGTCGTTTAGCGGCGGGCCTCCGGTCCGCCTCTTTTTCGTTGGCGCCGTGCCCGGCGTCGGGCCAAACGCTTGTGGTTGTTCACCTCGTTTGAACTCTGCGATCTCCGCGCAGGCTGCGGCGAAAAAGCTTGGAACTCACGAGCTACTCCGGCGTCCAATAGCCCAGTGAAACGAAACTCGCAAATCTGGAGAGAAACGATGAAGGCGAAAAGTTGGATCGTAGCTGTGGCGTTGGTAGTTGGGGTGATCGGTTCACAGGCTTTTGGCGACGGCATGCTCGTGCCCGTCCGGCCGGAGATTCGCGTCCGCGGTCACTGGGCAGTGAAGTACCACCACGTGAAGATGACCGTCCGCGATCAGGTCGCCTCGGTCACCATCGACCAGGAATTCGTCAATACCGGCAAGGGCATGATCGAGGTTGAGTATCTCTTTCCCGTCCCGCCGGGCGCGGCCATCGACGCCATGACGCTCGTGGTCAACGGCAAGGAGTTCACGGCCCGCCTGCTGGAAGCCGACAAGGCCCGGAAGATCTACGAGGACATCGTCCGCCGCAAGAAAGACCCGGCCCTGCTGGAATACGCGGGCTTTGGCCTCTACCGCACGCGGGCCTTCCCGCTCGAGCCGGGCAAGCCCGCAAAGGTCATCGTGCACTACAACTACACCTGCAAGAAGGACCGCAACCTGGTCGAGGTCTGGTATCCGCTGAACACCGAGAAGTTCTCGGCCAGGCCGATCGACGACGTCAAGGTCGTCGTGGACATCAAGTCGAAGGCGGACATCACGGCCGTCTATTCACCCACGCACGATCTGTCGGTGGACCGCAAGGGCCCGCGCCACGTTATCGCCACGTACCACGAGAAAAAGACGCTGCCGGCTACGGACTTCCAGGTCTTCTACAAGGCCGCCAACGAGGACATCGGCGCGACGCTGATTACCCACCAGCCGGAGTGGAAGTAAGACGGCTATTTTATGCTCCTGGTCAGCCCGAATCCGCGGATCGGCTCCCAGAAGATCGCGCCGAAGGACGTGGTGATTGTCTTCGATCACAGCGGCTCGATGAGCGGCGAGAAGATCGCCCAGGCCAAGCAGTCCGTTAGGTTCATCCTGGCCAACCTCAACGACGCCGACCGCTTCAACGTCATCGCTTACAACGACCTGATCGAACCGTTCTTCGACGGACTCGCTGCGGCGGAAAAGGCCAAGCTCGAAGAGGCCCTGGACCGCCTGGACCGCATCGAGCCGGGCGGGGGAACCAACATCCACGAGGCGCTGCAAACGGCGATGAAGTCATTCGCCTCGAAAGGCGCCCCTGCCGCAAAGCCTCCCGGCGGGAACGCCCGGCCGAAGTACGTGATCTTCCTTACCGATGGAATTCCCACCGTCGGAAAGATTACCGAGAAGGAAATCCTCGCAGAGACGAAGTCGGCCAACACTGCCGCCGCCAGGCTGTTCGCCTTCGGCGTGGGCTACGACGTCAACATTCGTCTGCTGGACAAGCTGGTTCGCGACAATCGCGGCAAGAGCGACTACCTTAAGCCAAAAGAAAACATCGAGACGAAGATCTCCTCGCTCTACGCCAAGATCAAAAACCCGGTAATGACGAACCTGGCCGTCCGCATCGAGGGCCTGCGCCTGCGGGATACCTACCCGCGACAGATGGGCGACCTCTTCGAGGGCGATCAGATTCTCCTGGTAGGCCGCTACCACCGCCAGGACGTGGCCAAGCTGTCCAGCAACCCCGGACATAGCAGCACGTTGGTGATCACCGGCACGTACGAAGGCAAGCAGCGCGGCTTTGAGTATCCCGTCACGATTCGTCCGGCCGGCCGCGACACGCGGTTTGTCTTCGTCGAGAGGCTCTGGGCACTGCGGAGGGTCGGTTACCTGCTGGATCAGATCCAACTGAACGGCGAGAGCAAGGAGCTCATCGACGAACTGGTTCAGCTCTCCAAGCGCTACGGCATCATGACGCCGTACACCAGCTTCCTGGCCGACGAGGAGACCGAGCTGGCCAGCCCGGCCGAGGTAAGACGCCGAGCCGGGATAGCTGCGAAATCATTGAGCGTTGTCACGGGCGCCGAGGGTCAGATCGCGGCCAGTAACAGGCGCGAAGTGAACAGAGCTCTTCGCCTTCGCACGCCTGGGCCTTACGGGGCGGCGGTGCAATACGGCTGGAGCGGCCGGGACAGCTACGAGGCGGACAAGAAGGAGACAATCACCAACGTCCGGCAGGTGGGCAACCAGGCGCTGTATCGTCGCGGCCGGCTGTGGGTCGCCGCCAACGCCAGCCACATTCAGCCCCGCCGTGACGCCGCCAAGATCCGCATGATCGACCGCTTCAGCGAGGAGTACTTCCGCCTGGTGCATACCAACACGACGGAAGAAAACCAGATCTTCGCCAGCCAGGCGCCGAACGAGGAACTGCTGATCGAGCTCCGCGGGCAAGTGTATCAGATTCGGTAATTGCGTATTCCGGAATGCGGATTTGAAATCTACCCGCCGCTTGCGGTCTGGCGAACATGCCAAGCTGCAAGCGGCGGCTTTTCATAAGCGCCGCTAATAGGTCGTATTTCTCCGCAGGCGTTTTGTTTCTGGCAGGGGTTTTTGTATCATGTATCATGCACGGAGTGGCGGTTTCGCGTAAGGTTATCCAGCGATAGGAATTCGAATTGAGCGAAGAGCTGTTTCACGAATGCGGCGTGGCGGCCTTGTATTGGCTGGATCGCGCTGCTGCGCCGGGCGGGGCGGCTAGCAAGGCCGTGGCGGATCAGCGCGGCGACGTGGTCGGATTGCTCCCCTCTATGCTCCTGGACTTGCAGAACCGCGGGCAGCTTGCGGCCGGCCTTAGCAGCTACGAGCCCAGAAGAATGCAACTGCTCGATACCTTCAAGGATACCGGCACGGTGGCCGAGGCCTTCCGCATGTCGCATCCGGGCAAGTTCCAGGCGATACTGACCAGGTACGCCGGCCGCGCAGCCATCGGGCATACGCGCTACGCCACCTGCGGCGAGGACGACACGCGCCATGCCCAGCCGTTCGAGCGCCGTCACGGGCGCCGGTGGAAGTGGTTCTGCTATGCGTTCAACGGCCAACTGGCCAACTTCGCCGAGCTGCGCGATAGCATCCTCAAGCGCCGCGACTATCACTTCACGCTGAACACAGACACCGAGATCATCATGCATCTGCTCTCGCATAAGCTTCGCGGTGAAAAGCCGTCCGGCCTCCAGAAGGTGATGGCCTCACTGGCGCGGGCCTTCGACGGGGCATACACGATCGTGTTTTTGGATGCGATGGGTCGGATGTTCGCCGCGCGCGACCCGCTGGGTTTGCGCCCGCTGTGCTGGGCCGTGCAGGGCAGACTCTTCGGTGCGGCCAGCGAATCGGTGGCCCTGAGCAACCTCGGCTTTACGAAGATTCATCAACTCGAGCCGGGCCAGATGGCCGTCGTGGAGGCCGGCAAGCTGCGGCTGAAACGCTTCGCGGCGCAGCGAAGGCACGCACACTGCTTCTTCGAGTGGGTGTACTTTTCAAACGTGGCCAGCACGATCGACCATTCGGGCGTGTACATGGCGCGGGCGCGGTCCGGTGAGCGACTGGCGGAGCTGGAGGATCAGAATATGACCGGCTCCTGCGTGGTCGTGCCTGTTCCGGACACGGCCAAGGCCGCCGCCGATGCCTTCGCCTACGGACTCGGCATTCCGTGCCTGGAAGGACTCATCCGCAACCGCTACATCGGGCGGACGTTCATTGAGCCGGAAGGCGTCCGCGTGCGGAGTGCCAAGAGCAAATACACTCCGCTGCCGTCGGTGCTGAAAGGCAAACGGGTGTTTCTGATCGAGGACTCTATCGTCCGGGCCACCACGCTGCAGGCGCTGGTGCATCAGATTCGCCGCCAGGGCAAGGCCAAAGAGATCCACGTTCGCGTGGCCTGCCCGCCGATCATCTCACCGTGCTTTTACGGCATCGACATGACCAGGCTCGGCGAGCTGTTCGCTCCAAAGTTTATTCCAGCCAGCTACCGCGGCCGCCCAAGTGAACGGGTGCTCTCAAGAATGGCCAGGCAGCTCGGCATCGACAGTCTGAGATACCTCTCCGTGGGGGATATGGGTCCTTGCATCGGCATCGACGGCGAGTCGCTGTGCACCGGCTGCGTCACGGGCAAGTATCCCACACGGCACGGCAACAGGCTTAGGCGGCAGGCGGGACGGTATTCCAAGGCTCATCGAGCCGGCAGGACCTACCAGTGAGGAAGCTAGCGCCCCTGGAGCTTCTTGATAATCCATTCCCCCTGGTTGATTCGCGGTTTGGGGATATTGGGGGTCGTTGAGGTGATTTCCTGGATCGCCCAGGCACAGGCGTACATCGTCTTCCAGCCGGGGCGGATTTCCGTAAGCAGCTTGCGAAGATCCGGCAGTGCAGCCTGGCAGCCTAGCTTCCCGACGGCTTTGGCGGCGTAGAACTTCGCAAGCAGAGCGAACCTGTCGTCGCTCAGAACATTGATCAGCACGCCCTCGATCTTGCTTTGATTCGTTGGTTGCACCAACGGCAGAAGCGCATCGGTCGCGCGGGCCGAAGCGACGTTCAGCCGCATGCCCATTACGTCCGTCCGTATCACCTCGAGAATTGTATCGAGAGTCTCATAGGCCTTCAGGTCGCCTAGAGCCTGACAGATCTGCCCGGTGATTTCTTCGCTAAACGGAGGAGGAGTTCGATCCCGCGCCATTGCCCTCAGCGCGCGACGCCCCGCTTTGACGCAGACTTTCAGCGTCTCAAGCAGTGGCTTTACGGCCCGCCGGTCGCCGATTCTCGCCAGTCCCGGCACGAGAGTCTCAAGGACCTGCGAATCTATCTGCAGTTTCGTCAGCAACTCCAACTGGTGCTGGTAGCCTTCCTTGCTTTTCAAGCTGCCCAGCAGCCAGCAGCAGGCCGTGGCGTTTCGCCGGACGAGCATTCGCTGCCTGGGGTCATCTCTTATCTTGCTCTCTGCCCGGGCCGGCGGCGGGGATCTCTTCGCACCCTTCTTGCGTGGCGGCGGCCTGGCATCGATCTCCAGCAGTGGAGGCGTGAGCTTTACCAACGCTTCGGCGGCTGCCTTCGCCACGGCCGGTGTGCCGATCTCACCCAGGGCATCTCGTGCGGCCATGTGGATCTGCGGGTCCGTCGCTTCGAGCATGATCTGCAAGAGCCGGCCGACGCTCTCGGTCATCTTCAGATCGCCTGCCGCTCGGACCGCAGGCAGGCGAACGACCGGAGAGTTGTCGGTCAGGAACGCCGCCACGTGCTGAGGCTCACCGGCATGGTGGTAGCCGCGAACCGCCCCACGACGAACGAGCGGATTGGTCTGCTGGGCAGCCTGCGATAAGAGAAGCCCAGAGGTCTCAAACGTATGCTTGCCGAGGGCCTCGATCGCCGCCGAACGCACCGCCGGAGGATTTGATCCGCCGGCTGCCTGAGTAAGCTCGCTTAGAATCGAATCGGCATTTTTCACCAGTAAGGCGTTTTCCGCAGCGCGCAATCGCACGCGCGGCGAAGGGTCACTTAGAAGCGTTTTCAAGTCCGACGGTGCGGCCGCAATCTTTAATTCCGTCAGCGTCTCCAAAGCCACCGCACGGACGAACGGATCTTGCAAGGCGAGCAGCCGGGGGAGCTTTTCGGCAGCGGCCGCCAGTTGCAATTTGCGGACGCTGCCCAACGCCGCCAACAATACGGCGGAGTCTTTGCCGTCGAGCGCCTGGATCACGATCCGCCGGGCGCCGCTATCGCCCAGCTCAGCAGCCGACAAGACCGCTGTAACGCGGACGGAAGTTTCGCCATCCTGCATTGCCCTTCGCAGGTACGTCAGCGCGGCCGGATTGTGAGTCTGGCCCAGATCAGCCACCGCCCGCTCGCGGACCAGCGGATCATCATCGTCCAGCAGCTCACCCAGCAGCGAGACAGCCTCGTCGTCGCCGAACTTCGATTCCGCCAGCTCGTCGCCCGTTAATTGCGGTTCTTCGATTCTTTCCGGCTGGCCGGCCTGAACGGGCAAGCCAAGTGCAAGCCCGCTCAGCAGAAAAAACACGATGAAAAATCGCACCTTCACGTTGTACTCCCTATCGCGCCCGGCGAAGCTGGCAGAGGCGAACGAACGCCGCCGCGAACATGACCGCAGCCGCTGCGGCCATGATCCTGAGGTGGCTGTAGAGGGGCGCGTGATCCGTCTTCGGCGCCCCGGCTGCGTTCATCACGGCCCTTACCGGGTTGATTGCGCCGAGAGTCTTCAGCAGCCACGAGGGGAAAAAGTTCTCGCCCAGAGGCGCCAGCAGTATCAGCAGTGCCAGGCCAACCACGATGACGTATGTCCCTACGATGGCCGTCGCAGCGCGTGAGAAAATGCCCGACAGCAGTACCCCGGCCGTCGATACCAGCAAGATCCACATCCCGATCACGTAGCAGATGCGCTGCATCTTCGGCAAGAAGTTCTTGTCGAAGTACTGCAAGGCCAGCAACGGCAAGAGCGTCGCTACGGCGATGAGCACCAGCGGGATCAGCGCGGCGAGGAATTTGCCCCAGAACACTCTCCAACTGGAAATGGGCGCGGTCCGCATCAAATCCCAATTGCTGCTCTGGCGATCCGAGCTGATGACCACGCTGGAGATCGCCGGTCCAATCAGGACCGCCGCAGCAGCGGCCAAGCCGCCAACCGCAGCGGCAACGATGGTAGCCATGTCGATCGATTCGCCCAGCATCCCCGTGGCGCTGATGCTCATCACCACCATCAGCAATACTGAGATGACCAGACATATGCCCATCGCTCGCAGCAGCCACTTGCCCTGGAGCATCTCGCGCGTGCGGAATTCCTTGACCAGCACCGGGTTTTGCCACCGACGGATCAATCGCTGACGCGTGCCTGAGCTTTTAAGCAGCAGGAACGACCGCAGCGAGAATTGGCCCCGCTGGAACGTCTTGTCTTTTTCGCCGGGTCCGTAGGTGCTGACGGCTTGACGGAGCTTTCGGACTCCTACGATGGCTATTACAAAGATCGCAATGCAGCTTATGGGTATAAAGAGCTTCCAGTAATCGGGCATACCGGCCGCGCCGCGGGTGTAGCTGTGGCCGGGCAGCACCAGTGACATCATCGCTTGCAATGGGCTGGCCGCTGCGATCGTATGAAGGACCTTCTGCGTCGCCGGGCCGCTGGTGGCCATCAGATCGCCGCCGATCGGCCAGGCCGGCATGGCCGCAACGAAACAGACAATAAGCACAATGGCATACGTGATGAGTATCGCCCGGTCGCTGCGCCGCGTCCGCGCACTAACCAGCAGCCCTATCATGCCCAAGTAGACAGCCGTCAGAATCAATAGAACCACAATCGTCAGGATTTCCCCGCCGCGCAAGCCTCCCAGCAGAAACAGCAACGCCAGAGCAGGCACGCCGCTGAGAACCAACATCAGCGGGAACGACAGGGCCCCGGCCATCTTACCCAGCACGATCTTCCACGGTCTTGCGCACGTGGCAAAAAGGCACTCCCAGGTATTGCGCTGCTTCTCGGCGGTAATCGCGGCGGCCGGGAAAGGCGTACCAAATACCGCCACCATCAGCAGCTCGGCGATGGCGATGATTGCCAGCAGCGATCGCGCCTGCTGGCCGCCGATGTCCTGCACACCGCCGGCCGGCCAGAACAACCACACCAGCGCCGCCAAGATCAGCAGGAACGCGCCCTGGAGGATGACGGCCTTGGCGGTCCGCAGCGATAAACGGACCTCTTTACAGATTATGGCCTTCAAGATCGTCTCCTTGGGCCGGGGCCGCCCTGCTGGGAAGTCACACCGCCGGCAGTTGTGCAGGCCTCTTGGAGATCCACCGGCACTTCGCGCATCGTTATCACCTTCGCCCCGCCCTTGATGAGTTCGTCAAGCAGGGCGCTTAACGTCTGATCGTCGCCGGTGAAGCTAAACCGCAGGAGGTTTGCGCCTGCATCGGAGCGGTCCGGCTCACCCGCCGAATCGCTGCGCTCGATGGCAGCGGCGGCCTCTTGCAGGCCCGAAAGGACCTTCAGCTCGATGAGGCGGTCCTGCCTTATGCCGGCCAGAACCTCCTTGGCGGGCCCGGCCACCTGGAGCTTGCCCTTCTCGATGATGCCCACAGAATCGCAAATGGTCACCAGCTCCGGCAGGACGTGCGAGCTGACCAGCAAGGTCTTGCCCTCATCGGCCAGGCGCCGCAGCAGCTTGCGCATTTGGACGCGGCCGGCAGGGGCCAGGCCCCTTAGCGGTTCATCAAGCAGCAGCACCTTCGGGTCGTGCAGCAGCGTCCGGGCAATGCCTATTTGCTGCTTCGCGTCGTGACAGAGCGTCTCCACGAAGCTCTCTCGTATCGGTTCGCTGCCGGTGAGAGTCAGGACGTAGTCGATTCGCTCGCCGCGCTTCTTGCGAGGGATATTGCAGGCCGCTCCGAAGAAGTCCAGGTATTCCCAGACCCGCATGTGATCGTAGACGCCGAAGCTCTCCGGCATGTAGGCGATCATCGACTTAAGCTGATGGCTCTGGCCGGTCACGTCCAACCCGCAGATGGATGCCTCGCCGCTGGTGGCCTTCAGCAGGCCGGCTAGAATTCGAACCGTCGTGGTCTTGCCCGCGCCGTAGGGCCCGACGTATGCGAAGATCTCACCGGCGTTGATCTGGAGGTTCAGACCGTCCAGTGCCCTGGCGCCCTGATAGTCCCTGGTGAGGCCTTCACATCGAATGACAATTTCCTTTTCGTTCACGGAACAGTTCCTTTCAGAGCAGCTCCCGCGCTGTTGAATTTTCACCGAGCGCCTTCGAGAACAGCCCGGCCCACTCTTTGGGCCTTGCCGGCGAGGACTAGCGGTCCCCGGGCTTCGGCAGAGCGATCGGCCCGCGGGGCGGTCAGCTCCAGCGGCCAGACCACCACGGAGTAGCCTTCGCGGGGGACCTGCCTCCGGCCAAGGGGTTCCAGGTAGCTTGCAGGGGTGTAGCCGATCAACACGGCGGCCTTGCTGACGCGCGGGCCGGTGTTGAGCAGTTTTCGCAGAAGTTCGTTCTTGATCGCATCGCCGGTGGCGGTGAACTGCCCCGGCGGCAGCGGCGGATCGGCGGTCCGAACGTCAGTCTTGCTGCCTGCTGGAAGGTCGCCGATCGGATACGCCCGGCCATTGACGTAAATCACCGCGTCAACGATGTCGTCGGCGAAGCGGTTCTCGATGGTGCCGCTTGGGCCCTTGCCGTCGAACCGCAGTGCCGAAACTACTCCCGGCAGGGCCTCGACCGAATCCACGTAGAACGCGCTGGTGGAGTTTGGCTTGATCTGCCGATCGGGCAGCTCCAACGTCGCGCCGGTTCTCACCTGGCCGGTTCCCAATGCAGCCGCTGCGGCAACGATCTCAGCGATCACGCCTCGTGTGCTGCCAGCCGAGAAGCTCCCCCGCCCATGCTCGGGCCCGCTGTAATAGGCGAAGACTGCCTGCACGCGGGCCAGGCCGCCACCAAGGGAGGAGATCAGCCCGACATGGCTGAGCCGCTGCGGTTTGCTCAGGCTGCTGCCGTATCCGTACAGTCCGACGCCCAGGACGATCGAAAGCGGGATCAGCACAAGCCAGAGAAGTTCGCCGCGGCGGCCCCTTCGCAGCAGGAGGCCTGCGACAGCCGCCAGCAGCACCAGCGATGCGAGAATCGCAACCGGAAGGAGCACGTTCGGGCTAGGCGCACCGGCGATGCTCCGAAGCGCCCCTTCTGCCGGGGCCAGAAAACCGTTTTCGTTCAGCACCGGCAGCACTTGTTCGCTCGGCGCGAGGTGCCGAAGTATCTCGTGATACCGCCTCGGTGCAAGTGCCCCCAGCGGCATTGCCAAGGTAAAGACTCTCCCCCGCCCGAGCCGCCGGCGCGTCAGGAGCGGCAGGCCGTTTACCTCGTAGAGCACCTCGGCCTGCTCGCGGCAGCACAGTTCGACCAGCGGCAAGACCCACTGCAATCCGGTCTGGCCGTTCGTGATGCCGGGGCCTTTGATCTCAAGATGGTCGATGTAATGGATACCGGCGGCGCTGACGCCGGCGGCCGCTCCCAGCGGGCTTTGAAGCATCTCCGGCAGCCACTTGCTGCCCGTAAGCACCAGCACGCCGCCCCGCCGCACCCATTGCAGCAGCGCTTCGATCTGCGAGGCGCGCAGCCTCGACATCTCCGCCCCACCCAGCACCAGAATCCGCACCAGGTTATAGCCGTACCAGCGGTCGGGCAGCAACTCCAGACGACTGTGGAGCATCTGCACGGTGCCGAGCTGGCGGTCGTGCAGATCCCTGAGATAGCTGGAGGTGTCGTGCTCCACCGACTCACCTTCGACGATGGCAATGATGGTCACCTCCGGCGAGAGCTTAAAAACCTGGTCGGGCTTGGTGAGGATCTTCCGGTGCGTTTGTGCGTCCCAAAGCTCATATATCTGCCGGCAACGGACGGGCCGGCCGGGTATCTCTTGCTCGGCGTTTTTTAGCGGCCGAAGGCGGCCCGGGCGGTAGGCAAGATGGACGATCCGCTGACAGCCTGGCGGGATGGTGACGGTCCGCGTGTACTGCATCGGCCGAGAGCTGCGATCGACAGTAATGCAGGCTATTTTGATGCTCCGGCGTCTGGCGCCCTCGTTGCTCAGTGCAAAGCCTCGCTGGCACCAGGTGCCCTCCATGGCCTTGGTCGCAAAGGCGGCGGGACTGCCTCTGTAGGCGATCTCGCCGGATGCAGAGTCGGCCGGTAAGAGCAGCACCGTGGCGATTACACATGAAAATACCGCAAAGAGTGAGCTTTGGTGAACGAGTGCTTTCATTACTTCCTTTTTTCCTTGGCGATCAGCTACTTCCGCTTCAGGCAGGCGGAACAGATGTTAACGCCTTTTGGGGCCTTTGCAAGCATAATGGGCCAGAATCGCCACCTCCGGTGCGCGCCAACGGCGCTGAAGCCAACATCACCGGCAAGCTCCGCATCGCCGAGCCTGCCGCGATTCCACGGCCGGCAGAGCAGTCCAGAGCAACCGAAAGCGGCGCTTGGAAGACGGACCTACCGAACCTCCACAATCAGGTCCAGCTCGACTGGTGCGTTGAGCGGCAGTTCGGCTGCGCCGACGGCGCACCGCGTATGGCGGCCAACCTCGCCGAAAACCTCCAGCAGCAGCTCGCTGGCGCCGTCGGCGACGGCGGCCTGGTCGCTAAAGCCGGCGGCGGAATTGACGAACACGTTCAGGCGGACGATCTGCGTAATCTCATCCAGCGAGCCGATCTGTTCGCGCACGGCTGCCAGGGCGTTGAGCACCGCCTGCCGGGCCGCAGCTTGGGCCGCCTCCAGAGAGGCCCCGCCGGGAACCTTGCCCGTCGCAGTCAGCCGGCCGTCCTTGGTCGGAATCTGCCCCGACGTGACGACGAATTGCCCGATCCGCATGGCCGGGGCGTACACGCCGACGGCCTTGGCCACTGCCGGAAGCTCAATCGCCAGTTGTTGAATCCTCTCCTCCGCCGTCGGCATCGTCTTGGTTTCCTTCTGCGCGCTCCTGGACATATTGGCCAAGGGCCGAGCCGTCGCCTTCGACTTGCCGCCCTGCGCGGTCTTGGCTTTGTTCGGCCGGACCTTCGGCCTCTGGCTGCTCGGGCTCCTCGGGATTGAGGTGAATGTGGATCTCCTCGAAGTTGCCCGTTTGACTGGCGAAGATCTTCCTTCGCCGGACCAGCTCCAGCAGCGCCATGAACAGTCCAACGATCTCGCTGCGAACTGTTCGGCCTTCGAAGATTTTCCGAAAGCTCATATCCCCTTCCCTCTGGAGTCTGTCGATGATGTCGGTTGCGTGCAGCTCGATGGGCGTCTCGTCGTAGATGATCTCGTGCATCCGGCCATCTTCGCCGACAGCGGCCAACAAGCCGTTGAAGGCCTCCAGCAGGTTCCAGACGCCGACCTCCTCGAGATCCACCTCCGTCTTCTCGCCGGTCGCCTCGTGCGGAGGGCTTCGGGAGAATTTCTCCGCCCGCGCGGCCTGTGCGGTGCGAAGGTCTTCGGCGGCGTCCTTGAAGGCCTTGTATTCCAGTAGTTGCCTGATCAGCTCGGCCCGCGGGTCGATTTCGATATCCCCCGGTGTGACTTCCTCCGGCGGCGCCGAGGGCAGCAGCATACGCGTCTTGATCTCCATCAGCGTCGCCGCCATCACCAGGAACTCTCCGGTGAGGTTCGGATCAAGCTTCGTGAGCAGTTCCACATACCCGAGGTATTGCTCGGTGATCCGGGCGATGGAAATATCGCAGATGTCCACTTCGGCCCGCCGGATCAAGTACAACAGCAGGTCCAGCGGCCCGTTGTAGATCTCCAGATTGACGCGGTAGTCGGCCACCTTCGCCGACAGATTAGCACCCCCGCGACGGTTACACGAGATGTTTTTCAGCGGGCAACGCCCTTCTTCTGGGCAGCTGAGACGTGGCCCCCTACCAAGCCACTCCGGCCAGGGCCAGACGCCGGAGTTGTGGATTGATTCCGGATCAGCGTCGGTTACACTAGTGGTAGCGACAACTTGGCGGCGGGGGCAGTTGTGGATTGATTCCGGATCAGGGTCGGTTACACTTTCGATCAGAAAAGGCGTATAGCTCCAGTTGTTGTGGATTGATTCCGGATCAGGGTCGGTTACACTTCGATGCCGTCGATGATACGCTGCTCTTTCGTTGTGGATTGACTCCGGATCAGGGTCGGTTACACTCGCTGGCGTTTGGCCTGCCTCCGCGCCCAGGTTGTGGATTGATTCCGGATCAGGGTCGGTTACACTTTAAGAAAGCTGCCCCACAGCGCGCTAGTTGTTGTGGATTGACTCCGGATCAGCGTCGGTTACACTAATCCGTCCATCCGCAGGCCGCCTCCATTGGTTGTGGATTGACTCCGGATCAGCGTCGGTTACACTGCCCACCGGAATCGTATACTTCCTTTAGAGGTTGTGGATTGATTCCGGATCAGGGTCGGTTACACTCTCAGCTTGCATCGCGAGCAGTCCCAGTAGGTTGTGGATTGACCCCGGATCAGCGTCGGTTACACTCAGAGGGCAGACGATCATCGGCTCATAAACGTTGTGGCTTGACTGCGGATCAGGGTCGGTTACACTCCGATGCCCGCTGACCTGACCAAACTGACAGTTGTGGATTGACTCCGGATCAGGGTCGGTTACACTTGTTTCTGCCGTGAGTTTCGGCGAACCGAGCAGTTGCCGCGATTCCAGCTTAGAAAAGTTCGAGGTGGCGCGGCGGCGGCTCGGCTGGTTTCCGCATTTTTCCCAAGAAAACAACGACCTGCCTGCCTTGACGGATACACAGCGATCCCTGGGAGATGTAGAGGTGATTGCCGTGGCCCGAGATTTCAATCGTTCGCTTAATCATTGCATGGGCGAATTCTTCCCAGGAGGTCTATAACCACTTTTGTTGGTTGCAATGCCTGCAACTTCGCCCAGCTTCCAACGCGGCACATTGTTTGGTCATTTTCGATTTTCGCGGCGGTGTGAACCCGAAATACGATGTCAGGGCGCCCCTCAATAATGGATTGTTTCTGCACGCGATATAGCCTCTCTGTTCTTTCTTTGCCAGCGGCCAAAAGAATCATGTCGTTGTTGCACAATGACATAACAAAGTGTGAGCCGTCCGCGCGCTCCCGGCAGACGACCGGTTGTTTGTTCTTAAGCCGCTGGTATGCCTCAAAACGGGAGACCACCCGGCCGGTCCACGATCCGTCAGGCTTTTCGTAGATTTCGACGTGATGGTTCCCTCCGGGCAATACGGCCTTAAGAAGCTTGCCGTCATCGCCCACTTTGAGAGACAGGGCCGTCTTTTGCGCGGTCTCGATGCGCACCCGCTTGACGGGAACACCCGACGGCATGCACAAGGGCGGATCGGCCAGAATTCTGCCGATAGCCTTGCTGCCTCGTAATTCGATAGCATGTTTTTCGCATCGATCCTTCACGATCTTCCGGATAACGGGATCGCGTATCTTCTCGACCATCGCAGCAGTGAGCCTCTCCACTGGCACGCGGTATACATAGGTGCGCCCGGTGCCGCCGGGGCCCAGGGCTGTTGCTTCATGCAGGGCGCCGGCGAGTTTGCGCGAGGGACGGTGAGAGACGTTAATGCCCTTGACCGCCGCGGTCAGATCGTCACGGAAGCCTTCCCACGGCGGAGGGAGTTCCGGGCGCGTCGGATCATACCTGATCGAAGCAAGGCGGTGCAGGACGGACGGCGTTGAAAGTGCGATCGCGGCCGCATCGACGGCGTGATGGCGGTGGTCATCTCTAGTCTTCAAACTGGGGACCGATGTCTCCAGAAGGTCGTTCAGGCCCCACTGACGCCGCAGTGCCGCCGTCACGCCGCCCCTGGAACAGCCGACTTTGCGGCCGAGAATCCGCAAGTATTGAACAACAACTCGGCTGATGTAGCGGGTGTCGTTGAGTTGACGACTGACGCATTCGTCAAGATCGATCTGCTTTCGGGTGAATCTTCGGCGTTTGGGCCACGGTAGCCCTGCGATCCGTTGGCGGATCTGGTCATATCTTTCCAGGTCGTCGTGGTACGCCTCGTATGGCGTGCGGTTGTGCTTGCGGTTTCGGTTCTCGTCCGCAAAACAGAGCGTCTTGTTCATGTAAGAATCATCCAGGCTTCTGGAATAGGGCAGTATGTGCTCGACTTCCACATCCGCGCCAAACAGCTTGCTCTTAGGGATTGGCTTGCCGGTGTACGGGCAGACCTGCCCGCATTCTTCCCAGAGCCTGTATCTTATGATGTCGTCACGCGATGGGGCAGGGATATTGAACTCGCTGACCAGCCGGTCACGGATCGCTTCGTTTTCGCCTTTGCGCTGGAGGTTTTCGCGGAAGATTCGCCGGCGCTGCACGGCGGAGCTTTTCAAATCGCGTGCTAGTTCGACAACAACGTTCTCCGGTTTGCCGTACTCGCGCACGATGGCGTTGACCACCTTGCGTACTTCTGAAAGCGCCCGATGGACCAGTGGATTGGTCAGGTTTTGCAGCGCATCGCTGACCGGCGGTAGAAGTTCCCCAACCGGAATCTCTTTTGTGAGCGAGTAGCCTGCGAGCTCCTTTGCCTTACTGTAGATGTGTCCGGCTTCAAGGTACGGGATCATTTTGCGGATAGCCTTGAGCGATACTCTGAAATGCCCGATCGGAAGATTGATCTTCAGAATTCTTTCGACCTGGGTTTCGGATAACTCCCAGTCGCTGCCGGCCTTCGTTCGGAGCTGATCCTCATCCTGGATGTCCGCCAGCGCGTCCCAGATGTCCTGACGCTGTTCGGCCGACATTGGGTTGTACCACTTGGCAAGTTTCCGGTCCTGAAGCGCAGCCTCCACCCGGTTTCCGACGAGATAGTTGCGCTTTGAGCGCTCTTCCAGGTTGAAGGTCTGTGTTTCATAGAATCCGAGAAGATCGCGTATTTGGTCGAATGTCATCTTTTTCTTCGGTGTCAGGGCTTCGATGAGTTTCTGTCGTTCCTCGCCGGTCAGACGGCGCTCCTCTCCCGTGGTAGGATCAATGGTCTCCAGCAGGTTGATCTCTTGGAGGAGGCGAAACTGCTGCCCGAGCCAGTGTGCGCGCGGGCAGCGTTTCTCGCCTATTTCCAGTTCGCAATCGCCGATCACATCAGGGTCAAACCGCAGAGGCCGTTGGTAAAATATGGCCTCGTGGACCGCTTGCCTTAGATCGTCTGTGAGCACGTTCGGGTGATATGGCGCCTGGGCATTCCACAGCATGTTGAACTCATGGTCATACATGGCCCGGAGTGTGTAGCGGCCGCGGAGACGCTCGGACTCAAGGCGGGTATGCCGGAAGCTCTGAGCCAATTTGGCAAGGTATTCACCCAGAGTACGAGAACCTGCCGCCTCGATTTCTTCCTGCAATGTCGCGGTTTCCTTGGCGACCTTGCCATCTTCCTGCCGCTTCTGGCTCTTGCGGTTCGATTTGAAACCGCGCCGTTGGCAGAGGTGATATAGGACGCGGCCGAATTCACTAAGTGAGAGCCGCTCGTCCAGCCCTTGGGCGCGCAATGGATAGGGGTCACTGGCCAGCAGGCATCTCAGTTCCTCTGGATCGTTGGGCAATAGATCCGTATCCCGGAGAATCGTCAGGAGCTTCCGCCGCCGTTGATTTCCTCGCTGGTGCATTCGCCTGGCGCCGCGGGCGAGCCGCCTTTGCTGCCCCCTGGGCCGTTCCAGACCGGTAGGCGCGCGATCGACACCTTCCGGAAACACACGAGCCCCAGTCAGAATCGGCAAAGCGTTATTAAAGGTTCCCCCGTCCTTGGTGATCATTGCCCACCCGATGGAATTACTGCCCACGTCCAGACCAAGCGTGAACTGTGGCATCGCAAGCCCCTTTCAGAAAAGATCGCTGTGTCCGCCCAAAAACAGCTTGACAAGAGTATACGCGCCGGGGCAGGATAGGACTAGTGTAACCGGCCCTTTTCCGGAGTCTTTTCACACCAAGGAACAAGATTCCGCAGGGCTATGCCTCCCCTCGGGGAGGCATCCTTTTTTATGGCCTGACCGACTTGCTGTACGTCTGGATAAGGCCAGACCCCGATGCGAAGAAAACGTTTGTCCGGTTCAGACGGACGCTGTTCAGATCTCTCGTCCCGATCTTGACTGCGTCGGTAATTGTGATGGGGGCCCTTTGCGGCTGGGCGCTGGCTCGGCTGGAGCGTTCCGCCGTCAGCCGGATCGAAGGTGCGGCTGAATGGCGCTTCGCCGATGAGATCAAGCGTTCGGTCTTCCTGCCGGTACAGCAACGATTGGTCCAACAGTACGAGGCCCGCACGGCCGAGCGGCCTTGACTCTCTGCTGGCGGCCGGGCCTTTCAGGCCGTAATCTAGCAAAGACCGCCTGTGTTGCTCGCGCGAGAAGATTTACATTTCTTTTACTTGACCTTCAGAGGTTTCACGCCAAACATAACCAATGCCGGGAAGCCGTGTGAGTGTGGGGCTGAGTGTTCCGTGATTCCGTTCCGGAAATGAATTCTTTCCGCAGTGTTGCGGGCGTGCGCACGCGCCGAACCGCGAGAGGTTCGGCGGGGTCCCTGACGGAGCCATCCATGTCTGGCTTGAGCAGGACTCTCCGCCGCCGGCCGCACGGCCGATAGGCGCCGAACAGCGTCGCCCAGCGGAGCAGCAGCCGGCCGGGGGTTATCCCGCGGCGCGCCCCTCGGCGAGCGACCCTGGGGGCTCGTCTTCGCCGTTGGGAATAGCCGTGTCTCCCCTGCGGTTGGGCCGGTGAGCAGCGCCGAAAGAAAACGGTCGCTTTGAGTATTGGTTTGAAAAGGGTCAACGTCCCTCAGAGAAAGGAGAAAAGGGAATGCAAGAGTAAGACAGGTGGCTATGTGGTGAATTTTAGTCGAAGGAAGTTAACCTCTTTTGGCAAAAAGAAAGGACACGAACGCCATGAACACGAAAAACCTCTCAATAGCATTGATGCTTCTGGTGATCGCCTTCCCGGTGACCGTCGCAGCGACCTACGCCAACGATTCCAGGGGCTACACGGCCCGTGCCTGCGGCTTCGACATGAACCGCAACGGTACGATCGGCGAGCCCGCCGATGCTACAGTCGGCGACGGCAACACCACCGATCCCGACGGCGACAGCACGGACGAGGATCTCATCTACGTCGATGCCACCGATGGCAACGACAACACTGGCGATGGGTCTGCGGGCAATCCGTACAAGACGGTCCAGTACGCACTCAACCAGGCGGATGGACCCGGCGACGGAGCCGAGGACATCGTCTGCATCTCAGGCGTCTTCCAGGAAGAGATCACGCTGACCCAAAGCGGCGTTGCCGGCTACTACACCAGGGACAACTTCCAGTTCCCCGATAACCCGTTCATGCTGATCGGCTGGGACAAGGACGCCGACGGCGAATATCCGCCGTACGACGCCGACGACACGGCCGTGCTGGACGGAAACGTCGGCGCGACGTTCCTGGGTCTGGCGATTACCAACGACCCGGCCGAGAAGAGCTACGTCGAGATCGCACATATAGCCATCAAGTACTACGGCTATGACACGCTCGGCGATAGCACGCCGCGGGGAGCCATGAAGATGGCCCCGGGAAATGTCAGTACGGTCAGTCACATCTACTTCCACGACGTCGAGATGAAGTCCATCAACGACGGGATCAAGACAGACGGCTACACGATCATTTGGAGCTTCTGGGTCGGCAACACGCCCTTCAAGCACATCGCGCTCATCAACAACCGGATCGACGGCCTGAGCTGTTACGGCTGCCGCGGCGCCCCGGGCAATGGCAGTGGGTTCTATCGCTTGCAGAACAACACGTACATGTTCACTGTCGGCGAGTACAAGAACGAAGGTAAACCCAACCTTGGAACCGTCTGGAAGGTCTGGGGCGAGCATAGCGACGTCGACTTCCTCGACAATCTCGTCTACGGCGCCACCAGCGATTCGGCCACTCAGACCATTAGTGGCAGCGCGTTTGGCGTTCGTCCCTGCGTTCGCAATTACGTTATCCGGAACAATGAGTGGATTGACGCAAGGGGCGGTATCAGCGTGGACGGACTTTCCGACGGAGGCTGTCACGCCCGATCGATTGACAACGTGGTCATCGACCGGAACATCATTCGAAACAGCTATACCAACTGGAACTACGGTTACCTCACTCCCATAATGATCGACGAAGGCGGCACGATAACGGCAGAGACGGTCGAGGATGTCACGATCACGAACAACTTCATCTCGATCCTCGATACCAGCCAGAATACGCGTGGATTCCAGTCTCACCTCGGCAACGACGGAGGCCCACAGGTCGGCGTGATCACCTTTGCCGGAAACACAGTCTATGGACCTGGCGCGGGCAGCCTCTACAGGGCAATGTCGATCTATTCGATCCAGACCTACCCCCAGGAAGATTACGTGATCAAGAACAACATCTTTGCCAACGTCGGGGCCAACAACCGGGTCACGAGGGTCAGTCACGACCCGAACGGCTGGATCGCCAACGGCAACATCTACGACGATGACGGCAGTTTCAACTGGGATCCCGACCTCGGCGCGACGCTGACGTTCGCGGAGTGGCAGACGGCCAGCGGGCAGGACGCCAATTCCAAAGAGGGCGATCCGCTGTTCGTCAACGCCGCCAACGGCGATTTCCACATCCATCCCAACGACACGCTCGTTGAAGGCGCCGGTGTGGATATCACGTCGATTACCACCGTGGACTTCGACGGCGACGCCCGTTCGTCAAGCACCCCGTGGCCTGGAGCCGACGTCGGCGTCGAGGCCAACGTGCCCAACCAGGCCCCGACGGCGAACGACGATTCGTATCAAACCGACGTCAACACGGAACTCAACGTCGATGCCAACAACGGCGTACTGGACAACGACAGCGATCCCGAAAGCGACCCGCTGACGGCAATTCTCGTCACCGACGTCTCCAACGGCACGCTGACGCTCTATTCCACCGGCGCGTTCGACTACACGCCAGATGCCAACTACGTCGGCGAGGATATGTTCGTCTACAAGGCCAACGACGGCGAACTCGACAGCGGTGACGCCAACGTGGTCATCACGGTCAGCTCAACCGAGCCAACGGATGACTACGCCAGCGCCGAATCGACCAGCCGCGGGACGGTCGACGGCAACTATACGGACACCTACTCCAGCGACGACAGCTACGAGGCTCTGACCGAAGTGGTCCACGCCAACCGCAGCAAGCTGGAGCATGAGTGGACCTTCAGCGTAACCGGCGGCACGAGCGTTCAGTTCAGCGTGGAGGCCTATAAGGCCGGAACCGAAGACAACTTCGATTTCGAGTACTCCCCGAACGGCAGCGACTGGACGTACATGCTGACGGTGAGCAAGACCTCCGATGACAACACGCCGCAGACTTTCGACCTACCGGGCGGCACGAGCGGTACTTTCTACATCCACGTTTTCGACACCAACCGCAACAACAAGGCCAAGGACCTTGACACGGTGTACGTGGATCACATGTTTATACGGTCGCAGTAGCATCTGCAGGGCACTTAGCGGCCTAGCGAAGGGCCGGGGCGAGCAATCGTCCCGGCCCTTTTTCAGCCGGTGAGGTATGAAAGTGGTTTGCAAATGAACCGGCTTACAGCCGGTACAGCAACGATTGGCCCGACAGTACGAGGCCCGTACCGCCGAGCGGCCTTGACTCTCTGCTGGCGGGCGGGCCTTTCAGGCTGTAATCGAGCAAAGACCCCCCGTGGTGCTCGCGCGAGGAGATTTACATTTCTTTTACTTGACTGTCATGGATCACGTGCCAAGCATGCTTAATGTCGGGAAAGATGTATGCGTGTGGGGTTCATTTCCCGCAGTTTCGTTCTGAGGGCGTGTATCTTCGCAGCCTCGGCCGTCTCTTGAACCACCGGGAGGCCGGGCTTCTCAGCGGTCAACTGATCCGGAAGGAGATAATGCCTGGAATTGAGAACACTGTCATTGCTGTGTACGAA
>SDBS01001093.1_pt1 | contig 27561 bp, 24 predicted proteins | sample 2277091 | NCBI WGS metagenome assembly SDBS01 (sample SAMN10404972, study PRJNA504765) | marine sediment metagenome | isolation source: marine sediment core GS10_PC15, 163 cmbsf | place: Arctic Ocean: Southern Knipovich Ridge | collected 2010
CGGTAAGCGGCCCCCTCATCGTTTCCCCGATCCGGGGCCTCGGCGGTTTGAGCGCGGTTGCGGCTCACCTGAACGCGTGGAAGAACGGCACCGGGTCGGGCATCTCGTCCCGCTCGGCAGCGCGGCGCATCAGGCCACGCCACTCCGCGTCCGACACGTCCGGGTGCAGCTCCCGCACCTCCCACTCTAGGACCCAGACCTTCTCGTCCGGGTCGAACAAGAAGTACGCCCGCCCTACGCACTGGAACTCGGGCGGTACGTTGGGGACTTCGCCGTATGGGTCGACAACCTGGGCGTAGTCAAAGGCGAGCGTCGCCGTGTCGGGGCGGATTCGCCTCGCAGCTCTCGAGCGCAGTTCCCGGCGGATCTTCTGCCACGCCGGTAGCGCGACGTCTGTGCGCTCGTCTTGGTCGGCGCCCCCGACCACGGACGTGAGCGCGTCGTCCACTACCGCCAGTTCGTCATCGGAGAACCGGAGGTCGGTCGGGCTTGGCGTGTGGTTGTTGCTCATCATGTGTCCTCTCGTCGTGTTGTGTCGGTCGCGGTGAAGTGCTGGCGGCACGGCCCGTCGGGATGGTGCAGACCGCTCACGGTCGTTTCCCTCCGCCGTTCTTGACCCAACGGTCGAGCTCGGAGCGGCGGGCGAGCAGGTTCGATCCGTCGCGGTGAACTGGGATGCGACGTGCCGAAGCGAGGCTGTAGACGCGGCTTGGCGGGCAGTCGAGGTAGGCGGCGATCCGCTCGGCCCCACGGAGCCACCCGTCGCCGTTGTCGGCCTCGCCCCGCTCGATAACCCGCTGCGCGACGAGGTCCACTAGGGCCTCGACGGTCTCGGTCGATGGGGAGAAGTTGAAACCGGTGCTCACAACCCCATCTCCGCTCCGTCGAGTAGGCCCCACAATGCGTTGGGTCGCGGCCCACTGCGGCCCAGCCTCCTGTTTATGCACTTGGGCCGCGATGGGCCGCGGTCCAGGCGATTGTCCCCGCTACCTCGACGCGTTGGCTGGAAAACCGGATGTCCACGCGCGGCCAGCGCCGCGGCTGAGCCGACGAACCAGCCCGGATGCGACTGGATGCCGTGCAGATAGACAACGGCTGTGGCCTTCGAGCCTTCAGACGGGTTGTGAACGTAGAGGCTGGTTTCGTAGCCGTCGGGCAGCCTCAGCAATTCACATCGCGGCCGGCCTGCCTCGGCGGCGCGAGCGAAACGGATCGCCAGGTTTTCGCTTTCCTCCGTCATACAATTCTTCAAGTACGGCCTATCGACTACCAATGGCGTAGAAAGTGGAAGAGACACGGGCGATGCGACCTGTCCGCAGCACATCCACTGGAAGTCAAAGAGCTCCGGTCCTTCCCTTCCTGTTCAAGCTGGCCGCTGATTCGATTTTTACGTGCTTGTCTTTCTTTTGGCCGTACTCGAACGGATGGGGCGCCAGGAGAACCGGCCGCCGCTGGCCGACGTTCACCAGCAGCCCCAACGCCGCGCAGTTGACAACCAGCGATGTTCCGCCATAGCTAACCAATGGCAGCGTCATGCCGGTAATGGGCATTAAACCCATTGTCATCCCGACGCTGATGAACAGTTGCGACAGCAACAGCCCCAGCACACCCACCACAAGCAGCCGGCCGAACGGATCGTACGTGATCGTCGCAATCTCCAGGCCGAAAACGAAGATCACCGCGTACATTGCCAGCAACGCCAGGCACCCCAGAAACCCCCATCGCCCGCCGATGACGCTGAAGATAAAGTCAGTATGGTCTTCGGGAAGTTGATTCAGCGCCAACGGCAATACGTCGCCATAGGGTCTGTTGTCTTGTCTGCGGCCTAGCCACTCCCCTGTCGCCAGAGTAATCATCGACCAGCGAAGCTGGAAGCCCTCGTTGAGGGCCACGCGAGGATCGCCCTGACGCAACCAGCCCTCGATCCTTGCCGTCTGGCGCCCCTGCTTTATGACGCACAGGCTCAGCGGCTGGATGTCGTAGACCTTGCCGTCGCCGAACTGAAAGCGGCAGTAGGCCACCGGCACTCTTGGCCTGCGTGACCAGGGCAACGACTCATTCACCCGATAGAACTTAAGCGGCCCCAGCGTGTGGAGACGAAAGCGATCCGCCTGCGCGGCGAACGTTTGGCCGTCCACGGCGCGAGGAACCGGAAAGAAAATCACCACCAGACCCATCGCCACGATAGTCAGCAGGTGCCAGAGCTTAGCGCCGGCCATGAAGAGCATGACATAGAGCGTCGGCAGCAGGAGCAGCGCCGTGCCCAAATCGGGCTCGTAGAGAATCAGCCCCATCGGCACGAACGTCACCACGAACGGCAGCACCAGCCCGCGGAGGCGCCGATAGTGGTCGCCGTAGCGCAAGTACCATGCCAGCATAAGGATGTACGTCAGCTTGGCCAGCTCCGACGGCTGAAACCGCACGATCCTAAGATCGATCCAGCGGTGGGAGTAATTGATCGGCCGGCTGAACAGCACCACCACCAACAGCACCAGCGTAATCGCAAATAGGCCGTATGCCCCCCGGCCGAGACGACGAAACGGGATGATCGTAGCGATGACAAAGGCCGCCAGAGCCACGCAGGCGTAGCGGATCTGCTTGAGAGCCTGATCCGCAAGTTGCGGGTCGGCCTGGCCGGAAACGCGAATCGCCAGCACGCCGAAGACAATCAGGGCGAGCATGGCCGCGATGATCGGCCAACTCGTGTAGCGGAAATATCTTTTCAGCACCTCAAGCATCTAAGGTTGCCCTTATTTGACATATCCAAGGCGCTTGCACGCTCGAACCACTTCTAGGGCGATCGGGCCGGCATGGGAACCGCCACCTCCGTGGCTTACGTATTCAACAAGCACAGCGAATGCGATCTTGGGGTCTTTGTAAGGAGCAAAGCCTGCAAACCAGGCCATGTCCCTGCCAATGTTGAACAGCTCGCCGGTGTCGATCCGGCCGTTGTTGTTCTTGTCAACCCACTGCGGCGAGGTCTCCGCCGTGCCGGTCTTTCCACAGATCGCGATCTCGGGATCATGGGCATAGGCATAGCCGGTCCCGCCGGGGTCGTTGACTACCTGGTACATTCCCTTCTTAACAAGCTTCAGATGCTCCTGCGGGATGCCCAGCTCGTAGCGGATGCGCTCGGGGCCTCCTTCCAGGACCAGCACCGGGGAGAGGAATATCCCGTCCCGGGCGATGGTGGCCATGGCGTTGGCTACTTGCAAAGGCGTGGCATCGACCGGCCCCTGGCCGATGCCCATCATGCGGGCCTGGTTGCGGCTGGGGGTCCCGCCTAGAACGCCACGGCCCTCGGCAGGCAAGCCTATGCCGGGATATTCGCCGAAACCAAACAGGGCGAACCATTTCTGCAATTGCTCCACGCCTAGCCGCTCGCCCACGTTATAGAAGTACACGTTGCAGCTTTTCCTGATTCCGTAAACGAGCTGGACGTCTCCATGCCGGCCCAAGCACCTGAAGCGCCTCCGGCCGGTCTCGTCGATGGAAAGCTGCCCTTGGCAGTCAAACGTCGTTTCCGGCGTAATCACGTCCTCGCACAGACCGGCCAAGGCGGTGATGACCTTGGCAGCCGAGCCAGGCGGGTATCGGCCGTTGATCGCCCGATGATACAGCGGCAGGCGGTACTTGTCGTTTATGAGCTGCTGGAAGTAATCGGATGCGTGGTATCGGTTCAGGTCGTAGGTCGGGATTGAAACCAGCGCGAGCACATCGCCCCGCGGCACGTCCAGCACTACTATGCTGCCCCGGGCATCGGCAGGAAGGTGCACGGCGTTTTGCCAGATCTCCATCAGCTTTTCTTGCAGCTCGACGTCCAGCGTCAGGTGGACGTTCCCGCCGGGCTCTGCCAGCACCTCCTTGACGATCTCACCGGCGCGTTCGATTCGATAGCCCCGCCGCCCGCGCAGAATTTTCTCGCACATCCTTTCGACGCCCGACTTGCCGATGATATCGCCGCCGAGGTAGCTTTCCCGCTGCCAGGTCAGCCAGTCCGGCTTATTTCTAGGGCGGTTGTAACTGGCCTGCTCGTTCGGATCGACCTGGCCGATCACGCCGACGACGTGGCAGGCGGCCTGGCCACGCGGATAGCGTCGCTCGTGGTTCGCCCGGATGCTCATGCCCACCGTCTCCGACAGAGCGGGTCTAAGCGCCGCGGCGGACTTCTCGTCCAGGCCACGAACGATCGGCTGCGACTCGTACAATTCGCGGACGTTCTTCTTACCGCCGCGGCTGATCTTGTGAATCCGCCGGATGATCCGCGAAACCGTCTCCGAGAGGTTCTGGTTGCGACCGGCTGCGACGCGATGGGCCAGATCCCACGTTTTTCGGACACGCTGGCGGTAGATCAACCTGGCGTACTCGGCCTCGTCGGCGTTCTCATACTTCAGCCCTTTGGCCCGGGCGATGCTTTTGACCTGGCGCTCGACCCACCGAGATTGAGGCGCAGCGGCCAGCAGAGAGTATTCCATGGAGAGATCGAAGCACGGCTCGTCGATGGCCAGGATGCGGCCTCGGCGATCGAGGATCTGCCCTCGCGTGGCAAGCATCATTTCCGTGTCGCGAAGATACTGCTCGGCGCCCTTGAGGTAGACGTCGGCCTGGAGGAACTGGAGATACCAAAGCCTGCTTGCCAGGCCCACCAATACCAGGCCCACAATCACAAGGAAAACGATGATCCTCCGCTTGTACATGGCTGCGATTCCACCACTCCCAGGAGGTCCTCGATTTGTACTTAGCGTCTGCCCCGACGGATTCGCCCGCTCGGTATGGGGATCAGTCGGCGCCGAGCTTTCCACAGCAGGTGGAGCATCAGTGGCGCAAGAATGGCCGAATACGCCGAGATCACCATGGCCTGAATCAACATGCGTCCGTATTGCGACCAAGTGGTAAACTCGTAAGCCAGCAGCGACTGGGCAGTCACCCAGAACAAGTGCGTAAAGAGGCAAAACAGCAGCGTCAGGACGATTCGCGTCAGGGCGCGTTCGCAGAAAAAGGCCTCGCGGACCGCGAAGACTGCCCTGACCGCCAGCGCGTAGGCAATTGCCATCGGCCCGATCACCGTCGCCGAGCCCGCCCCGCCGGCTGTCGTTATGTCCAGGGCCAGGCCAAGCAACCATCCGGCGATCATCGCGTCGATCGGCTTGTGGACGCACAAGGCGACGAACATGCCAAGGGAGGCCAGCAGGTCGGGACCGATCGTGCCAACGGAAATGGTCTCAAAGACCAGCACCCGCCCCACGGTGCTTTGAATCAAGATCAGCAGCCAGGTCAGGATGATGAAGAACGTCCAGTGCATCAGCCTATCCCTTTCCCCGCGGCCCCGGCCGGCACGACAATGTACACCTCGCGCAAAGCCGGCAGATCGACGAAGGGTTCGATGCGCAGTGAAACGAACAGCCCGGTGCGCTGCGGATCGTCGATTACCTCCACGACCCTGCCGATCGGTATCCGCACCGGAAGAGATGCATCTTCGCCGCTGGTCTCCAGCCAGTCGCCCCTGACGATGTTGTGGTAGGCGTTGACGTCTTTGACGATCAGCCCGCCTGCCCCGCTGCCCACGGCCTGGACGTCGATCAGGCGGTTGTTCGCACGGGTCAGCGGCTGGGCTTCAGCCGGACCGTCGGTGACGGTGATTTTCCGGGCGATGCCAAGGTCGCGGCGAATTCTCGCCGAAATGCGAAAGCCCTGGTCGGTAATCAGCCGCAGTTGAGCGGTGAACCTTCCGGCGTCGACTACTTCCCCGACCAGAGCGGCGGTCGACATCACCGCCAATCCCCTCGGAAGCGCCTTGGATCGATCCGTCAGCGCACGCCGCGTGGTGACCAGCACGCCCGTAACCGCGCCGCGGTATTTACCTACGTTGAGCACGCGCATCTGTCCGTATGGCAAGGAATCCGCCGCCACGACCCTAGCCGGTATCAGCTCCCACTGGGCATAAGGAATCCGCGCGTAGAGATCTCGCAAGGCCGACTGCCGGCGAATAAGCCGCTCCAGCTCGCCCTCTACCGCGCGGAGCCGGCCTTGAAGCTCCTTGTTGACTTCTTTCAGCCGGCGTATCTCGGCCGGGGACATCACCTCCCTGCCGAGGCCACTGTGAGTTTTGAACGCCGTTGTCATGTACATTCCGACGTCGCCGAACGGCGTCAGGACGGAGTTGGCCACGCGACGCACGCGCGCGGAGACATCCGGGCCGAGAAGCGCAAAGATCACCGCCCCGACCAGCATGCCCGCCAGTACCCAATGCCTCGTGAATTTACCGAGGAGTTTCATGGTCACCAGTGGCCTTTAGAGCAGCAGGCATCATACCGTCCGATGCGAGGTGAAGGCAAGCTACGGCTGTTGCCCTGCCGGCTGCGTTTCCGAATCTTCACCGCCAACCAGGACGAGATCGCCCGGCTGAAAGCCCAGTCGCCGACCTGCCAAGGCGCCGACCTCAAGAACCGTCCGCCGCTGGCCGTCAAGATCGACCACTCTGGCCGGAAGGTCGCCTCGCTGGATCGGCTGAATCAACTGCCCGCCTCGCTTTACCAGCAGATCCCCGACCGCACCGCTTAGCCGTTTAGACTTTTCTTGCCATCGAGCGGCGTTGACCTCAGCGGCAATCCGCGCCCGCCGCTCCCTCATCCAGAGTAGGGCCAGCAAGGCAATGACAATCACCAGCAGAACGCCCACGGAGGCCAGATACCTTGGGCCCACCTGCGCCGCCTTGGGCGATTGCCCCACCGCCCGCTGTGGAGCTTCATTTGCGATATTGTTCATGTGTCCATCCAAACCTGCGAGCTTAGCCCGAGGCTGCGGGCAATCCGCCTGTTGGCGTCGGCTGCCAGAAAGTGGCGGAACCTCGGCAGAGGGCGCCGCTTTTGAGAATAGTAATACGCCAGGCCGCGATAGATTGCCAGATTCGCCATCCAACTGTTGCGCTTCAGCGGCAACAGGCCCAGTCGGTGAAATGCGCTCCGCGGCAGATAGAATTCGTGAAACGCCGCCATCTGCGCGTGTCGTAGCTCGTTGACCATCATCTTCTTGGGCCTAAAGACCACCGTCGAGCCGTTGTATTTCTCCCAGTCGTCGGTGAGCAGCCGGCCTTCCGCTTGATACTGTTGGTAGAGCCGCGTACCGGGGTATGGCGTTAGAATTGGGTAGCAACTCATGCAAAGTCGCGTTTTTTGCGCGAATCGCACCGCGTCCATGCAGTCCCGCCAGTCGTCGCTGTCGAAACCGAAGATGAAGCTGCCCCAAAGGCTTATGCCGTAGGCCTGGATCTTGCGGATCTGGCGGATGTATTGGTCGGCGTTGACGTACCGCTTGCCAGCCTGATGAAGGGTGGAGGCCTTGGTGCTCTCCAGGCCCAGTATCACCCCCACGCAGCCGCTGTCATGCATGGCGGCCAGGAGCCTGTCGCTCCTAGAGATCAGGATGTCGCATTGTGAGGCCCATTTGATCTTCAGCGGGCGGATAGCCTCAAAGAGCTCAATGGCCCACTTGTGATCGCCCGCCACGTCGTCGTCGGAAAAGATGAATACACGCGTGTTGAAGTTCTCTTTGGCGGTTCGTATTTCCTCGACGATGCTCTCAATCGAACGCTTTCGGAACTGCCGGCCGAAAATGGCCGGGGTCGTACAGAACGTGCAGTCATGCGGGCAGCCGCGAGTCGTCTGGATCGGATTGAAAACAAGATAATCACTCGGATTCAGCAGGTCCTTTCGCGGCGAGGCGATGGGCGTATCGGGTTCGTCGCGCCAGTCGTAGATTTGCTTGGCCCGCCCGGCGGCCAGGTCGCGAAGCGCCGCCGGCAGCGTGCTCTCGGCGTCGCCCTTGCAGACGATCGTGGCATGTTGAAGGGCCTCGTCCGGGGCAGCCGATGGATGAATCCCGCCCAGGATCACCGGCACGCCCAAAGCGCGATAGCCGTCCGCCAGCTCGTACGCTCGCCGAGCCTGCGTGGTCATGGCGCCGATCCCGACGGCGTCGAGGCCGCCGGTCGACGGCACGTGGGGCGAATCGGTAACGTTCTCGTCGATAATCTCGACATCCCAGCCTTCGGGAACCACCGCCGCGCAGATCGCAAGATTCAGCGGCATGAACAGCGCCCGTCGCGAAAACGTCATTTTCCGGATGATCTCCGGCATGGTGATCGTCGTCAGCTGGCTGCAAGGATTGATCAGCCTGAGCTTGCGACGCGGCGCCCGTGAACGATCCTCTGATATCATTGTGGCTGTCAGGAGAACGAAAACTTGCCCCTAAGACAAGCAGGCCATTCCAGTTGACACGAAAGACGATTTACGATTTGCAGCGACGGTTTTCTGGCTTGCCTTAAACTTGGCTTTGCCATGCATTCCAAGAAGAATCAGGCCCAACCAATGACAAACGTTTATGACAAGTCGCGTCGGGACAGTACCTCAATTTACGTACACCTCTGCGATGGACCACGGTCTTCCGCCTGCCTCGATGGCTTCGAGCCGAATGTACCTGGCCAGGACCCGCCTGACCAGCAGAACGGTCGTCACGCGCCGCAGGCCGGGAACCACTGCCGCCTGGCGAAAACTCTTTCCGTCATCACTTATCAGGACGGCCAGCTTCCGGCAAAAGTTCCACTCGTCCTGTCCGTGGTCCACCACCACCATGTTGAACAGACAGGCCTTGCCCATGTCGATCGTCAGTGTGGCATTCTCGTAGTTTCCCTCGATGACGGCCGCCGTGTTGATGTTGTTGTCAATGACGTAGAACGGGTCGCGCAGGTCGCCCGTCGTCAGCCAGCGGCTGCGCGGCGTAATGGCGTCGGAGAAAATCACCTGATCAGGCGCGTAGATCGGACCGTTACATCCTAAGACCGTCACACAACACCCGATGCCCAGGATCAGGCTTCTACGCCAGGATGCCTTCAAATTTCAACCTCACAAAGAGCCAGGCCGGCGGCAAAATCGACTCCGCGGCTGTGCGATTCGTCCCGGTCGCTTCGACCCGGACGCTGGGGGCAAAGTTGCCGGAAGATTATACCTATTCTTACCCGTCGGCTAAACAGCTGTTGGGCCAGCAGGTGTAACTAAACCAAGTGTCCAGCCAGGCAAGCGATGTAACGCATTTCCTGGGGCGAGGTTACAAGATTCGCTGCCCTGTTGATTGTCCAGGGCAATAATGAAAATGAGGGCATTATAGATATGTAAATGGAGATTGCGACCTATGTTATCCACTACAGGCAGAAAGAAGTCTTCTGCGAGGCGCGCTTCGGTCAGCCGTAAGCGGCTTGCCCGCAAGCTCCGCAACGTAGATTGGGAGAGATGCGTGCCACCCAGCAAGGCCACGCGCAAGCGGGTCTTCCTGACGTGTCACTACTGTGCCTACAGCCCACCGGAGGTGCCCAAAAGCGGCATCTGCCCCAAGTGTAGCAGCCACAGTTGGGAGCGTTACGCCCTTTCGGCCAGGCTGTTGGCAAAAATCTCGCGATAGCACCCACCCGTGACCGGCCAACCAGGTTCGGGTGCATACGACTGAGTGGTCGAGGATGCACAGGCTGAAAGCCTATGCCACCAGCGCATCTATGCCACCAGCATCTTCCACCAAAACCCATATGCACCCGCCAGGTTCCTGCCCCTTCATTAACCGTCGGATCTTCGGGTACACTATCGAACCATGAATGCGATTATCATCGGCGTAGGCGATGAGCTCACTTCGGGTCAGACCATAGATACCAACGGGGCGTACCTGGCCCGCAAGCTGACCGAGAAGGGCATTTCGGTTGCCGCACACTACACTGTGGGCGATAGCCTCGCGGAGATCGCTGAGGCGATTGCCCGTGCGGCTCAGCATGCTCAGTTCGTGCTGGTCTCTGGCGGCCTTGGGCCCACAGAGGATGATCTGACGCGCCAAGCACTGGCCAAGGCCCTTGGGCGCGAGCTGGCTCTCGACGAACCGTCACTGGCGCGAATCGAGGAATTTTTCCGGCGCCGAGGACGGACCATGGCCGCGGTCAACCGCATCCAGGCAATGATCCCCGCCGGCTGCGAGGTGCTGGCAAACACGCAAGGCACCGCGCCGGGGATCGCCGCCAAGCTGGGCCAAACCGAGATCTTCCTGCTGCCTGGCGTGCCCCACGAAATGCGGCAGATGTTCCGCCACCAGATCGCGCCGCGCCTGAAAGGCACCGCCGATGTGATCCTACAGCGGGTCGTCCACACCTTCGGCCTGGGCGAATCGGACTTGTCCGAGAAACTGACCGATCTGACGGACCGCCGGGCCAATCCCACCGTCGGAATTACCGCAGCGGCAGGACTGGTTTCGATCCGCATTACGGCCAGGGCAAAAAATATAATCGACGCCCGAAAGCAGGCAGACGAAGTAGCCGGCCAGATCACTTCACGACTCGGCAGCTCGATCATCGGAACCGACGATCAGACGATGGCTGGGGTGGTCGGGGATTTGCTTCGGCGGCGCCAGGCGACGCTGGCCGTCGCCGAGAGCTGCACCGGCGGCATGGTCGGCAAGATGATCACCGAAGCAGCCGGCAGCAGTGAATACTTCCTCGGCGGCGTGATCGCCTACGCTGACGAGGTCAAACAAGAACTGCTGGACGTTCCGCAGGAGCTTCAGGCCGCTCACGGTGCTGTCAGCGAGCAGGCGGCGCGGGCCATGGCTGAAGGCGGGCGCAAGCGCCTGGCCAGCGATTACTGCTTAAGCATCACGGGCATCGCAGGACCCGCAGGAGGCAGCGAGGCTAAGCCGGTTGGCCTGGTATACATTGCCCTGGCATGCCCGGACGGCACCTGGGTGTACAAGCACGTATTCCCCGGCGACCGCCAGGCCGTCCGCCGGCGCTCCACACTGGCTGCACTGAACTATCTGAGACTAAAGTTGCTGGCCGAGATGGAGAAATAAAAACCCCTTCGCAACTGAAGGGGATTTGCTTGCATTTCTCGGCCTGGCCGGCCGAGTTCAGCTGCTATTGTCTAGAAGTCATCCTCACCGGACTCCATGGTATCCTTCCAGAGTTTGATATTCTCCAGATAGACGGCCGTGCCGCGAGCGACGGCGGTCAGCGGATCATCGACGACGCGGACGTCAAGGCCGGTGGCGTTGGTCAGCACGGTGTCCATGCCCCGCAGCAGCGCCCCACCTCCTGCAAGCGCGACACCCCTGTCGACCAAGTCGGCGGCCAGTTCCGGCTCGGCCTGTTCCAGACACCTCGTCACGCAGTCGATGATGGACCCCACCGGCTCTTTGAGCGCCTCGCGAACCTCCTCGGAGGAGATCATCGTCTTCCTCGGCAGGCCGGAAATCATATCCCGCCCGCGGACTTCCATTGTCATTTCCTGCTCCAGCGGCGCGGCTGAGCCGATCTCGATCTTGATTCTCTCGGCCGTCTGCTCGCCGATCATCAGGTTGTAGGTTCGCTTCATGTGGGCGGCGATGGCCTCGTCCATGTCGTCGCCGGCGACGCGGATCGACTCACAGACGGTGATATCGGCCAGCGACATGATGGCCACTTCCGTCGTTCCGCCGCCGATGTCGGCGATCATCGACGCGGTCGGTTCCATGATTGGAAGCTCAGCGCCGATACCGCAGGCCATCGGTTCTTCAACGAGGTAGACGCGCCGGGCGCCCGCCCGCTCGGCGGAGTTCAGCACGGCTCGCTTTTCCACGGCGGTGATCCCGGACGGCACTGCGATGACAACGCGCGGCTTGACGAGGCTGCGCCGGCGATGCACCTTCCGGATGAAATAGCTGAGCATCGCCTCGGTGATGTCGAAGTCGGCGATGACGCCGTCCTTCATCGGTCGAATCGCGCTTATCGAGCCGGGCGTCTTGCCGAGCATCTCCTTGGCCACAATCCCAACGGCATTACCGTTCTGGAGCACGCGGTTCGTCCCGCGCTTCACGGCCACGACGGACGGTTCATTCAGGACGATCCCTTCCCCGCGTACGCATACCAGCGTATTGCAGGTACCCAGATCGATGCCCATGTCCATCGAAAACAGACCAAGTATGGGGTCCAGGATCATATCGACTTCATCCCATCCCGGTGAGGATCTAAATGGCGCCGCTTTGTCCTACCTGTCGCTATGCGCGTCGCCCGGAGACCTTCATTTTATTAGTTGACGCCTGATTCGCCGGCCAGGCGCGGCCACACATTGCAAGCACCGGACGCTACCGGCCGGGAATCAGTTCCTTCAACGGTTCAAAGAGTTGCCCAAGCGTTTGTCCGTATCCATTCGGCGGCGCCGCCATGAGGTCGTACATCACCAAGGCAATCGTCCCGGCCAGGGCGACGGCGGCTACAACCAGCATGACGGTATAGACATCCGGCTGCGGCTTGATCCGGATCAGCGGACCTTGCGCGGGAGTTTGGGGCATTCTTGTCTCTTTCTCTAACTCTGAAGACTCGTGGTAACCTTGTCGCCCTGCATGGGATTGACTTGACGATCGATGATGATCCCGGCAGCCTGGCCAATTTCCACATCCTCAATGCGCAGAAACGCTATCAACTGCGTTCCGCGGTAGATGATCATTTTCATGCCGCGTGTGATGCCTTTAGCCGATCCGATGTTGATGCTGGCGTAATCGCCCCTGACGGCCGTCACCGTCCCGGTAATCAGTTCGGTGGGCATCGGGGTGGTTTCTTCCCCGCGGCGGGCCACACCTGTACCGGTCTGCCTTAGCTGCTCGTTTTCCTCTTCCAGCTCGGTTATCCGCTCGGCGCGAACCTTCGCGAGTTTTTCGAAGCGGTCCGTTCCGGCCTCAGCTTGTTTGAGCAACTCGCCGACACGGATAAGCTCTTTGGCCAGCTTATTGATTTCAGTGCGGGTCTCGTCGAGCTGGCTGGCCAGCATATCGTTTCGCCTGTTAAACGTCACGGCTTCGTTTTTGAGTCCGGCCACCTCGACGGTCAGACGCTTGAGGTTGTTTTCCTGCTCGGCGGCCTTCGTCTGCCAAGCGCTCAATTCAGCCGTGAGCCTGTCAACTTCCGTTTGCTTCTGGGCAATGGTTCTGTTCTTCTCGGAAATGGCTGCATCCCGCTCTGCCTTTAGCTTTTCATTGCTCAGCTTTGCCTCGTTGAGGCCCATGCCCAGGAGTTTGTTTCTCATGAGCTCACGGTCGTATGCGAAACGATAGTTCGGAGCCACCGTCGCCTGCCGGATGAAGACTGGACAGGCCAGCAGAATCAAAACCACCAGGATCACGACGCTGATCTTAGTTAAGACACTCAAGCGATCTCTCCTTCGTCGCTAGCAATCAGAACACCCCGACGGTTCCACCGTGCCCGAAGCCACCAACGCCGTCGGGAAATCCATTGTCGTCAGCAGATTGTATTTTGCACGCAATCCAAGTCAAGGCAAATTTCTCCACTGGCAACGTCAGCAGCGATCAGTCCTTGCCGCCTGCCGTATATAACGTCGGCATGGGCTTGCTTTGCACCTCTGGCCGAGATGTTGGCTTGGTTTTGGCCTTCGGGCTGGACGGTTCCAAAGCCAGCTCGTGGGCCTTCAACAATCGAAGGATGCTCATTGCCGCGGCCACCCGCACGCCGCCGTCCTCGCTGTCCAGCAGCGGGTGGAGGATGTCCACGGCGGACTCCCTGTTCATCCACCCCAGGGAGATCACCGCCAGGCGTTGGAGCGAGTTGATGACGACGCCAGCACCCTCGCCCTTCCGTCTGTATCCTTCCCGCAGGACGCGCTGCGGGTCCTTGGCCGCACGGCTACAAAACCAGTATGCCTGTAAGTTTGTCTCACCCAGGTGGGCCAGCGCGCCTGCCGCCGCCACCCGAACGCGCGGCGGTTGCCGCTGGTGGAACATCTCACGGAGCACCACGACCGACCTGGGCGATTGCACACACTCCATTGCCGAGATAGCCACCAGACGGTCTTCCAGAAACTGCGTTTTGGTGTATGCCTCCAGGCGAAGGATGTTGGCGGAGTCGCCAAGCATAGCCAGCGCCTCGACAATTTGCAATTGCACGGCAGTATCCTGCTCGTCTATCAGGAAGCGTCGAAGGGGAAAAACCGCAGACGGTTCGCCGAGCTTACCCATAACCATTGCCGCGTTGGCTCGAACCTCCTTCTCAGGGTCCCCCAGCAGGCCGCCCAGCTCGCCGGTAAAGCTCATATCACCCAAACGATGCAGCGCGTAGATTACCGCGCAGAGAACCCTCTTGTCCGGCTCGGCCCGCTCGTCCTCGGCCTTGTCCTTGGCCATCCTCTGGAGCGTCGTTTTGGCCGGTTCGTATTGCACATCGCCGAGGGCCATGGCCGCCGCAAACCGCACCGTCGGATACTCATCGTCGAGTGCCTGCTTAAAGACCGGCGCGGCCTTGACAGAGACCGTTTGCGAAAGGGCTTCAATCGCATTGGCACGCGTAACCGGGTCGGGGTCTTCCGCAGCCTGGCGCAAGGCAATGCTGGCGTCAATGTACGCTGTCAGAAAATCGACCGCCGGCTCTTCTGGCGGAATGCAGCCAGCCAGCATCGTCGAGAGTAACAAAACAGCCGTCGCTAAGGTTAGCTTACGGCGGCACAAACTCATTTCTTGCCTTTCCCACGCATCGCGCCCATCTGCGATTTTCCTTCGCGCCATCTCCACGCCAGACGGCAACTAAGCAAGATTGCCGAAACGCTGACAAGGAGCGCGAAGAAATCTCCCGTAAGACTGTACACGCTGATACGGCTATCCACAAGTACCTGCGGCCCGTGATCGACTTGATATTTCTCGTCGTTTTCTCTCGCACCGTCGAGCAGGAGCGTTCCCGCAATCATCGTGTATTTCTTGTAATTGTCAAGCGTCAGGCCCAGTTTGGCAACAATTCGGCCGTTTGAGTCGATCGAAGCGCTGATGCCGGTATTGACGGCGCGAATAATGGCAACGCGATTCTCAACAGCCCGAAAGCAATATTGGACCAGGTGTTGGGCATGCTCGGTGCTGGCCTGGTACGACCCGCCCCGCCACCTGTAGACAAACCAACCGTCATTGGAAAGGTTGACCAGGATGTCCGCTCGCTTTTTACCATCCTGCACGATCATCCTGCGACAGATCCGGGCGAAGGTCCCTTCATAACAGATTGCGCAGGCCAATCGCCAGCGCCGCTCCGCTCGGATCAGCTCAAAGGGCCTGGAAGATCGGCCCGGATCCAGCTGCTCCATGACCGGCGGAACGAACCGGCGAAGCAACTTATGAAAAGCGGGCCAGCTCCGCTTGAACGGCACGTACTCACTGAACGGCACCAGGTGGCATTTCGAATACGTCGCCGAAGCCAGATGGATTCGGTCGAACCACATCGCGCTGTTTCGCGTCAGCCACTGGTCGGTCTCGTCCAGCGGATCGAGGTTGCGGTGAATTGTCGACCCGCCGGCCAGTATGGGGCAATCCAGCTTGCGCGAAAGCTCGGCCAGTCCCTTCGCATGCTCTCGCAGGCCGGTAAGCTCCGTCCCGTCGGCAAGCTTCCCACCCTCGATGCAGAGCTTGAGCGCCGCTTGGAGTCTCTCATCGGAATAAGCTTCCAGTCCTGGTCCGAGGAACAATTCCGCCAGCGAACGCAGAGTGGTTGAATCCAGAACCTTTGGGTCCAGCTGGAGTATCTGTGGGTTGAGTCCTCTGGGCAACATCGTTTCCGGCCAGATCACCAGGTCGCATTTTCTCCCCGAGCTGGTCGGCAGGAGTTTCTGGCTGCTCTTGAGATGCTCGCCGAAGATCTTTTCGGCCGTGGCCGACCTGCCGACCAGGGAAATCGGAAACGCGTGCTGGACGATGCCGATAACCGGGCCCGGGCTTGTTGTCCGGCGGCTTGTTCGCAGCGCGAGCGCTCCGTACAGCAGCAGTACCCCGCCAACAAGAACGGATGCCGCCACAGCAGAAATGATTCGGCCTCGGGAGCCCCTGCCGGGCTGCCTGCGCCGCGCCAGCGACCTCAGCACGTCCACCAGCGCCCCGTTGACCATGGCCACGAAAAACGAAACGCCATACTGCCCGGTGAGATCGGAAATCTGAATAAGAGGCGTTCGGGCATACTGGCTGTGGGCCAGGTAAAGCCACGGAAAGCCGCTGATGACGTACGCCCGGAGGTATTCCAGGGCGACCCAGACCACGGGCAGGACGATCCAGCAGGGCCAGTCGCGCCGCATCGCCTGACGAAGCACGATCGCTGCGGCCAGCCAGTACAGCGAAAGATAAAAAACCGTCGCCCCATAGCCAAGCAGCGTGATCCACCACAGCCAGTACAGATTCGCCGCCCAAAACAGCAGCCCGCACAGCCACCCCAAAAGAAGCGACCACCACCGCGAGCTGCCGGCATCCAGCGCCAAGACCCACGGAACCAGCGCAACGTAGGCCAGGAACCAGTAATCAATCGGAGCAAAAGAAACGCTCAGCAGCGGAACGGTCAGCAAGCTCAGCAGCGCGGTAACAAGCCGGCGGCGAAAGGCGCTCTCGCGCCGGAAACCTAACCTCGGCTGCTCCTTCTCCGCAGCGTCGCGGCCGGCTTTGACCTCTTTCGCCTTCACCGCCCGGCGTCGCTTGGCCATGAACGTTGCCTCCGCAAGAAGACGTCGAGGCGACCTATTTCCACTATCGCAGTAGGCATCTGCGACTATTCTGTCGCGAAGTTGGCCCTTGCGTCAAGCCCCCGGGTTAGCCGGCCAAGCCAGGCAGCCTTTTGCAGGACGATCCGGGCTGAGAGGTCCCTTTCGCCTAATTTCCTGTCGGGCTTTACAGCGCCCGGAGGCAATGCGTAGTATGGAGTGGATGATAGGAGCATTTGGAAAGCGACTTCATAGCCGGCAGGCCGTCTTGAGCGGGGTCATGCTAGGCGTGCTGCTTGCTGCTGTCGGTGCGGCGCAGTTGTTAATTCGCGGCCGCGGGCGGCCTCAGCAGAGGTGTGCGGAAATCCTCCGCCAGATCCGCTCTCAGGGCTTGCAGGCATTGTGGGGGCCGGGAGCGGTCGATCACTGGTACCTGGGGCGCAACGAGACCGGGCGCCCGATCTCATGGCGGCACGTCACCCGCACGCCTCTGAGAACCGGCTACACCGGCACTTACCAGATAGGTCTTCACGACGGGACGGTGGTGCAGGAAAGGTGGCACCTCAATGCCGATGCCACGGCTGGGGAATACGAGTCGGCCGAGAGGTTTCTCGACACCTACATCCGCTTTGAAGACGGGACGGTGATAGTGCATTCCAATCAGCGTCCGGCCCGGGGGCCCGCGCCGCCGAATTACATTCCCGAAGGTCTCAATTCGCTGGTATTCTTCCTGGCCGCGCGCGGGGGCCAAGAGGTCCTCTGCAAGATGATCTTCAATTCTGTCGCCATCACCGAAGACCGCGAGGTCTACTTCAGCAGCATGAGGTTACTTCCGAAAGATTCCAGCCGGCTGCTGGTAAGACACGCACTGGCCCCGCGCGACATGGTCTATCAGTTCGACAAGCGGGGCTTCATCATGCGAATTGAAGACCCGACGGCCAAGATCATCTACAACCGCGTGCCGCCCGCCGAGGTCGTCAGCCATTTCAAGCAGGCGATCCGATACATCCTGCCGAACCCCGAGAAACTCTGAGAACTTCGATCCACACTCGGGCGCAGGCAAATCGCTTGTGCGGTAGAGAATGCTTGCGGCGTGCCGGGATGAGCAACTGCAATATGGCCTATCGCGTGACGGGCTGGAGGTTGCGCTTGCGGAGTGTTTCGGCCCGCTTAAGGAGCTGCTCGTCGGTGGGCTGGACGAGCTCTTCCATCCTGAAGTGCAGGTAGCGGTGATCTCTGACCGTCCACGGCGCCATCGCCACTAAAAGGTCCAGTGGCGGATACTGATGCGCCGGCGCGTTGATGTTGGCGTGTGTCTTGAGCGTCTTGTAGCCTTCGCGGCGGAGAATGATGTCGTAATCACCATACCACGTGAAGGACACGGTTAGCGGCGTGCGGCCTTTCTCGACATCCGAGATGAACACCAGCGCACCGGCAGGCTCAGAGGTAATGGTCATCTCTCGCTCGATACAGCCGCCGGCCAGAACGGCAAACGTCGCAGCAATGGCGATCGTCACCCGGTTCATGCCGCGAGTTGTACTGCCGCGTCGCCGGCAAGACAAGTCGAAAATCGCTCGATGATTGTCGAGCTTGTCAAATCCCACCTTCCCTGGTAGCTTGATAGACCATGTCGCAGGTCTACGACATCGCAATCCTGGGCGCGACGCCTGCCGGTTACGCAGCGGCCTACTATCTCGCCAGGCACGGCTGCGAGGTAGTCCTGATTGAGGCGCCCCACCCGGCCAACGAATGTCCACTTGCCGACTGGGTGCCGCAGGGGTTCTTTCAGCTTCTCGGCCTGCCAAAATCGCTGGCCCGCGACTGCGGCGCGAAAAGCTTCCGCAACGTCCGCTACCACAACGTCGCCCTGGATAAGCGCGTGGAGTACCGCTCGCGGAAGACTTCAGGGCTGTTTTTGCAGCAGGCCGATCTGTGCAAGGCGCAGCGCGCTGCTGCCGCCAAGGCCGGCGTGAAGATGCGATCAACCAAGACGCCGCCGACAATCCACCTCCAGGAGGAACGAGTCCGGCTGGCCGGTACGACCCAGCTGACGGCACAGCTATTGCTGATTGCCCACAGCTGCCCCAACGACGTGCTGACCGATCTGGCCCTGCCGGTTCACACCGTCCCGCAGTCGCAGCTTGTCGTGGCGGCCCTGGACGTGCCCGCAGGCGACGGGCACTCCGCAGCGCTGCAAAGAGCCCTGCACGTCATCGAGCTACCCGAACGCAGCGAACTGGGAATCTTCTTTCCATTAGACAACGTGATTCACCTTCGAGTGATCTCCAATTCGCCGGCAGCCGGAACACGCGCCGAGGAACTCTCGGAGATGGTCACCAATCTTCAGGCCGCGGAGATTCTGCCGGGCAATCTGCAGCTCGGCCGGGCACGCGGAGCCCTCTGGAACCCGCCGGCCGGAGTCGCGCTTGAACTGGAAACGCACGTAGCCAAGCGATGCATCCTCGCCGGGACGGCCGGTGGATTCGCCGACTCCATTACCGGCCAGACCATTCGCCCGTCGGTGGCCTCGGCGCTGCTGGCCGCCGAAATGGCGCTGGCCGCGCTGAAAAGCCCCGACACGCAGGAAACGCTGATGGAGTTCAAGACCAGTTGGCGTGAGCACCTCGCCGACAGCCTCCGCCCGCCCAGCACATCGTTGCAACTGCTGCTTCCGCTGCTGTTCGTCAACCAGAACATCGTCAACAGGTTCACGCGCGCCCTGCTCTACGGCGAGAACATCTGAAGTGTTCACTCGCGCGGTCCCTGAATCACTGTCCGCTATTCCACATCACATGACCGCCCGGCGTGACCTCCGCTGCGCCGCGCAGGCAACCGGGCAAGTGACGCTCAGACCGTTAGCTACATGTCCCACATGCCGCGAGGTGTCGGCGCTAAATCGGCTGAGGAGAACTTTTACAATTTTTTTACTTTGGGCGCGCAGAGCCTCGAGCTAATCTTAGAGCGTACGGACCTCTTCAGGTCAGGGGGCCGGTGGGGCAATAGAACGAGGCACAGGGGGTCAGTTTGCACTCCCGCAGAGATCAGAGAGGAGACCACGTCATGACATGAGATTGGATGTGTTCTTTCCTCGTGCCGGAAGAACGCGGGAAGTGCCGGCACTACTAACAGACCAGGGTCGGGGATGTCGGGAGAAAGCAGGGAGAAGAATCATGAAACGCATGCGATTTCTACTTGTATGCATGGTGGCTGTGCTGGGCATTTCCACTGCCGCCGAGGCCATCACGGCCACGTTCCAGGCCCTCGGTACGCTGGATCCCAATTATCCCTACAGCTATCCCTACGACGTCTCGGCGGACGGCAATGTCGTTGTTGGCAGAAGCAGGAACATATGGGGTAGCTACTATGCCTTTCGCTGGGAGGACGGCAACATGGTCGGCCTGGGCAACCTGCCCGGCGGCGGCGCTGCCAGTTGCGCCTATGGCGTCTCGGCCGACGGGGCCGTCGTGGTGGGGGTTGGCCGGTCCGCCAACGGCAACGAGGCATTTCGCTGGGAGGACGGCAACATGGTCGGCTTGGGCAGCCTGGACTCGAATACCGACAGCGAGGCCCAGGCCGTCTCGGCAGATGGGAGCGTCGTGGTCGGATTCAGCAGGCTGGATGCCAACTACCAGGCCTTCCGCTGGACGCAGGAATCCAACATGGTCCGCATCGGCGACAAGACGACCAGCAGGGGCTACGGCGTCTCCGACGACGGCCAGGTCGTCGTCGGCCTGATGAGCGGATTCAGCCCGTACCACGCTTTTCGCTGGACTGTGGACGGCAACGTGATGAGCGACCTCGGCGACCTGCCCGGCGGTCCTAATTGGAGCGAGGCGTTTGGGGTCTCGGGCGATGGTGAGGTCGTCGTCGGCATGAGCGGTTCCAGCCCGCGTGGTTGGGACGAACCCTTCCGCTGGACGCTGGAGAGCAACGTAATGACCGGTTTGGGCCGTATTGGCGTCGGCAACGACTTCTCCTCCGCCTACGATGTGTCCGCCGACGGAGAGCTCGTGGTGGGGGTGTGCGAGCAAGACACCTTTGAGGTTATGGCCTCCGTCTGGACGGAGGCTAACGGCATGCGCGAGCTGAAGCAGATTCTCTTGGACGACGGCGTGGATCTCAGCGGCTGGTACACCCTGGAGGAGGCGACCGGCGTTTCTGACGACGGGACCACCATCGTCGGATGGGGAAAAAACGCCGACGGCAACTTCGAAGGCTGGATTGCAACGATTAACCTCCCTCCGAAGGTCCAGGACAAGGACACCAGGACGGAGGAGGGAACATCTCTTCAAGGCCAGGTCCAAGGCAGCGACGTCAACGGCGACTCGCTGACGTTCTCCGTGGCCAGCGGCCCATCCAACGGCGATGCGAACATGGCCTCGGACGGCAATTTCATCTACACGCCGGATGCGAACTTCGTCGGCAGCGATAGCTTCACGTTCAAGGCCAACGACGGCAGCCTGGATTCCCAGGCCGGTACTGTCAACATCAACGTCTACGAGGTGACGGCCAAGTTTACGCCCCTCGGGGCACTGGGCGATCCGAACGACTTCCACAGCGAGGCATACGACGTCTCCAACGACGGATTCGTTGTGGTCGGCAAGAGCAGGGTTGGCGGCGGATGGCGAGCGTTCCGCTGGGACGACGGCAACATGGAGGCTCTGGACGACCTACCCATGAACGGTTACAACTGCAGGGCGTACGGCGTCTCAGCCGCCGGCAACGTTATCGTAGGTGTCGGGAACGACTGGGATGGAGATCATGCCGTTAGGTGGGTAAACGGTACAATCTCCCGGGTGCCCCAATTGAGCGGCGAAGAGGTGGCCGAGAGCTGGGCGCACGGTGTATCCGCTGACGGTACCGTCGTAGTAGGCACCAGCAAGAACTTGAGCGACGCTAACGAGGCCTTCCGTTGGACGGTCGGCGACGGCAACAGCCAGCGGCTCGGCGACCTGCCCCAGGGAGAATGGAATAGCAGGGCGTTCGGTGTTGCGGCCGACGGCAACCTCGTGGTGGGCATTGGAAGCGACTGGGACTACGACCACGCCGCCAAGTTCGTCAGCGGCAGCGTGACCATGCTGCCACAATTGACCGGCAGTGACATGAGCCAAAGCTGGGGCTACGGCGTTTCGCCGGACGGTGCGGTAATCGTCGGAAACGGCGAGAACATGAGCTCGAATATCGAGGCCTTCCGTTACGTCGAAAGCGACGGCAACACCTACCCACTGGGCGACCTCTCCGGCGGGAGCTTTGCCAGCTGCGCCTACGACGCCTCGAATAGCGGGCAGACAATCGTGGGTTACGGTACGACCGCCTCCGGCCAAAGGGCCATGATCTGGGATGCAAGCAACGGAATGCGCAACCTCAAGACAGTGCTGCAAGACGATTACAGTCTGGACATGAACGGCTGGACGCTCACCGAGGCCAAGGGCGTTTCCGCCGACGGGCGGTTCATCTGCGGTTACGGAACCGACCCCAACTCCAAGACACAGGGGTGGGTTGCCTGGATGCCCCCGCTTGAGTGATGGACGCGAAAATCAAGCACCGGATGCTTCGGTGAGGATGACGCCCGGCCAGCCAGTCGAGGCAAGTGACGCAAGGCCGGGAAGAATCCAGCAGGAACAGACAGCAGGCGGATGGCCGCTCATCTTCGGGTGGCTATCCGCCTGCCTGTTTCCTCACGGCAGACTCTCAAGTCGCTATCCGTGCCAAGCCTTTGAAACATGCGCGAGAAACGAATATACTTAAGGGCTTGCCCGGCTGCGGGCGAATGGAACGTATCATGACCGATTCGATTGAATTCGTGAAGCTTTCCGGCAGCGGAAACGATTTTATCTGCATCGACAGCCGCGACGGCCGATATGAGGAAATCCTCGCCTCGCCCGGCCGCGTCGGGCACTTCGCGCGATCGCTTTGCAGCCGCGGGATGGGTGTCGGGGCCGACGGGGTCGTCTTCGCCTGCCAGCCGGACATCGAGGGCGTCGCCGACATCGCCGCTCGGTTCTTCGAGGCCGACGGCTCCGAGGCCGAGCTGTGCGGAAACGGCACCGCCTGCTTCATCCACTGGGTGATCCGCGGCGGCTGGGTGGACGGCCCTGAGGCGAAGATCCTCACGTCCGCCGGCGTGGTGCGCGGGGCCAACAGCGACGGCCCCTACGTCCGCGTCTGCATCCCCGACCCGGAGGACCTTCAGTTCGATCTCAAGCTGGACGTGCTGGGTGCGCCCTGGGAATGCGACTTCGCCGTCGTGGGCGTGCCGCACCTCGTTACCTATGTGGACGACGTAAGCAAGCTGGAGGTCGCGCATTGGGGCCCGGCACTTCGCCATCACGAGCGTTTTCAGCCGCGCGGGGTCAACGTGAATTTCGTGCACGTCATCGACGAAGGCGAACTGGCCCTCCGAACGTGGGAGTTCGGCGTGGAGGGCGAGACGCTCGCATGCGGAACCGGCTCGGCGGCCGCGGCTATCCTCGCGGCGCGACGCTTCGGTTGGCCTGCGCCCGAGCTGGCCGGTGGCCATCCTATACTCATCCAAGCACATAGCGGCGATGTCCTCCGCATCTACTTCAATCTGCATGACGACGGCACGGCCAGCGACGTCTGCCTGGAGACCGTCGTGCGATTCCTCTGCTGCGGGAAGGTGCATCCGGACCTCACCGCGGCAGCTCTGAGCCCACCTGCCAAGGCAGGGCTTTCCTGCGGCCAGCACCGATAACACCCGCGATGTTCAGCGTCGATCAGAACTGCCACAGCCTTTGGGACGTCATACCGAAACTCCATGCCCTTGCGCGTCGCGGCCAGTGCGTCCGTCACTTCATCGAAGACACCGACGTGGCCTTCACCTCGCTTGGAGCCGGCGGCGATTCGGCTTCGCTCCGCCTCGCGCGGGAGCGGTTCCATCGCAGCGGCGGCGCCGACTGGGGTGCGGCGATCTTCTACTTCGAGTTCCTCGGCAAGCAGCCCGTCGAGATCCGTCAATGGGAAGCCTATACCGGAATGAAGACGGCAGCGCTCGCCCGCAGCCTCGGCTGTAGCGTGGACGATCTCTACGACGAATTCTCGCCGTCCGACAACTGGCAGCTGATCGGACCGAGCTACGTCGGCGGCCGCGATCACCATCGCCTCGTCGGCGATCTGACCGTCGCCGAGACGGGCCAGTTCCTGCGGCAGATGCTCCAGAAGGCCCGCGAGAATTGCCTGCAAACATTCCCGCAAGGCGACTCGCAGCGGCGGCTCGAGGACTGGTTCGACGCCGAGGCCGAGCGCCTCGATTCCCTTCTCAAGCGATGTGCAGGCGGCAGGCTTGTCGATCTGTACGAGCGCTGGCTGGCCGGCTACCTCGGCGAGCAGCTTACGCTGGACTTCAGCTCGTCGCTCTTTGCCTGCGGGGCCGACGAGACCCGCACGGCCATGCTGGAGGTGTTCCTGAAGGACTACGACCAGGCCGCCGCCCTGTACAACCAGGCCATCGAGGCGACCTCCGTGGGCCTGCGACCACTGAAAACCGCCGACGGGGAGCTGCCCTTCTTTGCAACGCTGGAACATCAGGGGCATCTGGTGCGGACGGCCGTGCACCTCGACGGCGGCCAAATCCGCCTGGCCGGCAGGACGTTCACGCTGCGCCATGGCCGCCGCCTGCCGGTAGACGAGCTGGCCGCCGCGGGCGTCCGCTGCCTGGTCGGCAAGGCGCTTCTGCTGGTGATCCAGGTGCGCCTGGGGGCCACGGGAAGCATCCTGGCCGTGCCGTATCGCGGCTCTGCCTACATGCCGGCCGTCCATCACCTCAGCCAAAGCCTTGCCGCCGCAAAGCTGCTGCCGGGCGAGCTGCATCCGATCCTCCGCGTTCGCTTCGGCCTGCTTGATCGCCTCAAGCAGCTCGAGACCGTCATCCGTCTGCCGGAGCACGTGGCGAGCTATTTCGGCCGCCGCGAGCTGCCCGCCAGAGAGCTTGGCGAGAACTACGCCTCGCTTTCTCGCGAAGCGGCCGAGCGCCTCGAAGCCTTTCGCGCCGACCCGGCCCGCGCCGCGTGGCAGCGGGAAAACTTTCCCGAAACTCACCAGACCATCGACCAGCTCGAGCAGCAACGCCGCACACTTGCACGACGCGATCCGAAGTCCGAGCAGATCCGCCGGCTCGGCAAGCAGCAGAAGCAATTGCAAACTCAGTTGCTCCGGCAGTTGGTCGAGCAAATCTCGCGTGACAGCCAGATGGCCGAAATCGACTACTGGGATTCGCGCGGTGCGATTCTGCCGTGGTGCATTGGCCTGGCCGGCGAGGGCCTGTATGATGCCGTCATCAACGACGCCGAAACCTACCACGAACCGCAACCGGCAACGCCATAGATGAAACGAAAGCGAGCCATCCTGCGTCACTTCGAACCGCGGATCAGGCCCGGCCGCGAGAACTTCGAGATCGTCCAGTGGGGCAGCGCCGCCTCGCAGGAGGCGCGCTTCGCCGTGCTGGTCGAGAACGTCAACCTCTCCGGCAAGCGGCTGCTGGACCTCGGCTGCGGCCTGGGCGACCTCCTGAGCCACCTGACCGCCCACCGGATCGCTGCGGACTATACCGGCGTGGACATCTCGGCAAAGATGATCGACGAAGCACGCCGTCGTCAGCCCGGCGGGCGCTTCATCTGCGCCGACCTCTTCGACGACCCTGCTAACCTTCCCCGCTACGGCTTCGGCCAAAAGTCCTTCGACGTAGCCTTCTGCTCCGGCGCGTTCAACCTGGACCTGGGCAACAACGCCGAGTTCGTCCCGGCCGCCGTCAAGCGGTTCACGGAGCTGGCTGGAGAGCATGTCGTCTTCAACCTCCTGCACACCCGCACGCCGCGGGCGTCCGACGACGGGTTCGTCTACTACGATCCGGCCGACGTCGTGGCTGCGATCCGCCCGCTCGGCTGGCATATCCGCCTGCTGGAAGACTATCTGCCGAACGACTTCACAATCGTCTGCCGCAACCCCTCCGCGCTGGCCCAAACGGCCTAGAGCGCCCAATCCCTTGCGCGGGCGTGCCCAAACGTGCGCATCTGTGCGCAAACGTGCGCATCTGTGCGCAAACGTGCGCACTTGTGCGCAAACGTGCGCATTTGTGCGCAAATGTGCGCATTCTTTTCGGCGTAAGACTCTGCATCCAAGAGAGTTACACATTTTGCCGGGCCAAGTAAGCGTTTTCCCGCTTTCAGTTTTCACTTTTCAGTTTTCAGCTTTTTCCCGGGTTCCTTGTTCCGGGTTTCGTGTTCCGGGTTCCGGCCGCGCGTAGCGCGAGCCTCACCCTCTCCGGCGACCTACCTCTTTTGCGCGCGCAAATCTGTCAGTTGGCGCTACGCGTGGAACGGCAAGGGCCGGCCTGGCCGGCAGTAAAGAAATTTCATTTTTCCGGGTAACTTTCAGCACGCGCGTGCAAAACTGCGCGCGCAAATCTGTAACTTGGGCCACAGAGACGCAGAGAACGCAGAGAGTTAGGAGAATTGTCAACACTGGTAGGCTGGGTCGAGCGAAGCGATGACCCACCTTCCTTGTCTACTGGTTGCAAGCCCCGACCAGTCGGGGCCACCCGCCGTCTGTGCCAACTTCGTGCGGCGGGGCTCCGTCCCGCCGCGTCGAACTCAGGTGTTCACCCGATTGACAGAATCTACGTCCGTGGTACACTTGTATATGCGCCAGCCCGTTCGCCGAGCGGCGGAGCTGTGCATCCTATCTATGTGGGCAAGCTGCCAGGGACGGTACACTCAGAAGTTTTTGTTTTTGCGCAAGAATCAGAAATCATTGCAGTGCGCATGCTTTCAGCCGCGCCAAGGTGGGATACGAGGCAGTGGGAAGGACCAAGCAGATGAGACACTTTGCTGAGGCCGTATGCGACAGGACGCTTCTAGTTCTAACGCTGACCGTCGCGGCGACAGTCGCCGGCCCCCTGGCGGCGCCCGCACTGTCGCTGAACTGGAGCATCGAGACTGTGGATAGCAACGGTTGGGTGGGAGAATGGACGTCTTTAGCCCTGGACTCCTCGGGCAATCCCCACATCAGCTACCGTGATGTTTTCCGCAAGTGGGACCTCAAGTACGCCGCCTGGTCCGGTTCGGCGTGGAACATCGAGACTGTGGACAGCAACGGTGACGTGGGATGGTGGACATCCTTGGCGCTAGATAGCTCGGGCAATCCCCACATCAGCTACTGGGATACCACCAACTGGGACCTGAAGTACGCCGCCTGGAGCGGCTCGGCGTGGAACGTCGAGACTGTCCACAGCGACGGCAACGTGGGATGGTTCACCTCTTTGGCCCTGGACGGCTCGGACAATCCCCACATCAGCTACTACGATAAGGACAACGGCGACCTGAAGTACGCCGGATGGGATGGTAATAGCTGGGACATCGTGACAGTGGACAGCAACGGCGACGTGGGACTTAGCACGTCTTTAGCGCTGGACGGCGCGGGCAATCCCCACATCAGCTACTACGATAAGGACAACGGCGACCTGAAGTACGCCGCCTGGTCTGGTTCTGCCTGGAACATCGAGACTGTCGAGAGCGACGGTAACGTGGGATACTGGACGTCCTTGGCGCTGGACTCCTCGGGCAATCCCAGTATCAGTTACCTTGGAATCTCTGGGTACGAATCCGACCTTAAGTACGCCGCCTGGTCTGGCTCGGCGTGGAACATCGAGACTGTGGACAGCAACGGTAACGTGGGACTTTGCACGTCTTTGGCGCTGGACGGCTCGGGCAATCCGCACATCAGCTACGTCGATTGGGCCAACTGGGACCTGAAGTACGCCGCCTGGGACGCTAATACGTGGAACATCGAGACTGTGGATACCAACGGTGACGTCGGATACGGCCCGTCCTTGGCGCTGGACGGTGCGGGCAATCCCCACATCAGCTACCATGATAGCACCAACTGGGACCTGAAGTACGCCTACGCGGTCCTTGCCGGCGACATGGACAGAAGCGGCAAGATCGACACGGACGACATCAATCCGTTCATACTTGCGCTTACCGATCCAAACGCTTACGTGGCCCAGTATGGAATTGATCCAGATTTGGCGGGA
>SDBS01001094.1_pt1 | contig 27559 bp, 18 predicted proteins | sample 2277091 | NCBI WGS metagenome assembly SDBS01 (sample SAMN10404972, study PRJNA504765) | marine sediment metagenome | isolation source: marine sediment core GS10_PC15, 163 cmbsf | place: Arctic Ocean: Southern Knipovich Ridge | collected 2010
TTCTTCAGATTTGTAATACCGGTGATCATATTATTTCTGCAAATACCACATATGGTGGAACCTATGCTTTTTTTAGCAATTATTTACCGGTAAAATTTAATATCGAAGTGAGTTTTGTAAACATAACCGACCTGGAGGCTGTAAAAAAGGAAATCAGGCCAAATACAAAGATTATTTATACAGAGAGCATGACCAATCCTTTGTTGCAGATTTCAGATCTTCCCTCCCTATCCGAAATTGCAAAAAATAATAATCTCAAACTGGTTGTGGATAATACCTTTACGCCTATGATGATTTCGCCACTAAAACTTGGAGCAGATGTGGTGGTTTACAGCATGACAAAGTATATAAATGGGAAAAATGATTGTGTGGCAGGTGCTATTTGCAGTTCAGAGGAATTTATCAATTCACTTATTGATGTGACTAATGGTACAGCTATGCTTCTGGGACCGGTTTTAGATCCACCAAGGGCAGCATCAATATTGAAAAACCTTCATACTTTGCATATTCGAATGCAGAAACACAGTTTCAATGCCGCTTTCCTGGCACAAAAATTCAAGGATTCAGGAATAAAAATTACTTATCCGGGTTTGGCCGACCATGCTGGACATAAACTATTGAGTGAAATCATGAATCCTTATTATGGCTATGGTGGTATGATTGCTATTGATCTTGAAACTACCGATAAGGCAAGTGCTTTGATGGTTGCCATGCAGGAAAAGGGTGTTGGCTACCTGGCAGTGAGCCTGGGTTATTTTAAAACACTTTTTAGTAATTCAGGTACCAGTACATCATCTGAAGTTCCTATTGAAGAGCAGAAGAAGATGGGATTATCAGAAGGCCTGGTACGGTTTTCAGTAGGCCTGGATATGGACATTGAAATGACCTGGAGAAACATAGAAACATGCCTTAAGAAATTGAAGATGATTTGAGAGGGAGAAGGAAGAGTGGAATGAAAGACCGAGAAGAAGAGATGAGAAGTGAGAGCTGAGACAAGACAAAGAGTGGAAATTACAAATCTCAAATATTAGAAATCAACCGAACGAAGTGAGCTCATGAACACCTTTAATAATTAATTCTATTGTGAATAAATAATACTCAATACTCAAATCCCAATAACCAAACTGCGTTATCTTCATTCCCCTCCTGGGAGGGGTTAGGGGTGGGTTCTGGTGTTTGAAATTTGAATATTGAAATTTGAGATTTATTTGTAATTTGTTTTTTGCAATTTGGAATTTTATACATCAGAGTATGTCCACACTTTTGTGGCATAAATTATTTCTAAACTGTAGACATATACTAGGACAAGTCAGTTCAACTTTTCAACTCATCAACTCATCAACTTTATTCCAGATGCGAATCAATTAACTTTTTGATTTTCTTACTATCCCATTTCGCGGCACCCTTTTTCTTAAGAATAATATTCCCGGATGGTGAAATTAAATAAGATGTTGGAATGGATTGTGACTTAAAAATTTCTGGTTCCTGAATGACTTGCGAATAAACAGGAAAAGTGTACTCATTCCTCTTTACAAACTCATGAATTACATCTGGCGACTCCCTACTTATAATAATGAATTTTATTTTGTCTCCGTATTCTTCATAAAGGTTCTGAATACCTGGCATTTCAGCTACGCATGGAGGACACCAGGTGGCCCAGAAATTTAAGAAAACCAGCTCTCCTTTGAATTGCTCCAGGTTTATACTTTCACCTTCCACTGATTCAAAATACCAGCGGTAATCAGAATCCTCAAGTTTGGAATTGGCAGGAGCAGTGATTTTAAGAGGTGCAATAAGGGTGGCCTTTTTTATAAAAGCTATAAGAGGCATACGGGTGGAAGGAATTAAAAGCAATAAAATAAACACATAAAAAAACAGGTCTGAAAGTATGCTAAACCAGCTTCTATTTTTATAACGATCTTTTATTTTCTGTATGATTTTGTTCATTTGAATTATTTTATTCTGGTGTAAATACCTGCTCTGTGTTTGAATGATTTATTGTTTATAGCCCTCTGCGTGGCCAGTATCCCATCCAGGTGGTCACACTCGTGCTGAAGCAATTCTGACATATCATCTTCAATATCCCAACTTTGGGAATGCCCCTCCATATCTATGAATTTTATTGTACATTTTCTGTGTCTCTTTACCTTTACAAACAATTCAGGAAAGTTCAGACAATCATCCCAAACTTCAAATGTCTCTGAGCTTTTGTTTTCAAGTAGCGGGTTTATTAATACCTGTGGCTTTCCCGTATGCAAATAAATTAGTCGTTTGCGAATCCCAATCTGGGGTGCAGCAATGGCTCTGCCCGCTCCGTACTTTTCACGAAATGCCATTAAGGTTTCATGAAGTCTATCAACTAAAGCTTTCAGTTCTTTAAGTTCAGACAATTCAACCCTGTCTGATTGTTCATACAGCAAAGGGTCGCCTAATAAAAGCAGATGATCCAGACTCATAATTAGTATTTTTTGCTTTGTAAGCGGCAAAGATAAGAGTTTCTGGATTTAATTTGCTCGTCAGACCAACTAAAGGAAGTGGTCAGACGAGTATGAGTGAAATATATGCCTAAGTTTTTTCTGGATTCTTAATGTCTGTAGAGCTACTTTTGAGTCTTATAAATCAAGTAAATTTCAATCTCATTCAGTACTATGAGATGTTTTCAAACATAGAATATTATTTTTTTTTAAGGTCTCCAAAAAGAACTATTTGCTTTAAATTGCGTAAACTTTTACTTTGAACATTAATATACAATTAATATTTTATGATAATGACACGAAAAATATTTTTCATTTTTATTACTATTGGTTTATTCATTCAATGTGAAAAAGATTCGGAACCTTTACCAAGAGTCACTATCCCCGATAACAACTTCTTAAATGCATTAATAGAACTGGGAGTTGATACAGATGGAGACAGCTTTATTAGTCCGGATGAGGCTGAGGTGATAATATCTTTGGATGTAACGCAAAATATTATTGCAGATTTGACTGGTATTGAAGCATTTGTTAATTTAGAGATTCTGGATTGCACAGCCAACCGATTAACCAGTCTGGATGTTTCGAAAAATACAGCCTTAGAAAAATTATGGTGTTTTACTAACCAATTAAGTACCCTGAATCTTTCAAATAATAATTCCTTAATAGATTTAGCCTGTGCATCAAACCAATTAACCAGCCTGGATCTTTCAAATACTATAGCTTTACAATACTTTAATTGCTGGGACAACCAACTAAAGAGCCTTGATGTTTCAAATAACACTGCCTTATTAAGTTTAGCTTGTGGCAGGAACCAACTAAGTAGCCTGGATGTTACTAATAATACTGTCTTGCAAGGATTGTTATGCTCTTCTAACCAGCTTACAAGTCTGGATATTTCTAATAATACTGGTTTAGTTTGGTTGGAGTTATGGGGTAATCAGATTACAAGCCTGAATCTTTCAAATAATACTGATCTGACTCATTTATCTTGTTCAGCAACCAAGCTTACCAGCCTGGATATTTCAAATAATACTGATTTAACTAATATATATATTCGTAGTATACCTACTCTAAACAAGGTTTGTGTGTGGACGTTGCCTTTCCCGCCAGCAGGTGTTTATCTGGAAAAAGATGACAGTCCAAAAGTTTATTTTACCACTGTCTGTGATTAGAACTGTCCTAAAGCATGAGACTGTATTAACAAAGTAATTTTACAAATTATTATTTATTATGAAATCAATACTCAAAACACTCTTATTTTTTTTAACTATTGGCTTATTTATTCAATGCAATAAGAAAGAGGATCCAAAACCCGTGGAAAAATGGGATGAAAATTTTCTTAATGCACTTATAGAACTTGGAGTTGACACCAATGGTGATAGTCTTATAAGTCCCGATGAAGCAGCCGTAATATTGTCTTTAGATGTTTCAGGGAAAAGTATTTATAAACTAACAGGTATTGAGACCTTTATCAATTTGGAAACTCTTAATTGCTACACAAACCAGTTAAGTACACTGGATTTTTCCAGTAACATTGCCTTAAAATATTTGAATTGCGCCAATAACCTGTTAACTACTTTGGATTTTTCTGAAAATTCTGCTTTAGAAACTTTAATCTGCAGCGGTAATATGGTAAGTACATTGGATGTTTCAAATAGTAACTCTTTAGAAATTCTGGGTTGCTCTGTTAACTTGCTAACAAGCCTGGATGTTTCAGGCAATGCTTCTTTAACCCGCTTGTATTGCAAGGATAACCAATTAATCACACTGGATTTATCAAGTAATCCTTTATTAGAGTTTTTAGATTGTAGAGAAAACCAATTAACCACGCTGGATGTTTCTGAAAATGCAGTATTAGATTTTTTAGATTGTGAATCTAACCAATTAACCACTCTGGATATCTCTGGTAATGTTGCATTAAAATTTTTGAATTGTGAATATAACCAATTAAGTACATTGGATGTTTCTAATAATACTGTTTTAGAGATATTATGGTTCAAATTTAACCAGCTTTCCAGTATAGATATTTCAAATAATATTGTTTTGGAACAACTTGTTGCTTCTTCCAATCAATTAACCTCACTGGATGTATCGAATAATTCTGATTTAAGCATATTGATGTGTAGTTCTAATCAACTTACCAGTTTAGATGTTTCAAACAATAATTCTTTGGATAGGTTGGATTGTAATTATAATCAAATATCCACACTTGATGTTTCTAATCTAACTAGCTGTAATTATGTGGATTGTATTGGCAACTTATTAAGCACCCTTGATGTTTCTAATCTGAATATTCTAATAGGTCTGTCTTGTTCAGCAAACCAATTAAGCAGCCTGGATATTTCTAGTAATACTAATTTACGATCTCTTGCTATTCAGAATATGCCTGCCCTGAACAAAGTTTGTGTATGGATAGTACCTTTCCCGCCTACTGGTGTTGATGTAAATACAACAGGTAGTCCTAATGTATATTTTACTACTGTCTGTGATTAGAATTTCTCTGAAGTCATGGTTAATGGCTGGATTGGTGCTGCTTTCTTTGCGGTTCTCTGCGTAATAGGTCTTTTCTTTCTTTCCTTCGCCTCAGCCTTAGCCTCCATTTATCATAAATGATCAATGATTTCACCATCAAGACTAAGATAAAATTTCATAAGGTTTGCTGTCAGACAGGAATGTACAGGAATAATTCCTACCAGATCTCCAATTTTGAAGTTTTTCATATACTTCTCTTCAATTTGAATTATTCCATGTTCCTGTGAAACAGACACTAGCTTGTTGTCACCTTCAAGCGGGTACCATCTGTTGTTTGTAAAAACAAGCAACTGTCCAAAGTTTCTTTCTCCATTTTTATCTATCAGGTATTCTTTTGACAGATGAACAGCTCCTCCGTAAATAATCATCTGTTTTCTGTCAGGGTATATAGCAACCACTGGACAGGCAAGGGCGACAGCAATTTCTTTCAGGCTGCAACTTCCAAGTTTATATTGCATAAGGTCATAAAACACAAAATTACCTGGTCTGATCTCATCAATTCCGGAAAAGTCATTGACCAGGGATGCTGAGGGAGTATCTCCGAGTGAAATTTTGATATGTGGAAAATACTTGATGTAGTTTTCTTTCAAGTCAGATAGCTTCCTTTTGGCCTCCGAAAACAGATTTATGATTTCCTGGGTACTGCTTGCATGGTAGGTGTTTCCGGTATGCGATAATAATCCTTCAAAGCGGAGATGATTTGATTTTCTTATTTCACCAAGAACCTGGTCGATCTCTTTGGTGTTTTCAGAAATAATTCCACTTCTTCCATATCCGGTGTCAATTTTGATCCAGGCACCAAGTTCATTGCTGATTTTATCATCAAGTAAGGGCACAATTTGTGTCCCCGCAATAAGAATATTCAAATTTATCTTAGCTGCAAGCTCATTTATCTCGTTCGCTTCAAGGAGGTTTACCGGAAATGCAATACTGATATTCTTCCATCCATCCTGTGCAAAATATTGTGCCATTTTTACTGAGGAGACAGTTATGGAATGAATTCCTTCATCCCGAAACCATTCCCCAATTTTCCTGGATTGGTGGGTTTTGAAATGGGGCCTTAATAGAATATTGGCATTCTGCGCCTTATTCACCATGCTTTTTATATTTTGCCTGCACTGTTTTGTATTCAACAGTAGGGTGGGAGTAGAAATATTTTTCATAATGTAAAATTAGTTTTTCCTTTCAAATATTTCTTAAACTTATAAAATCGAATTATTCACATAATAATTAAAACTTAATTACATTATCTTTGCTATGTAACACAGAGGCCCCTTATAACTTTTTATGATAGCTATGTTATGAACAAAATTGTGCAAAAATGAAAAAGATTCTGTTATGGATTAAAGAAATGATGCATTTCATAACTGAAGGGATATGGAGAACATCTAAAGAAGATCTCCCTAAAACTCATTCCTTCCTGATCCGGCAATTGAAAATCTCTGTTATTGCAGCCAGGGGGTTCTCAAAGGATATGATTCAATTAAGAGCCTCTGCCTTAACCTTGTATTCACTTTTATCAGTGGTTCCTGTTGTGGCAATGCTTTTTGTAATTGCCAATGGATTTGGTTTTAAGGAAAGAATTCAGAAAGAATTGATCAAAAGTCTGCAAGGACAAGAAGAGGTAATAAAATGGATTGTGGATTTTGCTGACAGGCTACTGGATAATGTGAATGGAGGTTTACTTACCGGCGCGGGGATTGTTATTCTACTTTGGTCAATTATGCAGATTCTGGGAAATATTGAAAGTGCTTTTAATGGGATATGGCAAATTAAAAAACCCAGGCCCTTTTTCAGAAAATTCAGTGATTATTTGTCAATGATGCTTATTGCTCCGGTGCTTATACTTTTGTCTGGTAGTTCTACCATCTTTGTTTCCAGTCAGTTGGATAAATTCAGCGAAATGTATCCCATCCTGGAGAATCTAAAGTTTCTCTTAAAATTCAGTCCCTATTTTCTGATCTGGATTGTTTTTACCCTACTGTATGTTGTTATGCCCAATACCAAGGTTAATTTCAAATCTGCATTGATAGCCGGTGTGATTGCAGGTACAATATTTCAACTCGTTCAGTGGGGCTATATACATTTTCAGGTAGGTGTTAGCAGGTATAGTGCCATTTATGGTAGTTTTGCTGCACTTCCCTTGTTTCTTATCTGGTTGCAGATTAGCTGGGTAGTTGTTTTGTTGGGTGCGGAGATATCTTTTGCAAATCAAAATGTGAATCAATATGAATTTGAACTGGACTCTCTTAGCATCAGCAAGAAACTGAAAAAGTTAATGACTTTAATGATTGCAACCAATGTGGTTAAAGATTTTGCAGAAGGAAGGCAAGCCTCCACAGCCTCACAGATCTCTAATAAATTAAATATTCCTGTTCGACTGGTTCGGGAAGTTATTTATGAACTTACCGAAGCCAGGATTTTTTCTGAGCTGAACTCGGAAAATCCCAGGGAACGGGCATTCCAGCCGTCACTGGACATTAATCTGATCAGTGTTGTAATGATAATGGATAGGCTTGAGGAAACCGGAAGCGAGCATATTGCACCCATCGAAAGTAAGGAGTATCAGAAATTGAAGAAAATACTGGGTGATTTTTCAGATATAATGTCAGAATCAAATAAGAATGTTCTGCTGAAGGATATCTAGGGATTGAAGAAATTAAAAGGCTAAAGGCGCAGGGGAAGAGGTGAGAGATGATAGCAACTGAGCGATAGAGAGGTGGGCGAGGGGGCGAAAGAGAGAAGAAGAGGTGAAAGTTGAACCTTGAATGTTTCTGATTTCCGTACTCCTTGAAAAATATTTCACCAAACTATCCTATAAGCCAGGTTAATAGCCATTTGTAATTTGGAATTTATTTGTACCCAATAGTAGCATAGCCTACCCAATGTCTGTTGTAGGCCGGAGCAGTGGTTCCCATGCCAAGGTCTTCAACTTTAATCCGGGCATGATCAATACTGTTTGAATATCCAATGAAGTTTCCTTTAAGAGGCGGATCTTTCATCTGCTCATTTAAATAATAAGAGGCCATTAATCCAAACGGAACCGAATACCTGCCACACCAGGTCCATTTGTATTCCCTGTAATCTTCTTTCCGGACAGTGTATTCTGTGAATTTCTTAATTCCCATTAGAGACAATTCACCGCTAAGGCAGTTCCGTATAATTTCATGTTCATAATTCACCGCATCTGATGTTCCTTTTTTATCTGTTCCAAAAGGGGCATAGTTTTTTCCACCCCAGCTTTCATTACCATAATGCACTGCATCTGTTGAAATAACAATGGCAACATCCTTTCCCAGCTCTAATTCATACTCTTCCAACAGGCTGTAAATCGTATTTGCCAGGGGCTCTGCAATTTCCTTCATTCTATTATAGGACATGTAGGGGACAAGAATGGGTATGATCTCAACTTCAGGATTAAAATACTGTAAGAAGGGGAGTAGTGCTTCAAGGCTGTGTTCTACAACCTGCATTGAATCATGAAGCTCGTACAAGGAATCATCAAGTTTAGCCATGATCTTGTTCCTGAGATATGAAATCCTGGTTTGTCCATATGCACCTTGCCAGTAATCAAAACCGTCAAAAATAAGTTTATCCTCCAGATCGAAATTCCTTGCTTTATGAGCCACTCCAAACATTATTATGGTTTTTGCCTTAACTCCTGACAGAACATTTAAATACTGGTATCCTACATAGGAGTAGTCATCATGAGGAACTATGCATACTTTCCACGGCAACTGGTCGGGCATATAAAACTCATGAAGTGAGTCTGCCTGTAATCTATTAATTCGCACAATTACACTATCCATTTGCCAGTCATGTATGGCAAATCCGATGGAGTCTACAGCATGGCGAACCAAAATTTCATGACTCTCTTGTATATCTGTGGTTTTTGGTTGAGAGCAAGATGAGAAAAAGGCAATAAGAAGTGAAAGCGAAAACCTGAATAAAAAATTCATGACTTATTTTTTTCATAAAAATATGAAAAGAGAAGTAGTTACGACTTAACCAATTCTGTTGATCAGATTTGCCAGTCTAATATCTTTTTCATTCATTGTATTTCCTGACTCAATAGCAATACGAACATTGACAGTTTTTCCGGAGTGAAAATGAATCTCCGGGTAATGTTGTTCCCTTTCTGCAATTTTGGCAACCTCATCCATAAACTTTAAGGCTGATTTGGAACTTTGGAAATCAAAATCTTTATTCAATTGATTATTTTCAACTAACCAGTCAGTATTGTTCATATTTAAAACTAATGTTTACTTAAAAATTTTATGAATCAAAAATAGCTTTTTATTTTTAAATAATCTAAATAAACAACAAATTTCATTCAGGCTTAATATTTGAAATGTCTGTTAAGTCAGAGGATAACGCTAAATCATACCATAACTCCTCTTAGTAATTGTACTTCTTTTTCCATAAATCACGAAGGCGTTTGCGTGTTTCCTCTTCTCTTAAGTTATCCTGGGGCTCATAAAAAGCTGTGTTTATCAGTTCATCAGGCAGGAATTCCTGTTCAATGAAATTTTGAGTATAGCTATGGGCATATTTATACTTATCGCCATAGCCTATTTCTTTCATAAGTTTTGTAGGTGCATTTCGAATATGCAGGGGCACAGGCAGGTCACCAGTGTTCCTTACTTGTTCCTGGGCTTTATTAATCGCAGCATAGGCTGAATTACTTTTCGGAGAGTTTGCAAGATAAATAGCTGCCTCGGATAAAATAATCCTTGACTCCGGCCATCCGATAAGTTTAACGGCCTGAAAACAATTTGTAGCCAGCAACAGGGCATTTGGATTGGCTAGTCCTATGTCTTCTGATGCTAAAATTACAAGACGACGGGCAATAAATGCGGGGTCTTCACCCCCCTCAACCATACGGGCTAACCAGTATACCGCAGCGTTAGGGTCACTGCCACGAACAGATTTGATAAATGCTGAAATAATATCATAATGCTGTTCTCCATTTTTGTCATACAGCGCAATATTTTCCTGAATCCTCGATTTGACTATTTTATTGTTGATTACTATCTTTTCTGTCTTTTCATTATTTGAGTGCTCAGCATTGATAACCAGTTCAAGTATGTTGTACAATTTTCTCGCATCTCCTCCCGAATATCTTAGTATAGCTTCATTTTCACTGATTTTTACCGGAATTTTCTTCAGATAAACGTCATCTTTTAAAGCTCTGGTAATTAAGGAAATGAGATCTTTAGATTCAAGAGGTTTGAGAATATATATCTGGCATCTTGATAAAAGTGGGGAGATAACTTCAAACGAAGGATTTTCAGTAGTAGCTCCAATGAGTGTAATAATTCCCTGTTCCACAGCACCCAGTAAGGAATCTTGTTGTGATTTGCTGAATCTATGAATTTCATCGATAAATAAAATGGGATTAGGCTTATCAAAGTATTGTTGTTTTTTCGCTTTATCAATGGCTTCCCTCACATCTTTCACTCCTGAATGAACTGCACTTAAAGCAAAAAAAGACCGCTCCATCTTTCTTGCAATAATTCTTGCCAGAGTGGTTTTTCCAACTCCCGGCGGACCCCAAAGTATGAGTGAAGCAATACTTTCCGAGCTGATCATGTTTCGAAGTATGGCTTTTTCACCTACCAGGTGATTCTGCCCTATAAAATCATCCAATGTTTTAGGCCTCATTCGCTCAGCTAATGGAATATTTGTTGACATTAGACAAATTGCTTATTGATGCATTTATACCACAAATATATAGTTAATATCTTTGAATGGAACAGTTCTTTTAGCCAACAAGCAACCATTTGGCTTAATTTTCTGTCTGATTAATATAAATTCTATGAACTATAAATTATAAACTGCTCAATCAGGTTTAATTTATAAAAATTCCTAACTGTATAAAACACATGAAAACAATTAACTATTTGCAAACTACAACATTCATTCTGGCATTTTTTATAATGACTGTTCCGGTTTCAAAAGCCCAATTTGCTGATTTCGATTTTTTCAATGCGGGGATAGATGATGGGATGGAATTGTTTATTCCATATGTAACTCCCTGGGTTAATGCTTTTGGAACTGACCTGAACGGGGGCTGGTTTAACTCTGCCAGACCTCATAAACTGGGAGGTTTTGACATTACTTTTACTACCAGTGTTACATTGATACCAGAGCAAGATCGTAGTATGGATTTAAATGATCTGAGTTTTACAAATCTTAGTATTGTTCCTGGAGGGAGTACTATAGCCCCGACTGTAGCCGGGAGTACTAAATCGGGCCCTGATTTACTGTATGAAGATGCAGGGAGTGGGGTAGAGATTGCTTCTTTTGCTTCTCCTCCAGGATCAGGATTACATTACTTTCCTGCACCTATGATTCAGGCAGGAGTGGGATTACCTTATGGTACTGAAATCATCGGACGGTTTTTTCCGACATTCAAAATACCAAGTACAAACGCAAAGCTAGGTTTATGGGGGATAGGTGTGAAGCACAGCATACTCCAGTACTTTGAAGCTATTGATAGAATACCCATTGACGTTTCTGTTTTTGGCGGATTTACCAAATTAACCAGTTCTGTAGGCATTGACGTTCAACCCGTAGATGGTGGAGTAAACCTTACAGATTATGATCTGACCGATTTCCAGGATCAGTCTGTTGAAGTAACAACCCGGGGCTACAATATCAGCCTCATTGTTTCAACCACATTGCCGGTTATAAATGTTTACGGAAGTCTTGGTTACAGCAGTGCCCAGACAGATATTCTTATTGACGGGCCAATCCCTATTCCCTTTTATCGTCCGGGTTTAGACCCCTTAGCTCCTGTTGTTACGGATGATGATGTTCATAATATTCCTGAAATGGAGATAAAAAATAAAAGCGGACTGAGAACCACCATAGGGGCAAGACTTAAAATGGCCGCAATCACTCTTCATGCCGATTATACTTATGCCAAATATTCTGTATTTACAGGAGGTATTGGGGTGAGTATCAGATAATAGACAGCTTGATTATTTTTTTTTAAAATGCGGACCAAAACTGGTCCGCATTTTGTTTTATATAAAAAACCTGCATCTTTACAGAATTCTTCATGCTTTATATGAAAAAGATATCACCAGAAATAGAAAAGAGTATTTCAAGGCTTTACAGGGGGTTGTTGCGCGATTACCAACTTCCTTTAAATACTAAAGATTTGAAAGACATCAGGATAGCTCTGGACTATGCTATAAAAAATGATACCGGTTTGAAAGAACCAGCCACCGGGATCTATCATATTCTACACGTGATTTCAGTAGCCAGGATTATCGCAAAAGAATTGGGACTGGGAAAAGTATCTGTAATTAGTGCTTTATTGCTACAAAACTCTGAGGAGATAGATTATAACAGGGTTGAAATAGAAGAAATCTTTGGAAAGGATATTACAGACATAATCAACAGCCTTTCCCGGATTTCAGGTATTGATATGAGTAAAACCTCTTTTCAGGTTGAATCCTTTAAGAAATTAATTCTTACGCTTGCCGGAGACATTCAGGTTTTACTGATTACCATCGCGGAGCGTCTTCAAATAATGAGAAACCTGCAGGAATCAAGTTCCGGGATACAAGAAAAATTTGCCAATGAAACTCTATTTCTATATGCATCACTGGCTCACCATTTAGGCTTATATAATATTAAGTCGGAATTAGAGGACTTATCAATGAAATATCTTGAACCTGATCAGTACAGGATTATTTCTGAGAAACTTGTGCTAACTACCCGGTCCAGAAATAGGTTTATTCGTGAATTTATTAAGCCTATAAGGTATAAACTGAATAAGCTTGGGCTAACATTTGAGATTAAAGGAAGACTGAAATCTGTTTATTCTATTTGGAACAAGATGAAGGTACAGGATGTGGAACTTGATGAAGTTTATGATCTTTTTGCAATTCGGGTAATAATTGAAAGTGAATTAAGTAAAGAACGAGCCTTATGCTGGCAGGTTTATTCTGTTATCACTGATATTTACACACCAAATCCTAAACGCCTGAGAGACTGGATTTCCATACCCAAATCAAATGGATATGAATCTTTACATACAACAGTTGTAAGTCCGAAGGGACGTTGGGTGGAGGTGCAAATCAGAACCAGGCGAATGAATACTATTGCTGAAAAGGGTCTTGCAGCGCATTGGATGTATAAAGGTGGATCTTCAGATAAAATCATGGGTCATTGGCTGGATAGAATGAGAGAGATACTGGAATCCCCGGAACTTGAATCCCGGGGATTGCTGGATGAGGTTAAACTGAATCTTGCTTCTGAAGAAATTTTTGTCTTTACACCAAAGGGCGACCTCAAAAGATTAGCTCAGGGAGCAACTCTTTTGGATTTTGCATTTGAAATTCATTCGGATGTGGGTGCTCGCTGTGTTGGGGGAAAGGTTAATCATAAAAATGTGACCCTAAGACACCAGTTAATAAATGGAGATCTGGTGGAAGTCACTACCTCAAAGAATCAAAAACCGAAACAGGATTGGTTAAATTATGTTGTTAGCTCAAAAGCAAAATCCCGGATAAGACTTTCCCTGAATGAGGAAAAATCAAAAACCGCAGAGATTGGGAAGGAGATCTTAAAAAGACGACTTAGAAACTGGAAAATTGTATTTAATGATTCAAATGTAAGGAATCTCCTGAAGCACTATGGACTAAAATATTCCCAGGACCTTTATTTCAGGATTAGTGAAGAGAAAATCGATCTTATTGAACTAAAAAATTTCCTGCTGCAACAGAAAAAATCAAAGCTTGCACACCAGGCAACTGAAACTACTGAAAAAAGAGTAAGTACTGCAACTGTGCAAGCTGTTAAATATGAAGATTTCTTAATTATTGAGAATAAGGTTGAAAATATAGATTACAAATTTTCCAGGTGTTGTAAACCTAAACCAGGAGATCGGATTTTTGGATTCGTAACCATAAGAGAGGGGATAAAGGTTCACAGGATGGATTGCCCGAATGCAAGTCAAATGATAAGAAGGTATCCATACCGGGTAATCCAGACCAAATGGACAGAATATGCTTCCGGTTCTGCTCAGCTATATGTTCTTAATATTACCGGGAAGGATGATATGGGCCTTGTAAACAGAATCACAGAATTAATTTCAACTGATCTGAAAGTCAATATGCAATCTGTAAATTTTGTTTCTAAAGAGGGGAAAATTATGGGAGAGGTCAAAGTTTTGGTGAGTATTCATTCGCATTTGGAAGTACTGATAAAGAAACTTCTAAAGATCAAAGCCGTTATAAAACTTAGTGCTTATGCTGAATGATGTTACTGGTTTACTTTGTCTAAATCATAGGCCAGGCAAGCCAGAACAATATGGATGAAACTCTTATCGCTTTTTTTGAATTCCAGGGGAAGTATTATTTTTTCTATTTTTTTGGCCTGATTATTGAATCATATTTTGCCAAAACATCTAAAATTGTTAATTTTAAATAATTTTACAGCAATAATGAAAAAGCCAATCCTGTTATTTGTTTTTATTGTGTTTGTTTTGTTTCAGGCAGCCGGTCAGTCTTATTTAAATTATCCGGATGCATATTTTGTTCCATCTCCCGGGCCGGAAAAATATTACAAGGATTCTTTAATGAGAAATAGCCCGGATCGATCTTCCATCCCCCTGATGAGGTATAGCTTAAACCTGGGCACTTCTTTCTTTGGAGGAAATATGTATGGAAATGTTTTTAAATCATGGATTGCCCCTGAACTTTCATATAAAGTATCTAATAAGCTGGATCTCAATTTTGGAGTAATGTTCTCAAACAATTATATGCCCAATTCGTCAATGGCTTATTCTGCAGGAAATGAGTTTAGTTCAGCTTCCTCATGGTTAACCACATCTTTCTATGCAGGTGGCACCTATTATGTTAGTGAGGATCTTATAATATCAGGGACCCTGATGAAAAGTATAGATCAAACTCCTGTATGGGCTAAAAATTCTTACCTCGACAGGAATTATGAAAGCCTTTCCTTTTCTGTGAATTACAGGTTAAGTGATGCAGTACAGCTTGGGGTGGATTTTAATATAAACAGGGGAAATAATCCCTGGTATATGAATCCGGCAAGACCATACGGTCTGGATCCATTTTCACCTTTCGGGGGCTGGAGGTAAGATTATTATACACCTATAAGCTTCTTGATGAACCTGATACTGATTTCCCTGGCACCTGTTTTAATCATTGCTTGTTATATTTATTATCGTGATAAATACGAGAAAGAACCCTGGAGGATTTTATTCAGGGCACTTATAATCGGGGTCATTATAACTTTGCCGGTTATTTTCCTGGAACGCTTTCTTGCCGGGTTCACCCCCCTTGACCATATGCCTGCAGCAGCATATTCTGCTTTTATTGTTGCGGCTTTCTCCGAAGAAAGTTTTAAATATATTGGTTTTATGCTTTTTATCTGGATGAGCAGGCATTTTAATGAGAAATTTGATGGTATAGTCTATGCTGTTTTTATTTCATTAGGATTTGCCATGGTTGAAAATATTCTGTATGTGATGGATGGTGGTGTTACCGTAGGATTGATTCGTTCTCTCACTGCGGTCCCTGCGCATGCGCTTTTTGGGATACTGATGGGTTTTTATTTTGGTATGGCAAAATTTTTCCCGAAAAAAAGGATCAGGTATTTATGGTTGGCATGGTTGATACCCTGGCTGTTACACGGATTTTATGATTTTTGCCTTATGTCTGAACAATATTTCTTTTTAATTATATTCATCCCATTTCTGGTATTTTTATGGATTACTGGCTTTCGCAAAATGAAATACCTTTCAGACAGGTCTATTTACAGAGATGATTTTTAACCTTAAGTTCAGAATGACTCACTAATATTCTTTTTGGACACCCTCTACAGGTATTGCATCTTAATGTAAAGCTTACCGGAATTCGCTTTCCATTCCAATATTCCATCATTCCGCTGTTCCTCTTCTCTTAATTATACCTCGGATCATTTACCAATGGTAGTTTTGCCATTTTTTCAACCTCAATACTGGCAAAGCCGAATTCCTGCACTATTTTACCAAGTATCAGGTAAAGTCCGCTTCCCCTGAAAGGATGTTTTTTAAGACTTTGCGAAAAGTGTATGGTATCAAAAAAGTCTCCGCCTGAATCGAGAAATGTGCCGAAATTCATCCAGTCATTATTCTTTGTTTTAATGTATTTAACGGTGACCAGCAAGCCTACAATTTTCACCTTTTTACCAGGGTAATTGATTATATTCCTGGCTTCTGTTTCGCCACGGAATTTGGTTTTGAGCAAGTCAAACCAGGATAATGTAACAGGGAATCCAATCAGTTCTATTTCGTCGAAAGCATCTTCAATTTTACTTTGAACCATGGGAGGCAGAGTGTATTTACGAACAGGTATCTGGAACATGGACAGAGGCATGTTTTTTATTTTTGTTTCGGGATTCAGGAGCATATGAGCCTGCCACAACAACTCTTTCTTGGATTTGCCTGTGAAGTGAAATGCATTTGCGCGGATAAGTATAAGAAGCTGTTCTATTCCGGGCCTAAGCCTTGCAATAAAATCTTCAAGACTTTTGAATAGTCCGTTTTTATTACGCTCGGTGAGAAGCTTAGAGCTTGTTTTCTGCTCAAGGTTTTGTATGTGTATGAAGCCCAGGTGAATTATGCTCCCTTTCAGTGAGCTTTTATATTTACTTAAATTAACAGAGGGCATTTCTATTTTTGCGCCATATTTTTGTGCTTCGTTTACATATACCCAGGTGCGATAAAACCCTCCGAAATTATTGATAACAGCTACCATGAATTCGAGGGGATAATATGTTTTCAGGTAGAGGCTTTGATAACTTTCTACGGCATAAGAGGCTGAATGGGCTTTTGAGAATGAATATCCGGCAAATGATTCAATTTGTCTCCATACCTCATTCGTAAGCTCTTTTGAATAACCCCTTTGCGCGCAATTCCTGAAAAATTTGTCTACAATTCGTTTGAATTCGGTTTTCGACCGGAATTTCCCACTCATGGCCCTGCGTAATACATCTGCTTCGGCAAGGCCAAGTCCTGCAAAATGATGACACAGCTTTAACACATCTTCCTGATAAACCATTACGCCAAAAGTTTCATGAAGCTGTTCTTTCATAACCGGATGCAGGTATTCAAAATTGTCAGGATTATGAAAGCGATGAATATATTCACGCATCATGCCCGAGCGTGCTACACCGGGTCTTATAATAGAACTTGCTGCAACCAGACTGGAATAGCTATCACATTTTAGTTTTTGCAACAAGCCTCTCATTGCAGGGCTTTCAACATAGAAACAGCCGGTTGTTTTCCCTGATCTGAGAAGTTTTTTTATTTCTTTGTCCTTTTTGAAGTCATGTATGGCATGAACATCCACCCTGGTTTTCCTGTTTTCTTCAATGAGTTGTACAGCTTCTTTTATATGACCAATCCCTCTTTGGCTGAGGATATCGAATTTCTCAAAACCCATTTCTTCGGCAACATACATATCCCATTGCGTGGTTTGAAAGCCTTTAGGAGGCATATCCAGGGCTGTATAGCAGGTAATTGGCTTTTCAGAAATCAATACTCCACCTGCATGTATGCTTCGCATGTTTGGGAAACCGGTCATCATAAGTCCAATCTCAAAAATTTTGTCGGTGATTGCGTTTCTGTTGGAGTTGAGATCCGGGTGTGAGATCAGGGAATCGATTTCGCTTTTTGGCAAACCATACACTTTTCCAAGTTCACGAATGATAGATTTTCCCTTAAAGGTGGAAGTGGCTCCCAGTAAGGCGGTATACTTATGTCCATAGCGTTTGAAAATATAGTCCAGAACTTCATCCCGCTCCTTCCAGGAATAATCAATGTCAAAATCAGGAGGACTGCTGCGATTAGGATTTATGAAGCGCTCAAAATACAGGTTGAGTTCAATAGGATCTACGTTGGTTATTTTGAGACAGTAGGCCACAACAGAGTTTGCTCCGCTGCCCCTGCCCACATGATAGAAACCTTGTGACATAGAATATCTTACTATGTCCCAGGTGATTAGAAAATAAGAAGAAAATCTCATGCGGTTAATGATTTCAAGCTCGTGCTTTATCCTCTTTTTTGCCTCCTGATTTTTTTCTCCATACCTGTATTTAAGTCCGTCCAGGGCAAGTTTTTCCAGCAAAAGCTTGTCGTCATATCTGCTTCCGGTGAATGTTTTCCTGTTTTTATGATCTCCTGTGTCAAACTTTATGGAGCAATCCCTGATTATGGATTCAGTATTTTGAACAATCTGTGGATAGGAGGAATAGAGCTTAAGTAGTTCTTTCACCGGCAGGAAAAACTCCTTGCTTCCTGCCAGGTGTTCAGGCTTGAGTTTACTCAACAAGATATTGTGATCGATGGCCCGAAGATGCTTGTGCAATAAATATCCGTCTTTTTTGGTAAAGCTTACCGGATAGCAGACCAGGAGCTTTGAGTGCCTGTGACTGAATTTTGAACTCAGGAGTTTTGTAAGTTCCCGGGGGCGTACACCTATGAATTCAAAATCATGTAATTTTTTGTTACTGCCTTGAAATGGATAGATTACGTAAACATGATTGAATTCAGGCGCAATAGCCGGAATTTCCTTCCCGCTTATGTTATGATGACTTAAAAACTCGTTGAGTTCTTGCAGGCCTTCATTGTTTTTGGCTATTCCTGTAAATAAATGTTGATCTCCCTTTCTGAACTCTATTCCTGCTATAGGATTTATTCCTGCTTGTTTGCATTCTTTCACAAAGTCAGGTATGCCCATCGATGTATTGATATCAGTGAGTGCAAGTGTGCGAACTCCGCATTTAAGTGCGTTTTCAACAAGCCTTCCGGGAGACATTGTGCCATATCTTAAGCTGTAATATGTGTGTGTATTCAGGTACATGGTTTTTATATTGGAATAGTGGAATATTGGAAGAATGGAAAAATATGAAAAGACACGTATTCGTCAGACCACTTAAAGTATTCTGATGAATTATGCATAAAAGGCATTATGCCAGGATCACTCACTATTCCAATATTCCAATTCCATTCTACATTTTCACTCTTCACTCACTACTCACCCCTTCATCTTCTCTCCGTCTCTCTTTCACCCCTACGGCTCTTTTAAGTGCATCTATTCCATAGCGTTTACGTATATAGTCCATAGACAGATAAAGGTTCACCATTTCAGGGGTATCTTCAAAAAGATCGAGCTGCTGTACTCCCTGTACCAGGTGACTGATTTTTACTCCGATGAGCCGGATTAGCATTCTGCGTGAATAAAGTTTCCTGAAGAGTTCTTTTGCAGTTTCTATGAATATATGATCGAATGAAGTATAAGGAATTCGTTTTTGCAAACTGTGTGTGTCAAAATTTGAATACCGTATCTTGACAATAATACAGGAGCCTAGTTTTTGTTTTTTCCTGAGTTCAAAAGATATTTTTTCAATCATACTTATCAATATCTGATTCAGCCTTTTAATATCGGTAGTATCCTGGTCAAAAGTTCTTTCTGTACTGATTGATTTTCTTTCATAATGATGGATAACCGGGGAGCGATCAATCCCGTTTGCCTTTTCCCATATAGCAATACCATTCTTCCCCATCAATCTTTCCATCATTTCTACCGGTATCCGGCTTAAGGTGTGAATGGTAGATATGCCCATAGAGCGTAAAAGATGAGAAGTTTTATGCCCGACCATTGGAATTTTATTGATGGGAAGAGGGGAGAGGAATGATCTGACCATTTCTGAAGGAATATTAAGCTCACCATTGGGTTTTGCTTCCCCCGTGGCAATTTTAGATACAGTTTTATTGACAGAAAGTCCAAAAGAAATGGGTAAGCCCGTATTCTTTATGATGCTGTTTCGTAGCTCATGGGTCCATTTTAAAGACCCAAAAAATTTGTCCATTCCTGTAATGTCAATATAATGCTCGTCGATAGAGGCTTTTTCGTACAAAGGGGCTTTTTCGGCAATAATGCTGGTTGTCATATTGGAATATTTACTGTATAGCTCCATATCTCCTCTGATAACAATGGCATCGGGACATAGATTTAGGGCCATTTTCATAGGCATGGCAGAATGTACTCCAAACAGGCGGGCTTCATAACTGCAGCTGGCTACCACACCACGGTCTGATATTCCCCCAATAAGCACAGGCTTTCCGTATAACTTTGCATTTAACAAACGCTCTACGGATACAAAAAAAGTATCCAGATCAAGATGAATAATCTGCCTTTTGTTTTGGTACATAATTCTCCCGGATATTTTATTTTTTGATTCTGCTGTTATTTTAGTAGAAATGCTATAATGCTATAATGGGATAATGCTATAATTATTTTTGTTTTTTACTATAAGTTGAATTTTTTGCTTTTGACATTATTTTAATTATTTCAATTACTTCCAATAGAAGCCTTTCTAACTCCTTATCTTCATTTGACAAGCTTGCATCTTTTATTACTTCCAGCCAATATTCTGATTCATCAGCCTCTTCTACTACAATACATATCTTACTGAAAAAATCATTTTTTGACCTTGCTTTGCATGCTGCCCGATAATTTGCTCCTGTTGATGTTGCTGATTTAACAAGTTGGTATGCGATAACAGATGATGCCTTACTAGTTTTTAATGAATCGCAAAACCGAATTACATCCACAGCAAATTTCTTAGTTCTTTTTTTCATCTTCCCTATGAACACTTCTTTTTCTGTCATATCATTATTATTAATTTCATTATCGCATTCCAGCATTATCTCATTATCGCATTCCAACTCCAGCATTATCTCATTATTTCATGGTAGCACCAATTTTTTATAAGCACAAAGCCTTAAAAAATACACAGTATAATTTGCAGGTTCCATAGATTTGATTTAAATTTGATTAAATTCTAATCAAAATTATGATTATAATATAAGCATAAATCTGATTTTAATGCAAGTTTTTCGCCAGTATATGATTAAAAAAAACTATATCCGGGCTAAACCCAATTAATACAAGGTGTTACTAAGCCAAGGCTTAAGAGGCTGTGTGATTTTTTTCCGGGAAACAATAAAATAAAAGAGTCATAACATTCATGAACATAGGATTATGAAGAAAAAAGAAGATTTTTATTTGTCATCAAATTTGAAATACCTGCGTAAGAGAAAAGGCCGCACCCAGGATGAGCTGGCCTTTTCTTTGGGCATGAAAAGATCTACGATTAGTGGTTATGAGAATGCTGTGGCTGAACCAGGAATGGGAACTTTGGCTGCATTGTCAAAATACTATAGAATTGCAATTGATACACTCATTACCATAGACCTGTCAGCTTTATCAGAAAGCCAGCTTTTTCAACTTGAAAATGGAAGTGATGTGTATATTCGTGGAAGTCAGCTTAGAGTGCTTGCAACAACAATAAATCAAGAAAACAATGAGAATATTGAGTTGGTTCCTCTCAAAGCAAAGGCCGGTTACACAAATGGATTTGCCGACCCTGAATTCATCAGGGAATTACCGGTATTTCAATTACCATTCCTGTCAAGGGACAAAAAATACAGGACATTTCAGCTCAATGGCGATTCTATGTTGCCTATTCCCGATGGGGCATGGGTTACGGGAGAGTACCTGCAGGACTGGAGCAAGCTAATTTCCGGCCATGCCTATATCGTATTAACCCTGGATGACGGGATTGTCTTCAAAATTATTGAAAACATGATTCAGGAAGAGCAAAAGTTGACTTTATATTCCTTAAATCCAATCTATGAATCTTACGATGTGGGTATTCAGGATATAAAAGAAGTATGGAAGTTTGTTCATTATATAAGTGCCGAATTGCCCGACCCTGCTTTACCGGAGAGACATTTACTTTCTATGGTGATAAATTTAAAAAGAGATGTTGACAGCTTGAAGAGACATCATAAATAAAAACAATTGTGAAGAGTTCTCAAGGATAAAGACTGTTTACTCGTTCCCACAGGCCTTCGCACAGGCCACTCGTGAGCTTTTCGCCCTTCGGGCTCAAAGGTTCGGGTTCAAAAAAAAGGATGAACGATGAAGGTTGAAGGTTGAATCTTTTTCCCATTTGCTGAATGACGAATGTGTCCGGGGTATCAGGTGCTGGATACTCTTTGACTTTTGACCCTTTGACTATTAGACCCTTAGACTATTAGACTTTTAAACTTTTATCTTTTTACTTTTATCTTTTATCTTTATTCAGCTGTTCATTCACCGTATATGGATTTTGCGAGCCTGTTATTGATAAGCCTGCAATAAGTCCGTCAGCTATGCAAGAAATACTTCTTTTCTGACCCGGAACAAGTTCAAAACGGGCGAAGCAATCTGTAAAACCTTAGCATGATGTTTAATTGGATTACTACATTAAATTAAATTTTCTGGTTTTTGGAATTTTACCTATTTTCATATTGTTTTTAGGCCATATGATTCTTATCCTGCATAATAAGCCACTAGAAAAATGCTCATGAAAAAGTTCAATTTTCTCTTTCTTGCGATCAAGACAAAAAGTTTTGAAACAATATTGGAATACATGGTTTCAAAAGATTTAAAATTTGACTACAAACTGGTTGACAGGAAAATACGACTCCGTAAGGCATTGAGAGAAAAAGACTGGGACATTGTTTTTCTTGATGATTCTACAGTTTCAATAAGTATTGTTGAAGCCTTGAATCTCGTTTATGATGAAAAGCCGGCTCTTCCAAGGATTATTTTTTTTGAAAATATAAATGAGGATGAACTTGTTCGTGTGATGAAGCATGGAGCCTCCGATGTGGTTATTAAAAATAAATTATCCCGACTAATTCCGTCCATTCAAAATTGCCTTTCCAAAAAAGAGTTTCGAACCCCGCCTGTAGAGGCTGAAAGCATGCTGGGGAAGTATGATTTTATTATGAATACCTCCAGTTCCTTTCTTACCTTAATCGATAGTAATTACCGTTATAAAGCAGTAAATAATTCCTTTAGAAATGCTCATAATTTAAGTAAAACCGAAATACTGGGTAAGGATTTATCTGAAATCTGGGGGAAAAAGAAATTTAAAGAAATAATTAAGCCAAACCTGGATAAGTGCTTTTCAAACCAGGAAGTACATTACAAGGCCTGGTTTGAAACACCCACTCTTGGAATGCGATATTTTAAGGTTACTTATTTTCCTTTCAGTAATGAGAAGGGTGAAGTTAGTAATGTTATTGTAGAAACAGTTGATATTACTCGTGAAAAGGAGATGGAGGATCAGATTGCGAAGGGGGAAGGTGAGATGAGCTCCATCATTGAGAATACCAGGGACTATTTTTGGTCTATGGATAAGAATTATAACTTAATTTTTGCGAATCGTCCATACAAAAGTTTTATAAATAAGAATTATAATATCAGGTTAAAAAATGGTGACAATGTACTGGACTTCTTACCTGTTCATGAAAGGAAGCTATGGAAACAAAGGTACAATGATTGTATAGCCGGAAACCATTTGTCTTTTGAGCAAACCTACCTTTTGGATAAGGGGATAGAGATTTATGAACTTAGCCTGAATCCTGTTTTTACTGAAAATAATGAAATTGTTGGTATTTCCTGTTTATCACATGAGATAACGGAACGGCGAAACGATGAAGAAAAAATCAAAAATCAAGCGGAGGATCTTGCCCTTATTAATAAGCTGAACAGCGCTCTAAATATGGGCTACAGTTTTCAGAAGATCATGGGTATACTGGCGAGGGAAACTCAGCAAATGTTTCATGGATTCGGAGCAGTCATTTATCTTTTTTCTGAAGACCGAAAATATCTGGTGTCTATAAAAACAGGCCAGGCCAGACAAATCCAGGATACAATCAGAAAACACCTTGGCATTAAAATAGACAATTTTAAAATCTACTTATATGCTGATTCCCACTATTCTAATTTGCTTAGTTCGGGAAAACCAATTCTTTCAGATAATTCTGATTCTATAAAAAAGGTTTTCGAAAATTACACTTCCAGTAAGGTGCTTAAAAAAGCAATTCCCAAGGCAATGAATTTATTAGGATTGAAGTCAATTTTCACAATCCCGCTTATTTCTGATGATGAAACTTTGGGAATCTTTGAGATAGGTAAAAAGTCATATTATTCGGAAACTGAATTGAAAAGAATATTGGTGCTGGCTGACCAGGTTACCTCAATCCTTAAGAAGAAGATTGATGAGGAAATGCTTCATCAAAGTGAGAATAAATTCCGGAGTATTTTTGAGGCTGCAAATGATTCCATCTTTATACTTGAAAATAATATTTTTATCGATTGTAACAAAAGAACTCTTGAATTATTTCGATGTAAAAAGGAAGAAATTATAGGGAAAACACCATTGGATTTTTCTCCTGAATTTCAGCCGGATGGACGTGCTTCAGAGGAAAAAGCGATAGAAATGATAAAGCTTGCCTACAAGGGAGATATGGTTCAGTTTGAATGGCTACATACCAAGATGGATGGGGTTGAGTTCTTTACAGAGGTCAGCCTGACCCCAATGGAATATGATGGGGGCCACTATCTCCAGGCTATTGTCAGGGATATTACCATAAGGAAAGAATCAGAAATACTCCTGGTGGAAAGTGAGGAACGGTTCAGAGCCGTTTTTGAGGATGCTGCAGATGCCCTTTTTCTTATAGATCCTGAATCGGGATTGGTTATGGATGTGAATAATTCTGCTGCAAATCTTCTGGATAAAACCAAAGACAAAATTTTGGGTTTACATTTCTCTCATAACCATCCTGAAGATCAAAAAGAAAGATTATTACGACTCTTCTCTGGCAAGTTTGATGATAAGGCATCAGACATGTTAGATGTAATTTATTTACTCAATGAAAATCTGGATAAAATTCCTGTTGAAGTTCAGGCCAAGAACATTAAGATAGGAGGCAGGGAGATTATTCAGGCTTCTTTCAGAGATATTACTGAAAAATATAAAGCACAATTGGAACTCATTAGAAATGATGAGCTGCTTACAGAAACTCAGGAAATGGCTCACCTGGGAAGTTGGGAAATGGACCTGGATTCCGGAGAGTTTTCCTGGTCTGCGGAAACTTACAAAATATTGGGATATGTGATGCATTCAACAGAACCATCCCTGTATAAATTCAAATCAAGAATTCATCCTGATGACAGAAGCATGGTTGAGAACAAACTTGAGTCGGCAATCGACAAACTTCAGGACTTTGAAAGTGAGTTCAGGATTGTAAAACCAGACGGTGAATCCCGGCAGGTAATAAGCAAGGCCGAAATAAAGGAAGACAGAAGGTCGGGCCGGAAGAAAATGATTGGTTCCATTCACGATGTTACGGATTTGAAAAAGGTTGAGATTGCCCTAAGGATAAGTGAAGTACGATTCAGAACCTTATTTATGCACGGGCATTTTGCAATGCTTTTAGAAGATGTAGACGGAAATATAATACAGGTGAACAGGGCATTTGAGAAAATGTTTGGATATAAAAGAACTGAATTAACAAAGGAAATTATTAAAAATCTTACCTATCCTGAGGATATCAAGAAATCCAAAGAGATATTACTAAAATTAATGAATGGCGAAATAAAATCCTTTGATATTGAAAAAAGATACATTGGGAAAGATGGCTCTGTGTTGTGGGGCCATACTGGCTGTACCGTAATTGTAGATTCAGATGAGAAAATTACCCATCTTATCATTATGATTGTGAATATCACTCACGAAAAAAATATTGAAAAACAAAACCTTGAGCGCACTGAAGATTTAAGCCTGATCAGCAATTTGAATCTGCATGCAAATGAAAATTTCGGACTGGAAAGTATTCTTGCTCTATTTTCCGAACAAATATTTAAACAGTTTCAACAATGTTCCTTCAGACTGATGTTATGGGATAAGCAGAAGCAAGAGTTTAGTTTCAGGTATATATACGTCCCGGATAATACAAAAAATGAATTAAAAGAATTTTTATCAAGAATAAAGAATACTTTGCCTTTTATGCTAAAATCAAATAGGGGTTTTAACAAAGCATTCGAAAAAAGAATCCCATGGCTGCTTGATTCTGAAGATAAGATACTGGATATAATTCAGGAAGTATTAAGTTTTGAAAGCAATATGGAGGAAGTAAAAAAAATTCATAAATTAATAAATGTCAGGTCAATAATTAACTTTCCCCTTCATATTGGTGATGATGTACTTGGCCATGCTTTATGCATTAGTCCGAACCAAATTGATCATGCTACAATACAGAGACTTTCAAATATTATTGAGCATTTTAAAGGTATATTAAAACGCAAATTGGTTGAGGAGGAAGAAGCCCGGCTATTTACAGTTATGGAACAATTGAATGAAACAGTGGTAATTACGAATATTCAGGGTGAAATTCAATATACAAATCAGGCTTTTGAGAAAAGTACAGGATATAGCAGGGAAGAAGTTGTTGGAAAAAACCCATCAATTCTGAAAAGCGGAAAACAATCCAATGAATTTTACAGGGTGCTGTGGGAAACCGTTCTTTCAGGAGATACATGGAGTGGAAAGATTATTAATAAAAATAAAAGTGGCGATTTGTATGAAGAAAGAGTGAATATTACGCCGGTTAAGGATGAAACAGGTACTATTACGAATTTTGTTGCCGTAAAACGAGATATTACACGCGAAAATATCCTTGAGGCCAAACTTCGGCAATCACAAAAACTCGAAACTGTAGGTACCCTGGCGGGGGGTATAGCGCATGACTTTAACAATATAATGGGAACATTACTGGGCTACAATGAAATGATCATGGAAGATGTTCCTGAAGATTCAAAGGCCAGGGAATATCTTGATCATATGAGTAATACCATGAACAGGGCCAAGACACTGATTACTAAGATTCTTACCTTTAGCAAGAACATTGAACCTGAAAGCAAGATGGTAGATCTGCCACAATTGCTGAAGGATGCATTGAAGCTGTTTATACCTTCAGTTCCTTCCAATATTAAAATTACGAAAGTTATATGTGAACAATGCCGGCCAATCAGCCTCGATCCCAGTCAAATGCAGCAGGTGTTCACCAACCTGTTGAACAATTCAGCTCAAGCCTTATCAGAGAAGGGAGGAGAAATTAAAATATCACTTCATCAATTTGATAAGCCTGAGGAATTATGGAAAAATTATCCGGACATTCCAAAAACTGATTACCTTGAGTTGCTTTTTGAGGATAACGGCCCGGGTATGGAACGAAGGATCAAGGATAGGATATTTGAACCCTTCTTTACTACCAAATCTGTTGGTGAAGGAACCGGTCTCGGATTAGCCGTTGTACATGGAATTGTTACCGGGCACAATGGAATTATTGAAGTAGACTCTGCTCCTGGTAAAGGGACTACTTTCAAGGTTTACATACCAATAGACTGATCATGATTACCTGGTTTGTTGATCAGTTGATTTACATATTTTGCAATACTCATGCAAGCAGTTAAGCCCGGCGATTCTATGCCAATCAGGTTTATAAAACCAGGATAGCCTGCATTTGTTTCTTCACGTATCATAAAATCTCTGATTGGATCACCGGGCTTCTGTAATTTTGGTCGTATACCAACCATGTCCGGTACAAGATCATTAAGCTCCAG
>SDBS01001095.1_pt1 | contig 27556 bp, 22 predicted proteins | sample 2277091 | NCBI WGS metagenome assembly SDBS01 (sample SAMN10404972, study PRJNA504765) | marine sediment metagenome | isolation source: marine sediment core GS10_PC15, 163 cmbsf | place: Arctic Ocean: Southern Knipovich Ridge | collected 2010
GCGAAACATCTGATAGGCGGCAACACCGTAAGCTGGAAATATTGACATCGCGAGTGTTACTATGCCCATCCCTCCAAGCCAGTGGGTAAGACTCCGCCAGAACAGGATCCCTCTGGGCAGGTTTTCAATTTCTTTGAGAATAGTCGCACCGGTTGTTGTATAACCGCTCATTACTTCAAAATTCGCATCCGTAAAGCTCAGGAATATCTGTCCTAAACTTTTACTTTCGATATTTGACAGAAAATAAAAAAATAAAGGAAGAGAACCGAGCAGCGTAAAGATCATCCATCCGAATGTAACAATCGCAAATCCCTCACGGAGCCCGCTTCCGCTTATCTGTTTTTTTCCTGCGGCAATAAAAACACCTCCGCACAAAAGAGAAAGGATTATGGCGACGATAAATCCGAATATCTTCTCATCGAAGAGAAACTGCGGGAAGGACTGCTCTTTAACCTCAAAAAGGGCTATTGTGCTCGGGATAATAAGTATCAATGCCAACACGATCAGAAATCTCCCGATCGTATAAATGACAAAGCCGCGATTTAAAACAAAATCTTTTTTTCTGCGCAATATTTTCTCAGCCCCGAATATACACCGCTATCAAAATTTTAAAGCATGCTGGATTCGAAAAGTTTGTGGACGAATTTTGTGTTTTCACTGTTGTACAGCACAAATACTTCATCATCCTCATTGATGAGGGTATCCCCTCCGGGAATAAAAATATCATTATCTCTTAAAATAATACCTACAATGATCGATCTTTTAAACAATCCCTGGAGGTCCCTCAAATGTTTCTTTATTATCCGTCTGTTCCTGCCTGCTCTGAACCCCATCACTTCAATACCGCCATTTTTTAGCTTCAAATGGTTTTCAATGGGTACTGCTTTTATATCTTCAATTATTTTTTGGATACTTATATTCTGCGGATTAATTATATGGTCAACCCCGAGAGATAAGAAAAGGTCAACATAACGCTGATCGTTCCTGACGGCAATAACTTTGCGTGCCCCTTCTGCCTTGGCAAGGAGACAGGACATGATGTTGTCGTCATCATCTTCAACCACAGAAATAAAAAAATCAGCATTCTTTACCCGTATTTCCTGAAAGATATCCGCGTTTGTGCAGTCGCCGGTTATTACATCCAATCCTTTAAGAATAGAGGCCGCCTTTTTCGCGTGATCGATGTTCGGGTCTATAAAATTAATTGTTTCAGCGAGGTTTTTCAGATCCTGGGCCAAGTGTATTGCAGTCAAAGAATCACCGTACACGATTACTCTGCTTACCTTTTCATCCGGCGAGTTGACCAGTTTTCTGAAATTCTTAAATGATTCCTTCGGCATCATTGCTATGACCTCATCACCGGGAAGAAGTTTTGTGTCCCCGGTAGGTAAAACAGTGTCATTACCGCGAATAATCGCGACCACAAGCAGAGGTGAAAGGGATGTAAACTGCTTTATCTCAACCAACGTTTTGTTAGCAAACTGCATGTTTTCAAGGACCTTGAATCCCCGTAGATAAACGCTGTCCGAATGAAAATTAGCCGTCTGTGTTGCCTGCGGGAATTCGATATACTGCATGATGTTTTTTACGACTTCCTTTTCTGTTTCAATAAGGTGGGTCACGCCGAGTCCTGTGAGCTTAACTGGAGAATCGGGAGAAAAATATTCCGATGATTTTATCCTGGCGATGCGCTTTTCAACACCGTACTGCCTGGCAAAATTGCACAGAACAAGATTAGTATCATCTGAAGGGGTAACGGCAATAAGCATGTCCGCATTTCTTATACCCGCATTCTCCAGAACATACGGGCGTGTTCCGGAACCAGCCACCACATAAACATCCATCTTTGTATTAATATCGTTGCACAGTGCCTGATCACGCTCTATTATTGATACATAATGCTGCTGTTTGATCAAATATCTTGCCAGACTGATACCGACTGTGCCGGCCCCTACAATCACTATGTTCACGGCTCACCCTCGTGATCGATTGGTTTCTGATGCTGCCGCTCTGGCAGCCCGGGGCAAGCCCGGAAAGCCGGTAGACCCGGCGTGGCACCGGAAACTTATTAACTAATCAAATATAAACAATTAAAAGGATAATTCACCAATCTTCAAATGTCAAGAAAAGTACCCTGAACCATCTATGCAAGGTCTCTGTAGTAATCCTCAATACTGCTCTTAAGCCTTTTAAAAGCCTTCGACCTGTGGCTTATCCCGTTCTTCTCTTCCTGAGAAAGCTCGGCCATGGTTTTACCCGGACCGGGTAAATAAAAAAGCGGGTCATACCCGAACCCTTTGCTGCCTGCGGGTGAACCGGTTATTACCCCTTCTATTTTTCCTTCTGCTAGAAAATATTCCCCATCATCCCAGTAAAAGACCGCAGCACATGTAAACCACGCTTTTCTATCCCTTTTGTCAACTCCTTTAAGTTTTTCAAGCAGCAGGTCGTTGTTTTCTTTATCCCCGGCACCGGGGCCGGCAAAGCGGGCTGACAGGACACCCGGTTTCCCGTTGAGAAATGATACTGACAGCCCTGAATCGTCCGATATTACAGGTATACGGTACCTGCAATAAACCGCCTCAGCCTTAATCAGGGCGTTTTCACTGAATGTTGAGCCGCATTCATCGATACAGTCTTCAAAACCCACTGTTTTCAGATCTATAAGTCTGACACCTTCAAGCACGAGGATCCTTTTTATCTCGGATATTTTTCCGCTGTTCGCTGAAGCTATAATTAATTTATTCAATATATGTATCCCGATCAATTACCATGTTTTTATCAATCTTCCCGATAAAATCCTCTTTAAATGCGGCATAAAAGGGGGAGACCTCCAGTTTAAAACGAAAGGAGCCGTCCTGTTTGGCCGGGACATTTATCCCGGATTCCTTAAACCATCCCGCGAAAAATTTCAGTTGATCGGCAAGCACAGTTTCAGGTGATTCATCACCCGTTTTATTTTTTAAAGGAGAAAATTCATTCTCCCTGCGTACTTCCATAATAACCGAATTTTCACTGTCCTTCAGAGCGTCGAAAATAAATGTCTCGATTTTATATCCGTTCGGTTTTTGCGGTTTTACCAGGTTGCCGCCGGTATCGATAAATGGCACAGCCTTGAAAGCGAGATGAAGCCCAAGCCGATGTTTGTCGGCCCCTATCTTTTCGGCGAAATCAGTATTTATCATGTGTATCGCTATGTTGCCGGCTGTCAAAGTTACAGCGGGATCCCCCCCCTTTTTTGACTGCACGGCGGAAAGTTCGGAATACTCCACCACGATCGTTTTTGCGTCTTCCAGAGCAAAAACCCCCACCTTTTCGCCGGGCCCTCTTTTTTGTACAGATTTAGACGAAATACCGCAACTTTTTCCCGTGTGATGCCCGATGAAAACAGGGTCCAGGATCTTTATAAGCACATTGTCAACCTGAAAATAAAAAACCTCCTCCACCCCTAATTCTTTAAGCCATGAGATTTTCCCCGATTCTTTTAAGGCAGAAAAGGTACCGCCGTGCCCCGAAGGATTCAAAAACACCCTGAACTTATCTCTCAGGAATATTTTACCATTTTTATCGACCGCGGGAAACATACCCTGTTCGATAAAACCTGTATAGTTTTTATCCAGGCCGAAGTAATTGTTTTTAGCGAAAAAATCGACAGTCTGCTGCCTGTTGATTTCACTTACCATTATGACCCATGGGACCTTGATGCAAAACTTATTCTGAATATATAATATTTTTTCAGCATGGACCTGGAAGAGGCTTTTCCTTCTTATCGGAGAAACAGGATACATTCCCTTGGGGCTCTCAAGGCCCAACCGTGAGCTCTGGCCCCCAGCTGCCGTAAAAACAGCGGCCCTGGCGGATTCAATAAAGGAGGCCCCGGCTTGGGCTGCCTCAATTTCTTTTCTGATCTGGCCGCCGGTACGCGGGACCGGTATGATATCCGGAGGTTCGACACTCCTTTTTGCGTCGATTTTACTGTCACGGAGAAAGGCCGCCTTTTCCAGAACGCCGAAATCTATTCTGTTCATGTCACTGACCAAAAGATCTCTCTCATCATCATTTAATTCCCCCCAGAAGCGCAGTATGTGCCCCTGACTTTGTTCGTACATTTTTTCTATCAATTTCTGCTCTTTAGAATTTCTCCCTCTTTCCATAGGTCCCGCTACCCTTATTGATTTCTTTGATCTGTTTTAAAATCAGTTCCCTGAACATATTTCCTCTCTGAAACTCATTCACGAACATTCCGAAACTCGCGAACCCCGGTGAAAACAGGACAGTCACCGAATGGTCGGACAGACCCGCTACATGGCTGACTGCTTTCTCGAGACTGTCGAAAATTTTATAATCTTTTTTCAACCCTCTTTTCACAAGACGCCGTGTACCCGTGCCTTCCAGAAGTACCAGATATCCTACTTTTTTATTTATCACATCGATAAACTGCTTTAGGTCAAGGCCCTTATCTGAACCGCCCGCAATGAGAGTAATCCTGCCGTCAAAACTCCGCAGGGCACTAACGGAAGCGCCTGGAGTTGTTGCCGCTGAATCATTGTAAAAAACCGCTTTTTCAGTGCGGCCCACATATTCCAACCGATGCGCCAATCCATTGAACCTGGAAACGGCATTTTCGATCTCCCTCGGTGCGATACCCTCGACACGGGCTGCCGCGGCAGCGGCAAGCACATTGTACAGATTGTGCCTTCCCGGCAGATTTATGTCATCTGTGCCCATGATCAAGTCGGTATCTGTGTCTCCCCTGTAATATATTTTTCCGTCCTGCAGGAAGCTCCCGCGACCCGAAAAATTGCTTCCAAAACCGAAACTTTCGAGGTTCACATCGGGCTGCGCTTTGACAGCGTTGTAAACAGGGTCGTCCCTGTTGACAATTAAGACATCACCTTTTTTTTGAAACCGGTAAAGCGTCGTCTTGTCATAAAAATATTCTTTCATGTCCCTGTAATAATTTAAATGGTCTTCCATGAAGTTCGTGAAAATTGCAACCCGGGGGCTGAATGCTCTGCTCATCAAGCCCCCCAATTGAAAGCTCGAGAGCTCCAGTATAACACACGAGTCTTTTTTTACTTTATCAACAATATCAAAGACTGAAACTGTTATATTCCCTCCAATCAGCGCACCGGGATACTTTTGAACCATGATGCTGTAAAGCAATGAAGCTGTAGTTGATTTTCCTTTTGTTCCTGTTACACCGAAGATATTATCCGTTTTGCACCCTATATTATCGATAAATATCCCTATATCGGTATCAACCGCGACTCCGTTTTCCAGAGCGCGCTTGATATAAGGGGATTTCGGCCCAACACCGGGATTTTTTATGATGAGATCAGTGTTCTTAAAATCCTCAAAATCATGGCGCCCGAGGACAAGCCGCAATTTACTGCTGCTTTTCAACTTATCGAGACCTGGTTTCAGCTCATCTTCGGTTTTGAGGTCTGTTATAACCACAGTAGAGCCCCTGGATAAAAAAAAGTTCGCGGCCCCAACCCCTCCGCCGTGGAGGCCCAGCCCCATAATCAGAACTCTTTCATATTTTTTCATAATTTTTCTATCTATAATAAAAGAACCCCCTCATTTCCAAAAAGAGGGGGTAATAAGTGTCCATTTATCGTGATATAATTTTATTAACGCCTTCTGGTTATCCTCATCTGCAGCTTTCTCATTTTTTTCAGCCGGCGTCGCTCCGCAGCTTTCTTTTTGTTCTTTCTCTGGGTAGCTGGCTTTTCGTAATAAGCCCTCTTTTTCCACTCACGCAGAATCCCATCGCGCTCGCATTCACGCTTAAATCGTTTTAAAGCTCTGTCTATGTTTTCTCCATCCTCTACTTTTACAACTGCCAACCTTACTCACCCCCTCTCACTACCTGGTTACGCCTATTAACTTACGTAAGTATAACAAAATTGTCAAATAATTACAATTAAATACTGGAAAAATTAGGCGAAAATCAATATATCACACCGATTTTTTCTCTAACTTCCTTCATTGTCTCAGAAGCTATCGCGCTGCAGAATTTACGACCTTCTTCAAGTACATCCAGCACATAATCCCTGTTATTGTCCAGCTCTTTCTTTTTCTCCCTGAAGGGAGAAAGAGCGATATTCATATTTTTTGAAAGAATTTGTTTACATTCGATACAACCGATTCCTGCCGTTTTACAACCATTTTCCACTGTATTAATCTCATCATCGGAAGAAAACAATTTGTGAAGTGAAAATATATTACAAATAAAAGGGTTCCCGGGGTCGGTTTTTCTCTTTCTCGCGGGGTCTGTCACAGCGACCCTGAGCTTATTCCATATTTCATCCTTTCCTTCCATAAGCGCTATATAATTATTCAAACTTTTACTCATTTTAGCGTTTCCATCAAGCCCCTTGATCCTGACCGTCTCGCCGAGCAGTGTTTTAGGCTCGGGAAAGGTCGAGCCGAACCTGCTGTTAAACCTTCGGGCAAGCTCCCGGGTAAATTCAAGATGCTGTACCTGATCTTCACCGACTGGCACAGCGTTTGTCTTGTACAGCAGAATGTCGCTTGCCATTAAAATCGGATAGGTCAAAAGACCTGTGTTTATATTGTCCGCGCTTTGCTGCCTTTTATCCTTGTATTGTGTCATCCGCTTGAGGTCGGAAACCGGTGTTACTGCGTTAAAGATCCAGGTCAGCTCGGTGTGCTCCGGAACCCTTGACTGGACAAAAAGTGTGCATCTCTCCGGATCAATACCGACAGCAATAAGCGTTTTAGCTGCTTCAAGGATCCGGCCGCGAAATTCTTCCGTAGAATACTGAACAGTTATGGCGTGGTAATCAACAACACAAAAGATACATTCATACTCATCAATAAGCTTGACCCAGTTTTTTATCGCGCCGTGATAATTGCCTATGTGGATTACACCTGACGGCTGAATGCCGCTGAAAATTCTTTCTCGCATTTTTCACCTGAAAATATCATATGAAATTTTTTACTGCATAAAATCTCTTAATTCACACGTATAGACCCACAGAAGCAAAGCGCTTCTTGCAAGCTCTACTCTAATAGACCGCTTATCTTAACCGGCATTTCAACCACAAGACAGGGCCCGGACACAAAAGAGGAGAATAATGTCATGGGAAAACCGGGAATGGGGTATAATGTCTCAAACAACCTTTACATGTATCGCCTGAAGACCTTTTGGGCCTTTTTTGAGCTCAAATGAAACCCTCTGATTTTCTGCCAGATTTTTAAAACCTTCCTGCTCGATCTCTGAATAATGGACAAAAACATCATCGCCATCATCCGTGGTGATAAATCCAAAACCTTTCTTTTCATTAAACCATTTTACAGTTCCTTCGGGCATCTTAAAAAAATCCTCCGATTATTAATAAAAGAATTAAAAAAGTTTAACCAATATATAATAGATTGTCAATAAATATTTGGTGTATAAAAGAGTCGTTGTTGTATAATGTATAATAAAATGATGCATGTGAATAAATTATTAATGGGTATTTCCCTGACTCTGCTGCCGGCTTTTATAGGTGTTTCATTATCGGCAGGCAACAAACCCCCCCCGGCTGTTTATCCGCGGTTTCCGGCGGCAGCTACATATTACACGGATAACATTCCTTCGGGTATTGAAGACACGATCTGGGTAGCCCCGCGATCTACGCCCGGGGCAGCCGCTGTTGTAGTCCACGGGCTCAACCTCAAACCAAGCCGGATGAACGCTATCGTTTCAGAACTGAATAAAAAAAACATACTTGTACTGCGCGTAAGCTTGACAGGGCACAGAGGCGACCTTGAAGAGTTCAAGCGCGTTGAGCGCTCCGACTGGCTGCTCGACCTGTTACAAGCATACCGTATAGCTTCAGAAAGGGCTGAAAGCCTGGGTGTACCTCTTTATTATGTAGGATATTCGCTCGGGTGCCCGGTGGTCCTGGATCTTATGACCTCACACAAAGAAGTCAGTTTTGACAAAGCGGTTTTTTTTGCCCCGGCGATCGCCTTAAGAAGCTATACTCATTTGATCAAACTGGGCAACATTTTTGGGAAAACCGCCGTCATCCCGGGAAGAACACCCCGCCCATACCGCGTCAATTTCGGGACCCCTGTCTCTGCATATAACGCGCTTTTTCAACACATAAATAAAATCAGCTCAAAAGGTTACGGCAGGCTTAATATCGAGACTCTCATTTTTCTTGACCCGAAAGACGAGCTTGTAAGCCACAAAGCGCTGCAGCGTCTTATATTTAACGAGCGGCTCGATAAATGGCGTCTTGTAAGCATAAGCACTGGCCGTAACAGTTCAGGGGATAAATACCATCATCTTATGATCGACCCTGATACGGCCGGTGAGGAAGCCTGGAGTACTATTATAGGTCTCATGTCCGAACACCTCTCATACAAAAAATAAAAGGACAAAAACAATGGTTTACAGTTACCCTAATGTGGACAAGCCACCTTTTTGATGATATTATGAAATCAATTCAATTAAGAACATTTTTTTTCTGATCATTTTTTCAAAAAAAGAACCATGAAAATTACCGGTGATTTTCATATCCATTCCCACTATTCGATCGCGACAAGTAAAAAGCTCGCTCCCGAAAACATCGATTTCTGGGCAGGGGTCAAGGGAATCAAAGTAGTCGGGACCGGCGATTTTACCCATCCCGGCTGGCTCGAGGAGCTGAAAGAAAAGCTGGAGCCGGCCGAGCAGGGCCTTTACAGGTTGAAAAAGGAATACAGACGCGCCCCCCCCGGCCCGGGACTTGGGGAACTCAGCCCCGTGAGGTTTATACTCACTTCGGAAATAAGCAATATTTATAAAAAAGGTGAAAAGGTACGCAAGGTCCACAACCTTGTCTTCGCCCCGGATTTTGAAATTGTACAGAAGATCCAGCAAAGGCTGTCAAAGATCGGTAACATTACTTCCGACGGCAGACCGATACTTGGGCTTGACTCAAAAGATCTTCTGGAAATAACACTTGGCGTTTCTGATAAAACATTTTTTGTGCCGTCGCATATCTGGACCCCCTGGTTCTCCGTCCTCGGCTCTAAATCGGGTTTCGACTCGATCGAAGAATGTTACGGGGACCTGGCGGGCCATATTAGCACCGTCGAGACCGGACTATCAAGCGACCCTCAGATGAACTGGTCATGCAGTTTCCTGGACCCTTACACCCTTATTTCCAATTCGGACGCTCACTCGCCTGAAAAACTGGGGAGGGAGGCAAACCTGTTCGATACCGGGCTCTGTTACGACGACCTTATCGATGCCATGAAAACCGGTGATCGTGGGAAATTTCTCGGTACTATAGAATTCTTCCCCCAGGAAGGAAAATACCACAACGACGGCCACAGAAAGTGCGGTGTCAACTGGAATCCCCTCGAAACCCTGAAACACAACGGGATATGCCCTGTGTGCGGGAAAAAAGTGACCATCGGTGTGATGAACCGTGTGGCACAGCTGGCAGACAGGGAAAAACCGGGGGATAAAGAACACAAACATCCCTTTTACTCAATTATACCCCTTAAAGAGCTACTTTCGGAGATAACAGGTGTCGGGCCCGGCACAAAAAGGGTCAGTGCAGCCTACAATGCAATAATCCAAAAAACCGTTTCCGAGTTTGATGTGCTGATGAGCCTCTCTGAAGCTGAAATCAGGTCAGCTTCAAACGAATTGCTTGCCGAGGCTGTAACGAGAATGAGAAAAGGTGATGTATATATCAAAGAAGGCTTTGACGGTGAATATGGGAAGATCCAGGTATTTCAGGAAGATGAAAAGAGAGCTTTCGGGCGGCAGGACCTGCTGTTTGCAGGAGGCGGTGTGGATATCAAAAGAACTGCTAATGCACCCGGAACGCCGGATTTCGATCTAAAAGAGTACAGGAAGCTGAAGGGACCTTCAGTGTCAAAATATCGTGCTCCTGAAAAAACAGACCCTGACCGGCAGCATGCCCCTCCGGTTTTTTCACTTTTGAACGGTCTTAATCCGGAGCAGATAAAGTCCGTGTCCCACGGCTCAGGCCCCGCCGTGGTCCTGGCCGGCCCGGGGACAGGAAAGACAAAAATTCTCACGACAAGGATAGCAGAACTGATAACAAGAAAAGGTGTATCCCCTGAAAATATTCTTGCAGTTACTTTTACAAACAAAGCAGCAAAGGAGATGAAGGAACGTTTGGGGGTGTTATTACTTCAATGTGGTCACCCTCACTATCCACAAAGCCCTTTTCCGGGAGATCATTCGGGAACGACAAAGATATTATCTGAGGGATCATCCACAAGATCATCCGAAGGATTATCTACAGGATCATCCGAAGGATTATCCACAGGGTCTTTAACCGGCACACCGCGGTTATGCACATTTCACGCTCTCGGCCTTTCAATACTGACCGACAACTGTGAAAAAGCAGGCAGGTCAAAAAACTTTACAATTATTGATGAGGAAGACAGAAAGCTGATACTCAATAAGTATACAGGGTGCGAAAAATCCATTACAGGGGATGTTTCCGAGTCAATTTCCGGTATAAAACATGCCCTTTTACCCCCTGATAAGATCGGCGGGCTCGAGCATGGAAAAACTTTCAATCAGTATGAAAATATTTTAAAAAAGATAAACGCCTTTGATCTGGACGATCTTATCTACCGCTCTGTACAGGTTCTAAACCTGTACCCGGAAACACTTGCCAGGTACCGGGAAATGTTCAGGTGGATAATGGTAGATGAATACCAGGACGTAAATTACGCCCAGTACAGCCTGATAAGGACGCTGATGCCCGGCCGGGACCCGAACCTTTTTGTGATCGGGGACCCGGACCAGGCAATATACGGTTTCCGCGGAGCTGATGTAAAATTTATAACAAAATTTATTAACGATTTTCCCGGTGCCCCGGTATTCGGGCTTAAAAAGAGCTACCGCTGTTCCAATTTTATCCTGCAGGCTTCTCACCAAGTTATTAAAAGCAGGCCCACGGGTGTAAATAGGCCGGCACTGGAGGGGCTGCAGGAAGGCATTAAAATTAAGATAGTTGAATCCCCGACACCTAAAAGTGAGGCCGAGTTTGTTGCGAGAACCATAGAAAAAATGATGGGAGGTTTGAGGTTTTTTTCACTCGACAGCGATATTTCCCTGGGTAGTGAAGAGGCTGAAATCAGCAGTCTTTCTGATTTTGCCGTGCTGTGCAGGGTAAAGGAACAGATGAAAGTTCTGGAAAAGGCTTTTAATGATCATACAATTCCCTATCAGAAAGCGGCTAATGACTCTATATTAAAACAAGAACCGGTTAGATCCGCTGTGGAACTTTTAAAATTATCATTAAACCCGGAAAACAGTTTTTTACGGGGAAAATTGACCCAAAAAGGCATTGTCGTTCCCGGCGAACACCATTCCGGGCTTGACAACCCTGATGTCGGGACTATCCCCGGGGGTAACCCAGGGATTGTCCAAGGGACCATCCCCGGGGGTAACCCAGGGATTGTCCAAGGGGCCGTCAGCAGGATGATCAGCAGAATTATTACCCGTTTTTTTTGTGACTGGAAAAATAACAGCAAGGCTGCGTTCAAACAGCTGATTGATTTAGCTGAAGGATTTGGGGACTCCCTCGACGACTTTATCGAATTTTTCGACCTTGGGATCGATACCGACACATGTGAAAAGGAAGTAGAAAAAGTAAGTCTTATGACACTCCACGCCGCGAAAGGGCTTGAATTTAAATGCGTGTTTATAACAGGGTGTGAAAATAATCTTATCCCTTACACACTTTTCGGAAACCGGGGATCCGACACCGGGCTGGGGTCTGAGTCTGATTTCGCAGAAGAGAAACGGCTCCTGTACGTGGGAATGACCCGCGCAGAAAAATTTCTATATCTTTCCCGCGCGGAAAAACGTTATATTTTCGGAAGGGAATATCAATTCGGAAAAAGCCCTTTTCTTGACAGTATAGAAAATGAGCTGGCAGAACTGTCAAAAAGCGGGCGAAATAAAACACCGGGGAAAAAAAACATACAGATGGACCTGTTTTGAAATGTTCCGTACGATCCACATACTGTTTAAGGTTTAACCCCCATTTCTCACAAATATTATTATGACTATTTCTACCATTTTTTAGCTTATGTATAGACTATTTACAGCACAATTTCATCCAGAAGGTATTAATAGCTGATTGAATAAAATCCGGTAAATATCCCGATGGTTTTCCAGGATCATCCAGCTTTGGTTGATATTTATACGAAAGCAGAACTTCTTTTGCCGATAGTGATTTATCTGCCCGGCTCTTTTAAAAAGAATAATTCAACGCAAACCTCGAATGCGATATTGGATTATCAATAATGCTGAAAGTTCTGACAGGTTCCAGGTACAGCTTATCTGTATCTATATAAAATTTAAAGTCGTATGTTATGGTTGGGGTTATTCTACCTTCCAGATAGAAATAAGTTACCATTTGCAGGTCTTCTGTGTTTATTTTAAAATTCAGGTCATACGTCAGGTTTGGGGATATTCTTCCTCCCAGGTAGAAAATAATATCTTCCGGCCTGAGTCTTATCTTTTTCAGTACAAGGATAGAAAAAATAGCTATTTTAAACTTTTTGGAAGATGTTTTTACCAACATCATGGTTTGATAAAAACGGTCGGATTCAAGGCTTGAATGAGTTATAGGTGAATACTGGTATGTAGAAGTTAAATAGATTATGATCTTTTGATTGTAATGGGCGCTCAGCCAGGTGGATGATGAATACGGAAGACCATAATACGGATTAAAGGACCAGACACGCAAGACGGAAGCCACATACATACCGTACATGGTATAATCCCGGAGGGGTGAAAAAATTTGATTATATAAACTATATAAGTCTGTGAACTGGGAATCATGGTTATGGTACTGTCCCATCTCCTGCTGAACAACCTGGACCAGGGCTGGCAGAGAGTTAGCTGAGGCAAGAAAAATCAGGAAAATGAGAAACGACTTGATCTTTACTTTCATGGTTATTAACCCTGAAGAAAAGACATTGTACCAATCAACCGCAGGTATTCAAGACAGTGCTCTTACTTACTTGATGATTCCGGACCATTTAGATGGCAATAAAAAGAATATTCAGAAAAGAGTTTATATACATATTATAGTTTTTATTTATATTACTTTACAAGTGCATTTGTTCGACAGGCTATGAATTTCATTCTTTCATTCACCCTCGGTCTGCTTGTCTTTCTGGCAATAGGCACGTGGTTCGAGGCTGTTGAGTTCGCAGGGGAACTGCCCTCTGGTTATGGGTGACACAGACCTATGTCCCTGGGATATGGGCACTTTCGGCTCTTTGAGTACCCGCCATTTCGGTCCGACACGCGTTGCCGCCGCGGCAGAAGCGAAAGCTGTTTTGATGGAGCTCGGGGCTGAAGCACTGCAAACTCCTGTGAACCGTTTGAAATCGAAAGACGGTTACATTTTCGACAATGAAAAACCTGAAAATAAAATTTCCTATGCTTCCTGGACAAAGGGTAAAAAGATCGAAAGGTATCTGGATAATACACCTCCCTTCAAACCAGTCTCAGAATACACTATACCAGGAAAACCCGCGCCGCGACGGGCCGCCCTTGAAAAAGTTACCGGTAAAGCCCAATTCGCCGGGGACATCCGCCTGCCGGGTATGCTTTATGCCTCAATTTTAAGATCACCGGCTCATGGAGCAAAGCTCAGAGATAAAGCTACAGTCTGGGTATCAACTCAGACTCCATTCTCTGCTCGAGATTCAGTAGCCCAGGCTCTCGACATCCCCACCGATAAAGTCAGAATACTCACTCCCTTTGTCGGCGGAGGTTTCGGCGGCAAAAGCATCCAGCGGCCGGGGTTACGGTGTTGCATGCGCTATGGATGCCGGAACCTATGTGGCTCATATGGCTGAGGTGGAGGTTGACAGGACTAACGGAATTGTGCAGGTCAGGCGCGTGGTATGCGCACAGGACATGGGCCTTGCAATCAATCCCGATGGCGCAAAGCTGCAAATTGAAGGATTCATCACAATGGGGCTGGGGTACGCCTTAACAGAAGAGATTCATTTCCAAGACGGAAAAATATTCGACCTCAATTTCGACACATATGAAATACCCCGGTTTTCAGGTCTGCCAAAAATCGATGCAGTGCTGATCGACAATAAAGACACTCCTCCGCAGGGAGGGGGAGAGCCGGCCATCGTTTGCATGGGTGCCGTGAGCGCCAATGCGATCTACGATGCTGTCGGAGCAATACTTTACCAGCTGCCCATGACTTCAGAGAGAATCACAGAAGCGATAGATAAGGTGTAATGCGGCCTGCTTTCTCTTATCAAGAGCCTGAAAACTAAGAGGTTTTATGTTATTGTATTTGATACAGAGTGTTTTCATGAGAAAGCCGGGTTAACCCGGCTTGACAGGAACTAAACTATCGGGTATTTTTAAATGACCGCACGTGATGCTTGATGAACCGGTATGTGATCAGCAGGCTGTAAATCACAATTCATAAGAGGTCCACTGGAATTCCTTCATGAATAGATATTTGAGACTTCACCTGATCGTTCTGATCAATTTTTTATTTACAGGATGCACTGGACTGGACATTATCGCGCAGGATATTAAAGAAACACAGGTTGAAAAAAAAGATGAGCTATCCGGCGGTGATCGAGCTGACGAATTAAAAAGCCGCCAGGACCTAAAACCACTCTTAATTTCGGTTATGCGTCTGAATTATTTCGATATGAGCTTCAGTCACTTTAAAAGCTTCTCTCTGGAGGGCGATCCTGTCTTCGGCGACTTCATTTTCCTCATTTTCGCCGGCGAAGACAGCCCTTATGAAAAGGGAACGGGCACCCTCCTGGTATCAAAGACAGAAGGGGGGGCGGTCTATTCCACACTTGAACGGGCCCTCGTGGAGATCAACCCCGACGGTTCCAGGTGGTGGCAGGTCAATCACACCATCCGGGATGACTCGATCTTTTACGAAGTCCTGGTATCCAGACCGGGTATTCCCCTTATAATAAGGTATATCCACCCGGAAACAGGAAAGATACACGAAACCACGCTCCCCGCGTCGGAAGCTTTTAAATCTGCCTTAAAAGATCCTGATGAATCTAAACTGAAAGACAGGGTGCAGCAAAGAATCGAAGCGGCATTTGACAGGGATTATGAATATACTTTCAGCAAGCCGGAGCTGATAGAGCAGAAAAAAGCGGACTCATCCATAGGTACCATAAAAGCATTTCATTTCAGGGACAGATCAACTCAGAAGACCGGCATCAATATCGATTACTGGGTCTCGAAAGATATACCGGGGAATATCATGAAAATAGTATATAAAAGCCCCCAACAGGCTATTCTCTACCGGGTCGATCTTGTAAAAATCGGAAAAAATTACACAGACCGCATCCAGGATTCCGAAATAGAGGTAAGAGAAGTTCTTGAAGCCTACAGTGAAGGCGGGCCGCTTTCCGAAGGGAGCCGCTATGAACCGGTTAAACTCCAAATTGGAATGCCCCACAACGGTATGGTAGGACCATCCGGCACGAGTTTTTACCAGGTTACCGTCGAACGACGGGCTGATATTTACATAGAAGTGACAGGTCCGGCCGGCGAAGCAGGGATTTTCTATTATGGAAAGGACCTTACTTTTGAAGAATGGAGGACCATAAGCGACGAAGCGCCTCTTCTGGTCGAAGACTACTTTGTTGAGCCCGGGACAACTCTGTATTTCACGATCGTGGATTTTGAAGATGATTTTTCGGAGGATGAATATTCTCTTGGGGAAAGTTACGTTATCAGCATAACTGAAGATTTTATACTTTCCCAAACCGGCATTATGATGCAGGGAGAATTTGATTTAAAAGCCTTTAAATTGAATCCGGACAGGACGTACTTCCATACCCTGGATAAGGATGGTATAAATTATTACAAAGCAACGATCGCGAAAGGTCCGAATTTGAGGATCAGCGTATTGAATCTGCCGGAACAGGCAGACCTCCTCTGGATCGATGTTCAAAACGGGACCTATTCACGAGTACACTCCACCCGTGAAGATGGTGTTAAAGAGATGACAATCCATGGTTTAACGGCAGGCGCTGTGTGCTTTTTCTACATCGCCGGTGATGTTCTTAACATAGAAGAAAATTTATTTAAAATTTCGATCGAAGAGTTTACTGACCCGGAGTAATCCGGTCTTTACAAAAATTCAGTCAAACATGAGGACAGGTTGATAACTAAACAGACGAACACACGTCTGATACACTATGCCTGGGTAGTGCTTGCGGTCGGGACATTAACGGTATTCGGGGCTCTGGGGCTTGCCCGCTTCGGCTACAGCCTCGTTCTCCCATCGATGCAGACCGCTTTAAATCTTGACAACACGGGTGCCGGCGGGCTTGCAACCGCAAATTTGACCGGGTACCTTTTGATGTCACTTATCGGCGGCGCTCTTGCGTCAAAATACGGACCGAGGTTGATCATTTCTATCGGGATGCTCTTGACAGGATCCAGCATGCTGCTCACGGGCACCATCAGGACCGTGTGGTCGGCCATGCTCTGGAGGACCGTTACGGGATTCGGAAGCGGAGCATCAAACGTTCCAACCATGGCCCTGATGTCCGCGTGGTTCGGTCCCGCCTTGAGGGGACTTGCGACAGGGATCGCGGCTACCGGGTCCAGTATCGGTCTCATAATCACCGGTCCTCTCGTTGGGCGTTTGATATCAGCGTTTCCCGAACAGGGCTGGAGGATCGCCTGGTACATTTTCGGAGGTGCCGTTCTTCTGATTGCTGTAATCAATATAATATTTCTGAGAAACGAGCCTTCAAAACGGGGACTCAGCCGTCTGGGGGTGCCCGAACCCGAAGGCAAACCGAAGTCTGCATCAAAAAACAGTATGAAATGGGGATCAGTGTACCGCTCTCCCACTGTGTGGCACCTGGGCATGGTCTACGCGGCCTTTGGTTTTTCATACATCATCTATGTTACCTTTTTTGTAAAATATCTTGTGGGAGAATTAGACTATACGGCCAGGGCGGCGGGCAACCTTTTCATGCTTGTGGGGTGGTTCAGCCTGGGATGCGGGTTCATCTGGGGGAGCATTTCCGACCGCCTCGGGCGCAGGCCGGCCCTGGTACTTATTCAGCTGATACACTCAATATCATTTCTCGTTTTCGGGATCTGGCAGTCAACAGCAGGCTTTACACTCTCGGCTGCCCTTTTCGGCCTCACGGCGTGGAGCATACCCGCCGTAATGGCGGCTGCCTGCGGTGACGTGGTGGGCCACAGGCTCGCCCCGGCAGCTCTCGGATTTGTCACGTTTTTTTTTGGTGTGGGGCAAGCCGCGGGACCAAGTGTGGCAGGGGCTATCGCCGATATGTCAGGTTCTTTTACCGGCGCCTTCATTCTCTCAGCGGCTGTTGCCTTTGCCGGCGCCATCGGCTCATTGTTTTTAAAAACAGCTAAACAGCCCTTGACCGGCAGCAGCCGCTGATATCTCAGTTTTACAGTTTATTCCCTCTTTCTTCATTCTTTTTCTTCATTCTTTCCACAAATTCCTGCATCTTTTTTACCGCTTTACGCTCATTTTCGTCTTCGGGTTCGGCCCACGGCCTTGTGACACGTGACGTTATTTTTCCGCTTAAGGGAGGGCCATCATACGCGCCTGTATCATGAAGCTCGTACCCCATAAATTCAACGGGTTTCTCCTGAAAACATGACCAAACCGCCTTTTGAATAATTTCCAACGTTCCTTTGAACTGAAGATCAACCAGCGTCAGCTGGCTTCTGAAACGCTCGATAAACTCAAAAGGAAGGTTAAACAGCAAAGGGTGAGGTGCACGGGTGCCAATTATGCGCTTTTTCTCGTCAACACCGTTCTTAAAAAGCGCTTTGAACGCTTCACCCGTTGAGTGGCCGGGCGATTCCGGTCCCGATAACACCGCGTAGCGTATATTGGGATTGGCTATCACGTTACATATGATCTTTTCAAATCCGATATTTTCGGTCTGCACGGTCCCGGAGAGCGCCGCACCACTTTCCACACCTGCGCGCACGAGCTCTTCGATTTCCGCGGGAATGCTGTCATCCGGCCTGCTCAACACTATCACAACAATAACCGGGGAATAGTCATTTCCCCTGACATATCTCCCCTCTTCCGGCGGATAATCCGGGTGAGGATCTACCTTCAGCATATTTCAATCCTTAAAAAAGAAGCTCCTGTCTTTCACGGTCCTGTCTCCGGGTTTTATCTTTTCAAATACTGTCTCCCCGTCAATAAAAACAGAAAGCACTACCGTGTTTTTAAGGGCACTTGTCCCTTCCCTGAATATGTCGCTGGAAAGATAAACAAAGTCCGCGGCTTTCCCTTTTTCAATGCTCCCGATCTGCTTTTCCATATCACAGGCAATGGCCCCTCCCATTGTATAAGCGTAAACCGCGTCCGAGAGAGAAATACTTTCCCGCGGGTGAAATCTCAGCTCGGGACCATCATCAAACCCCCTTCTCTCAACAGCACAGTACAGCCCGAGCATCGGGCTGATCGACTGCTGCGGTGCATTTGAGGTAAGCGCGATCTTTGCTCCTGCTTCAACGAGGCTGCCTAGCCTGGATAAAAAGCCTGCGTCGGGACCGAGATAACGCATAGCGCGCTCTCTATTCTGCGGGATCTGTACCGTGTTCATAACTGCTATCACGCCGGCAGAAGAAAACTGTTCGATATCCTCATCCTTTAAGAACTGGGCGTGATCGATCCTCATCGGCATTCGCGGTATCTCTTTTTCTTTCCCGATTCTTTCATAGGCGCCAAGAGCTATCTCATTGGCCTTGTCGCCCACGCAGTGAACGGCCGCCCAGATATATCGCGAATAATTCTTTTTGAGTAGATTGTACAATTCCTGTTCTTCCATCAGCAGCATTCCGTTGCTCTCGCTCCCTTTATAGGGGCTGCTCATGTAGGCTGTCTGAGACATAAAAGAGCCGTCGACAATAAGCGCGAGCCCGCCCAATCTCAAGCGATCGCCCCCGAAGCTTGAAATTATCCCGATCTCACCCAGCCTCGCGGTCTCCCTGTCCCCGAGCATCAGAACAGTCCGGCCTTTCAATTCCCTGTCCCTGATGATCTTCATTAAATTCAACGCGGAAGAGCTTGCGGCATTTGTCGCATAATCACAGAACGTGGTTATCCCGTAAGAAAGTATCTTTTCCAACCCTCTTTCCACTACCTCGTCAACCCTTTCGGCGCTTTCTATCGGCAGCCTGCCTCTTACAAGCCCCACTGCCCTTCCACGGAGCACACCGTTTGGCCTGTTGTTCGCGTCTCGTTCAATAGTCCCACCTAAAGGGTCCATTCTGTTTTTATCAATTCCTGCCTGGATGAGAGCCTTGGAATTCGCGATCGCGGACAGTGTGTTTCCTGTAAAAAGTACAAGCGGGTTTTTACGCGAGACAGAATCCAGTTCACTGATCGTAAGCTCGGCCAGAATATCCTTATCCAATCCGGCAGCAGTCAGCCACTCGCCCTCTTTTTTCACCTGCAAAGCCTCGTCGATCCCGTTTATTACGTCATTCTTTTGCTCAATAAATGACAGATCAAGGTCCCTGAACAGGAGGGAATAACTTTTCAGCTGTACATGGGGGTCGACAAAACCGGGCAGAACACACCCGCCATTTAATTCGACCAGTTCTGCTTCCGGATATAAATTCTGGGTTTCTTCTCTGTTTCCGGATACATACTCTATGATGCCCTGTTTTATGACCACAGCTTCCGCAACCATTCTTTCAGAGTCCATGGTATAAAACGGGGCACCGTAAAATAACCGTGTGCTCATCCTTTGACCCCCGCTTTTAGCATATACCCATTTGCCCGAAAAAGTCTATGATTTTTTTAATCTCAAGTTACCCCTGTATATATCGAAAATTATAAATGACAATATTAAATTTATGGAGGAAAAACTGTGCATAAAATCAATCCCCGGGTAAATCCTCTCATCATCAGGCTCCAAAACATGGATTTCTGGTACTGGAGTCAGTATTTCGTCGATATATACCAGGATTGTCCCTACAGGTGCTGCTACTGCAATACTCAAAAATATAAAAACCTGAAAGGGTACAGCTTTGTACCCTCGCTTCCTGAAAAAAATGAGGTGATCGGGCTTGGCCTTCTGTGTGACATATATGGTCACGACACGGGAGGCAACGAGCGAATACGGAACATACTCGGGTTTCTTGATAAAAACCAATACCGGGTGAATATCGTCACAAAATCCGATATGATAATCAGGGATATGGACCTTTTAAAACAACTTTCAAAAAAAGGCCATCTCAGGGTTACTTTCACGCTCCTGACCCTTGATGATACCCTTTCTCTCAAACTCGAAGGCAACGCTCCGGGCCCGGCCCGGAGACTTAAAGCTCTAAGCACGCTTCGCAGCGAAGGCATTGATGCCGGAGTAGCTGTCACACCTATCATTCCGTGTGTAAATGATGATGAGAAAGAACTTACGCGATTGGTAAAGGTCTCAAAAGACATGGGGGCCCGATGGGTCCTTTTTTCAGGGTTCAACCCTGTAAGATCATTTCTGGGAAACCCAGTGTGGGCAGAATCAGCCGAATTGCACACCGAGAAAAAAAACCTGGACAAACATTACAGCAGGATCAAGAAGTTTATGATCAAACTTCTTATACAGGAAAATTTGCCCTTTCGCATTCCAAGAATTACTTTAAATGCGTTCGACCGTAAATACTATTCAAATCTCGTGAGCGAGTATCTTTTTAATATCTCATACCTCTATGAACTGATGAGCAATGAAATGGAGATGCTCCGTTACAGAAGAGCAGCATATAAAATAAACGGAATAATTGAATCCCTTAAGTACAAAGTATTCACCAATAAACTGGGATCGATAAGAGGGATAAACCCTGAGATCGAACGGACCATTGAGGAAATAATCTTAAACGACAGTTCAACATTTTATTCGGATCTTAACAAAAAGATCGCCGTAGGGGTATAGAATATCCATGAAAATTTCAAAAAAACAGATCCGAAACATAGGAATAATCGCCCATATAGACGCGGGCAAGACCACAACAACGGAAAGAATTCTGTTCTACTCGGGGCTGTCCCACCGGATAGGTGAAGTCGACGACGGGCAGGCAACTATGGACTGGATGGAGCAAGAACAGGAAAGGGGAATTACAATTACAGCAGCCTCGATCACCTGCCTCTGGAGATCATGCGGGATAAATATTATAGATACCCCGGGCCATGTCGATTTCACAGCGGAGGTCGAAAGGTCGTTGCGGGTCCTGGACGGCGCCATAGTTATTTTTGATGCTGTAAACGGCGTCGAACCCCAGAGCGAAACAGTCTGGCATCAGGCGGATAAATATAAAGTCCCGAGGATAGCCTATCTCAATAAAATGGACAGAGTCGGCGCCGATTTCCTGGGCAGCGTTGAAATGATGAAAAAAAAACTCGGGACAAGCCCTTTGATACTGCAGCTCCCGATCGGTTCGGAAGACAATTTTGAAGGGGTTGTTGACCTGATAAAAATGAAATCCATACGGTGGAACAGAGAGGATCTGGGAGCTGTGTACGAATACGGGGACATCTCCGAAGAAATGAAAAATGAAGCATCCAGGTACAGGAACGAACTGCTTGACAGGATCGCCGAAGAAGACGATGAATTACTCGAAAAATACCTGGAAACCGGCGATCTTGAAGAGGAAGCCGTGCTGAAACTGATCAAGATGCGCACAGTAAAATACAAAGACGTCCCGGTTTTCTGCGGCGCATCTCTAAAAAATATCGGGGTCCAACCCTTGATGGACGCGGTGGTGGATTTCCTGCCTTCTCCGGTTGAAATACCCCCGGCAACCGGCATCAATCCCAAGAATGATAAATTTGAAGAAAGAATGTGTGATGACAGCGCCCCTTTCGCCGCCCTGGCATTTAAGCTCCAAAACGACAGACAGGCAGGGCTTTTGACCTTCATAAGAGTGTATTCAGGATCAATAAAAACCGGCTCTGTCGTTTTTAACGCCAGCAAGAAAAAACGTGAGAGGGTGAACAGAATAATAAGGATGTATTCTCACAGAATGGAGAATGAGGACACTATAAAAGCCGGGGATATATGTGTTATTGTGGGTTTGAAAAGTACCACAACGGGCGACACGCTCTGCACGGAGGGTAAACAGATACTGCTCGAAGACCTAATTTTCCCGGACCCTGTTATCTCCATAGCTATAGAACCAAAAAACTCGGGGGGGCAGGACAGACTCGAAAACGCTCTGGGCAGGCTCGCGCGTGAAGACCCGACTTTTCAGGTAAAGAACAACGAAGAGACAGGGCAGATAATCATATCCGGCATGGGAGAGCTGCACCTCGAGGTCCTGACCGGAAGACTTTTAAAAGAGTACAATGTGGAAGCAAACGTTGGAAAACCACAGGTGGCTTACCGGGAAACTATTACATCTGAGGCGCGATCCGAAATTAAATTCCAGAGACAGATCGCCGGAAAGGATCACGCGGGGCATGTTGTTCTTGCGGTCAAGCCGCTGGAAAGAGGAAAAGGCAACCGGTTTGAAAACAGGGTGTCTGAGGGGGTAATACCGGCTGAATTTGTGAAATACGTAGAAAAGGGTGTATTTTTTGCCATGGACAGGGGTGTAACCGCAGGTTATCCTGTAATCGATGTGGCGGCGGTTCTTGAAGGCGGCTCATTCAACTCCTCGAGCTCGTCGGATATCGGTTTTACCTCTGCGGCATCTCACGCTTTTGATGAAGCGTGTTCCAAAGCGCGGGGCATCCTTCTCGAACCCCACATGTTTGTGGAAGTAACATCTCCGGAGGACTTTGTCGGAGATATCATCGGCGACTTGAACTCCAGAGGCGGACACATAAACAACATTCAGAGCAGAAAAGCGGTCCAGAAAATAGATGTCATCATCCCTCTTTCAAAAATGTTCGGCTACACGACAGATCTCAGGTCCATGAGCCAGGGGAGAGGGTCTTTTACAATGGAATTTTACCACTTTGCCCCAAAGAGCTGAAACTTTCATCGGTCACAAGAACCACTTGTGGTTATCAGGAACCACTTGTGGTTATCAGGAATCTTATTTCATACAATCCGTCGCTTTATTGGTTTTTAAATAATCATGAAAATTTTTTAAACAATTGTTGCTCCCCTGCGGGCACTGTTCGACAAACTCCATAAACTTAACAATATTATTGATGGTACTCCTGGATATATGGTGCTCCATGCCGCACGAATCCTTTTCGGCGTTCTCCTCGTCGACACCAAGAATGTTTTCAAGGAACTTTTTCAGATTTTCATGCCGCCTTCGCAACCGGTACGCTACTTCCTGCCCAATGGGAGTAAGCTCTACATAATCGTATTTCTCATATTTCACAAGGCCTTTCCTGGCGAGTACACCAAATGCGGATGATACACTCGGCATTTTTACCTTTAAGGCTTTTGCGATATTTTTTACCCGGACAACCTTGAGCCTGTCCTCGAGATGGCTTATTGCTTCAATATAATCCTCCATACTCTCTGAAAGCTCGATCCTGTTATCGAGTGCAGTCTCTTCATACCTGTCGGGTACATTCATCTCTGACATCCGGCTTTCTCTAACCCCCGTTTTTCCCAGATTTCCACAGGCACCTTGAACAGAGCGTTTTGGCACCGGTCATGTCAGTACCCCGGCTAACAACCCTCCGATCTTGACGATCAAAAATGCCATGACCCACGCCAGAGTTATCTGATAGATAATACTGAAGGTCATCCATTTACCTGATCCTGTTTCCCGTTTTACGGCAACGACAGACGCGAGACAGGGTGTGTAAATAAGTACAAAGATCAGGAATGCGTATGCCGAAACAGGTGTCATCCCGGATTTTTCTTTCAGGAGGGCGCCAAGTCCCCGGCCTTCATCTTTTTCGTTCATTCCTGCAGACTGAACCGGGTTGGATTGGCCATGGGGCGGCATTTTCAGGTCGACCGGCCCTGTTGAGCCGGACTGTTCTCCGGCATTGTAGAGTACACCGAGAGTTGATACTATTACCTCTTTCGCCACAAATCCTGTTAACAATGCCACACCTTCGCGCCAGCTGAAACCAAGAGGCCTGAAAACCGGCTCTAACGTTCTCCCTATCCTGCCTATAAACGAGAAAGAGATCATCTCCTGCATTTTTTCCCCTTCAGGGACCACGTTCGCGATATCTTTTTTTACAGGGAAAGCGCCTAAAAACCAAATCACGATGGAACCCACAAGAATAACTTTCCCCATTTTCCGGATAAAAATGACCGACCTATCCCACATGTGTATCATCACGGATTTTAAGGTTGGGACTCTGTATGGAGGAAGCTCCATGACAAAGGGCTCGCTTTCACCGCGGAACAGGGTTTTTCGAAAAAGCCTTCCTATAAGGAGGGCCGCCAGAATACCGACCACATATAAAGAAAATATTACATTCCCGGCACTTTTTCCAAAGAAGGCCCCTGCAACCAGCACATACACCGGCAGACGAGCGCTGCAGCTCATCAAAGGATTGATCAGTATTGTCAGGATCCTGTCGTTTTTGTTTTCCAGGGTGCGCGTGGACATTATCGCAGTCACGTTGCACCCGAATCCCATGATCATCGATATGAACGATTTGCCGTGAAGGCCTATCAGGTGCATGACCCTGTCCGTAACAAAAGCGGCCCTGGCCATATACCCCGTGTCCTCAAAAAGACTGATCATTAAAAAAAGAAGGAGGATGTTCGGTAAAAAAACGGCCACACCCCCTACACCTCCGATAATACCGTCTATCAACAGGCTTCTGAAAAAACCCCCGGGCAGGATAAACATCAGCCCGCGGCTTATAAAATCGACCCCGATCTCGATCCAGTTCATGGGAAAAGCGCCGACCTTAAAAGTCACCTGGAACATTACCCATAAAAAAAACATCAGGACCGGGATGCCGAGATATTTATTCGTAAGGACCTTGTCGATCTTTTGGGAAAAATCAACCCCTACATTTCCTTTGAAATCAACACTCTCCTGCAGCAAACCGCTTATAAATCCGTACCGCTGGTCCGCTATCAGATCTTCCGGAGCATCGTTAAAGACCATGCTCAAATGTTTACGGGATTTATCCGCCTGTTTCATAATGGAAGCGAAATGGCCGGATTCTTTATTCAGTTTTTCCTTCATGTCAGGATCATTTTCAAGAAGTTTAACGGAAAGCCATCTAGTCGAATACTGTGCCGACAGACCGGCATCTTTTCTAACAGTATTCTGGATCTTTTTGATCTCCTCCTCCAGTTCATTCCCGTAGGCAACATGGATATGCCGGGATTGCTGGTCCTTATCCTCATACACATGTATAACAGTTTCAAGTATCTCGCTGATACCCACACCCCTGTTTCCCACAGTGAAAATAACAGGCCCCCCGAGCAGAGATCCGAGTTTCTCCCTGTCTATATCTATTCCCTTTTTCCCCGCCATGTCGGCCATGTTCAGGACAAAGATATTTTTTTGGCCCATTTCTATCATCTGGACCGCAAGGTAAAGATTGCGTTCGAGATTTCCGGCATCGATTATGTCTATGACCACATCGGGTGTTTCATATACGATAAAGTTTCTCGCTATTATTTCTTCCATCGAGTATGCAGACAGGCTGTATGTACCGGGGAGATCCACGAAAACAATGCTGTAACCTCCGTAATCAACCACCCCCTCTTTTTTTTCTACCGTCACCCCGCCCCAGTTCCCGACCTTCTGCCTTGAACCCGTAAGCTCATTGAATATCGTGGTCTTTCCGGAATTCGGGTTTCCTCCTATAGCGACGACTATCTCTTTCATCTCATTTTTATCCTGTGTGTTTTTTCAGAAACCGCTATGGGAAAAACAGAATTAGTTCTTGGTGATAAATCACCAATTCAATAATTAGTTCTATTTAACTCTTTTTATTCAATTAATTAATTATCTTGAAATTACTTCTATTACTAAAAAAACATGAATTGTTCACCAAGAACTAATTATTCCGGCTTGCTCATAATGATAAATTCGGCCTCTCTCTTTCTCAAACTCAGGTGGTAGCCTTTAATTATTATCTCGATCGGGTCCCTGAGGGGAGCGTATTTTTCGACGAACAGCTCTGAACCCCTGAGTAACCCCATCTCAAGTATACGCTTTTTAAACTTCCCCTCGCCCTTCACCTCAACGATCACACCCTTCTGCCCTTCTTTGTAATCCCTCAATGTAAACCTGATCTTTTTATTCATGTCCTGGCCGGCGCTTTTTACATAAATTTTTGACGCCATTCCCCGGCCCAGCCCGAACTGGCCCCCCATGACAGAAAGCCTCACAGGTCCCCGCCCTTTGGAAGAGGCAAGTACCTCCAGGTCAACGCCCGGATAAATCCCCAGGCCGGCTAATTTTTTTATAAATCCTCTGCTTCCATCGATCGACACGACCTTGTAATTGCCGTTTTCAACTTCATTCGCCCTGCAAACTGACCGCCCATTGTTCATTTATTTTTTCACCGTGATTAGATATGTCTAACATTATGAATGATACCTAATTGTAATAGAAAAATCAAATATTTTCTGCCCGGACCGGGCATTTCCTTAAAAATATTGTAAATACTTGAAAATCGAAAAATTTTGTAATAGAATAAATATAGAAGAATAAAATGTATTTCCGATAAGGAGTCTGCTAAAATGAATAAAAAAATACTTTATATGCTGATAATCTTTTGTTTTTTTCTTCTTTCCGCTCCCCTGATTTTTGCCCAGGAACAATCCGAAGATCTTACCTTCAGAACACTGTCTGTTGACTGGTATCAGCACGCAGGTGCCGGGGTTAAACTTCAGTATAGGAGCTTCACAGGCGAACCGGTAATTCTTTACCTTCCCATGAGTTTTTACAGAAAATCATACCGCTTTGTCGAATCACCAAAATATGTTGGTGATCTTCAGGGTCTTCCTGTTCTCCTGGTGCACATGAATGGGCCGGAGGTTGTCTTCATAGATGTCTACACGCGGTATATGCAGGCGGACGGCATTCCCTCGGAGTTCGATCAGGAGGATTTCGACAACTTTGCGGCAGCGAAGGAAAAGGGTACCATAGAATTGATCTTCCATTAATTATCCCTAATGCGGACAAGCCGCATTCTTTATTAAAAGAATTTTCTTGCCAAAAAAACAAGAAAATTGGTATTAAGGTCCTAATGTGGTATATTAATGCTGTGTTCCAGCCTCGACACTTCTGGTATCAGGATGACATCGGGTGCAAAATAACCTTATATATTTCCTATGGATCCTTGTCGACCTCAGCCTTCTTCTTGCAGGGTTTATGCTCTGGGGCAAATACGGGGTCACAGCAATGATTGCGTCAAACGTCGTGATCATGAACATATTTGTTTTAAAAGGGATAACCCTGTTCGGTCTTGACGCGACAGGCGGCAATGTTTTGTACGCGTTCATCTTTCTGGTCACTGACATTATAGCGGACTATTACGAGCTGGGTGGGGTAAGAACAGATGTATTTAGCGGGTATGTTATTTCGATATTCTGCATCATGGATTTAAGGATAATCCTT
>SDBS01001096.1_pt1 | contig 27547 bp, 28 predicted proteins | sample 2277091 | NCBI WGS metagenome assembly SDBS01 (sample SAMN10404972, study PRJNA504765) | marine sediment metagenome | isolation source: marine sediment core GS10_PC15, 163 cmbsf | place: Arctic Ocean: Southern Knipovich Ridge | collected 2010
GATCTAATTGAAAATATCGTTTTAGCCACATCAACTACCACGCCTTTGCTCAGGCCATCTGATGGGGCTTTGCCGCAACCTATAATTTCAATTTCGTGTCCGTCTAATTGCTTTGCAACCAAAATGCATATTTTGGTTGTCCCTACATCGATCGTAGCAATAATACGATCATTAAATCCCTTTGCCATTACGCCCCCCTTTGTAGCGTGATAACACTATTTGATGGTCGAATCTTACATCCGCGATCCATGCAATTTTAGATGTATTGTTTTTTTTAACCGTTTCTTTTAGTTGATCGCATACCTCACGAACGGCCCCTATAGGAAGACAAGACGCATTACAACAAATAGTAAATGATGGATCTTTTTTATCTTGTAAATGCCATTCCTGCTCATCCTGCATACTGACCATAAAATGATCAAAAAGCCGCTCTTTTATACTGTACTGGATAGCTGCCATAACTTCTTTTGAAATCTCTTTAGAGATAACTGAAGAGACCTGAATTTTAGGCAAACCCTCCAACACATAATAGGCATAGAAATCAGAAGAAATAATTGCCCGGTTTTGCGTAAGTACATGAGAATCGTTTATTTGGACTACCGGATCAGGAGCTTCAATAGTTATTTCTGCCATGTTATAGGGCAATGAACGAATATCAATCCGCTCAATATCCGGGAATATACGAAGAAGATCCTGCATGATAACAGAAATTTGATATTTGCCATCGCACTCAAGAAGCGCCACTTGCTTTTCAATATCAGCGCATATATTGGCAGATAGTTGGGGATCAAAAGAATAAGAAATATAGCGAATGGCGCAGATTTTGGAACAGATTTTATGCACGGTAGCAGCGACCCCAAACACACAGAAAGCTATGGCAAAAAAATAAGATATAGTGACTCGATTTTTCATCCCTGTTTCCCCACTAGTATCAGATATACTCTAGTAATCGTATTACCGATTTTTAGGGTAAAGAGTCAATGCTTTCGTAAAATAGGTATGTTGTGGGTGCCGGTAGTGTCCCTGAAGCTCTATGGCCTTTCCATTCAATAATGCTTAACAATATTAACTTTTTCCGGATCTTCTTTATCCATATACACCATACACTTACATGTATTCTTCAAAAAACCAGGGTATGGAGTATGTAAAAGCGTCCCGTTATTATTAAAAATCCTACTTTTTTCTTTTTTAGGAAAAATGACAGTTACCTTCTGAAATAATTCTTCACTCAGAAAACTACCTAACTGCAGCAAAAACTTATCCGGGGACTCAGAGTCAAGGCAACACTCAATCGCATTAATAGTCGTATCTTTCTTCTTGTTTCTGGCTGTATACCACCTTAGCGTGAGCTTCAGATCGTCGCTAAAATAATCTCCATAATTTTCTGAGAAACCCCATAAAAGCCATGTAGACTCCTTCTTTCCGATTTCATTCTTAATTTTTTTTGCTACCCCTTCCAACGTTAAAGGACGGGAGGAGTCTTTTTTTAGACTTAACAATAAATTCTCCTTATTTTCTTCACTTACCATTCCAAAAATGCAGCAGCTGTGAAGCAGAAAGATACTTAAAAGTAGTTTCTTCATGTGTTTATCCTTCAATCACAAAATCTAACCAACTCAATCTTTTCACCTCTTTTAGATACAGTAAAACCATTTACTGATTTTAAGGATTGGAGCTGACTTTCACCAACGCTAGGGAGAACAACCACTAATTGTTGAAAGACTTTTCCTTTAAAATTATCCTTTAAATAATTTAAAAAGACAGCCATGTTTTCCGCTATTCCTACAAACTCAAATTTAAGCGTATACATTTTCTTTTGCTGTTTCTTATTAGAGCTTTTATACCAATAGCCAGTACAATCGAGCATATTTGCCAAATCGTCCCATAGGGTCCACTTCTCACTCTCATCCTTCTTTAAGTTTTTCAGATCATTTGTATCTTTAAGATCAAAAAAGGACACCTCTTCTTTATTTGAGGGAATTATATACCATTTATCTTCACTCACCTGCAGCTCATCACTTTCTTCACTTACCATTCCAAAAATAAAGCAGCTATGAAGCAGAAAAATGCTTAAAAGTAGTTTCTTCACGTTTTTTTCCTTGGATGATGTTTTTTCGGAGCAGGATAAATGGCAGTCAAAAAATTCTTGTTATTCGAAGTAATGTAGTAACTAGTGTAAGAAAGAATTTTACTAAGAGCTGTTTTTTGTGGCCAAGAGAAGTCTTTTTTAAAAAATAAAATCATAACCTTCTTGCAACGGCGATTTTTAATAAGAGATGAAGAAACTTTATTCAATTCTAAGGTGCATGGAACTCTCTTTAATACCACTCGGCAAACATTATTTCCTATTTGACCAGTTCCAAATCCTAATAAAAGCTTTGGCAACGCATCTAATTTAGCTATCACTTCTTGAATTCTTACTTGCTTCTCTAATTTCGGTGAATCAAGAGACATTCCCTGCAGACAGGAAAAAGACATAAATATTCCAGCCAACAAAAATATTTTCACAAGCTTTTCCTCAAAATTTTGCAACCCTCTTCATCTCCAACGATTTCTTTTAGAATTTAAATTCCGCCTATAGTTGTAGTTGAGTGCTGGCTTTTTTGGTTCCACCCAAAATTTAACGCCCTCAACTCCTCTATGATCTTTATAATGATCATATACTCTAAATCCCTTGCTTGTCAGATAGTCTTTCCACAAAAAATAAGATTCACAAAAAGTGCTTTTCTTATCAGAGTAAGGCTTATCGGAAGATGTATCTTTAGGTGGAGATGGAGAGATAGCTACAGTTATTTTTTGAAATAAATCTGGCCCCAGACAATCTTTTAATAATTGCAAAGTGCTTAATGTGGGCTCAGCGTTAAACCAAAATTTAGCGGCTCTCTTTGTATTTCCATCCCTCCTATTCTCGCTCCAATACCACCATGCAGAAAATATCTCTTTCTTTTCTCCATTGATATAATACTTGATTTTATCGCCTTCATTCACTAGCTTAAGTTCTGATGCTGGGTCTAATTCCACACCAAAATTGGGCACCTGATTATTTTCACTTTCCATTCCAAAAGCAACGCCGCTCTGAAGCAAAAAGACTATTAACAATAGCTTCTTCATGTTTTTTCTCAATTGATTAAATGATGCTTTGTTCCGATCATGAAAAAAAGAATTCCGGCGGCTACTGATGCATTATATGATACGTTCGCCGTTTTTTGGGGCAACGTTACCGCGGTGCCAAACTTACTCAACGATTTTGAAATGCCAACCGCTTCATTGCCAATAACCATGCACACGGGCAGATCATACGATTCTTTGGTGGCATCGCGTCCCTTAAGCATGGCCAAATAAATGGTATAGCCAAGCTTTGAGAGCATCTGCAAGCCTTCCTGTGCAGAAGATACTTGTTGAATCTCAAGATGTTCAGAAAGGCCCGCAGAAGCTTTTATAGCAACCGCGTTAAGCGGGGCTGAATTTCTTGTTGTCATAACCACGCCACTTACGCCAGTGCAATAAGTAGAACGCAGAATTGCGCCAAGATTGCGCGTATCTTGTATTGAATCAAGCAATACTACAAACGAGTGTGTTTTTGGATCAAAAGATTTTTTACGAAAGGGAAATAGCTGCACCCAAGCTACCACGCCTTGATGCTCTGTGCTTCCAGACATATTGGCGAGCACATCACGAGAAACGTACTGAATCGGAATAGGGTATTTTGGCATCTCTTTCTCAATCTCGCGCCACTGCTTTGGGACTGGTTTGGTAGTGTAGATTGAGATAATTTTTCGCCGATTTGCCTTTAAAAGCTCAATAATGGGATGTATCCCATATATCAGTTCACCTTTAATATTTTTTTTCTTTCTCACCATAAAAGCCTTTCTTGTAGGCTTTATGATAACAAAATTTAAAATTATTACTAAGCGAATTGTGAAATTAATTGTACTCAAAAAAACTTTATTTTTCACTCTTCCGTTTGCCCTGCGGTGTCCGCCGTAGTTTTAACGTAGGCTGGGAGCTTGTCGAAGGGTTTAAAAATTTCAATAAGTTGACATTTTAAGAAGAAAAAATGTTTCACAAATTACTTTATTCTTCCCCAGTATTCTTACATTTAGCCGTTCAAAACCCTTCGACAAGCTCAGGGCGAACGGGGGGAAGAGCTTTCAGCTTAAAGTGAATAAATTAACTTACTGATTCAATTAATTTTCTAATTCGGGGAAAGCTTTGAGAATTGCGTCTACCATTTCCGGTTTGTTCATAACAGGATTACCAAAAAGAAGGAGAAGACCCTTATGATGATCAAGGGTGTGTTTTGCAAGAAACGCAAGCTTATCCTGATTAGGGTTATCTATATTTTTCTGATGTTCCGTAATAACCCAATATAACGTACCGCGTTCTTCTAATTTTTTCAGTAGCACCTCATCACCTTTTTCCTTATCTCCTAAAAAATCCTTCCACAAAGCAGAAAGAGACATCATAACAGTAGAGACTTCGCGTTTCTTAGCTCTTTCTCCCTTGTCCCATCTCTGTAGAATTGGATACGGATCATTGGGATCATTTGCATACATTGATATTGAACTGAGTATTAACACAATAGCTATATATCTTAAAAACATAAAAACCTCCTTTGAGATTTACCTCAATACTGGTATCGTATCCTCACCGATCACCCAATAAAAGGCACTTAAACAAATGAATTCTTTGCGAACGTGGATTGAAATTAATCCTGATCATTTTGACCATAATATTACTCAGTATAAAAGAATTCTTGGATCTCGCAACTGGCTTTCAGTGGTTATCAAGGCGAATGCCTATGGCCACGGCCTTACTCAAATAGCTCATCTGGCGGAGGGCAATCCTCAGGTCCATTCGCTTTGCGTAGGCACCATTGATGAGGCGCTCCAGGTCAGAAGAGCTGGGATTACCAAGCCCATCATCATACCAAGCGTTTTAGAGGGAGATCCACGTGAAATTATTGATAAAAATGTGGGCCTCGCTATTTATGATGTTGAAAGCGCTCACCGCCTTCAGCAGATAGGGGCGCAATGCCATCACATCTTTCCCGTGCACATTAAGATAGACACTGGGCTGTCCCGGCTCGGTATTTTGCCAGAGAAAGCATTCTCGTTTGTAAAAGCAGTCCAACAAATGCCTAATCTCTCAATCCAAGGCATCTATTCCCATTGCGCTGAATCGCACAAGCAAGAGAATAATTTTACGCTCAAGCAACAGGCCATATTTAAACAGGTTGTTGATGGTTTTAAAGAAAAAGGCATAGTATTTCCCTTTGTGCACTTTGCCAATTCGGCAGCTACTACTGCACTCGATCTTCCCTTTTGCAATCTGTTTCGTATCGGCATTGGAGCATTTGGTCTTTGGCCAAGCCCTAATAATAAGCTCGTTACGCAAAAAAAATATCCGTGGTTTGATTTAAAACCGATACTCACTTGGAAGACAGTTATCCGAAATATTAAACAGGTTTCTGCTGGTAGCTTTATCGGCTATGACCGCACCTACCAAGCGCCTCATGATATGCGCATTGCCACGCTGCCCATCGGCTATTACGATGGCTATGATTTTCGGTTATATAACACGGGGGCTGTTATAGTGCAGGGAAAAAAGGCGCCGATAATTGGGCGTATCTCCATGAATATGTGCAGCATTAATATTTCTCATATTCCAAATGCACGCCTACACGATGAAGTTATTTTGATGGGCCCTCATCCGACTATTCATCCTTATCAACTTGGCCTTCTTGCAGGCAACCCGAATGTACGAGAGATAACTACCAAAATTAATCCAGACATTCAGCGGGTAGTAATTGAAAAAAGTAAATCGAACCCTACAGAATCAATGATTTATAAGGAAATATCTTCCTAAAAAAGACGGTAGCCCTTCGATAAAAATCCGGTATACTGTACTACTTTATATCTATTCATACGCAAAAAGGAGCCTTTGCATGTATGTTCTTGAAGGGAATATTGGCGCAGGAAAATCAACCTTTTTACGCCTAATGTCTGCGCACATGCCAGACATTCAGACCGTTGATGAACCGATCAATAGCTGGCAAAATACGATATATGGCAAGTCTTTATTAACGAATTTCTATGAAAATCCAAAAAGATGGGCCTATACATTTGAACTTTTGACCATGATTTGCCGTGTTGAACAACATTTAAAGGTGCAAAAGAATGAAAATCAAACCAAAATTGCCGAGCGATCAATTTATTCTGGGCATTATTGCTTTGCCCATAATAGCTATGCGCAACATTTTATGACCGATCTTGAATGGAACATGTATCAAAAATGGTTTTCTCTCTTAATACCCAATAAGTGCATGCCTCCTCAGGGATTTATTTACGTGCGCGTTTCTCCAGAAATTACGTATGAACGAATCAAAAAGAGAAATCGGCACGCAGAAAAAACCTTGTCTTTTGCCTACCTTAAGCAAATCCATCGGCGACATGAATCATTTTTGATTAAAAAAGATAACATCTTGCCAATTTTAAAGCGGGTCCCCGTACTTACGCTCGACTGCAATGAAGAGTTTGAGAATAATCCGGCGCAACTTCACCGGCATATGCATGCTATTCAATCATTTCTAATACAAACTGGTGCCGCAATACAGCCCTACAAACAAAGGCACATGCATCATCATTCTATTGCGGTTTAAAAAAGAAAGATCAATATTACGCACAACATCTGACTGAGACTCAGCTAAAAATAGCCAATTAGAAAAAATAGTTGCTTCATCGATTGAGCCCAACGTATTTTGAAACCGTTATTTGTTCTAAAAGTTAGATCACCCAAGAAAATAAAATCACGGTGCATCGATGTTGGTGATAGCACAAGGCAGGCTCGTATCAATCCAGACGATAGATACGGTGCTTGCCTACTTTTAAAATCATTCCTGATTTCCACGAAACTTCTGCTTTAAAATCAGTAATTGGCTCTCCATCAACCAATATCGATTTTGATTCAATCAAACGCTTCGCTTCAGATGAGCTTTTAATTGCACCAATTTCTTTGAGAAGTTCCACAATCCAGATCGGATTTGCAGTGCCCGCTGCCAGACTCACTGACTGCGCTTTTGAATAATCTTTCTTTTGAAAGACTGCCTCAAATGAATCCCGTGCCTGATCTGCTTCTTTTTTAGACCAAAATTTTTCAATTATTTGATGCGCCATATCTTTTTTAAGCGCCATGGGATGCATCGTGCCATACGCAACTTTTTCCTGCATCTCACTAATTTCAGCAGGTGTCTTTGCAAGAAGCAACGCAAAATAGCGCCACATAAGATCATCTGAGATAGACATAAGCTTGCCAAAAGCATCCGGAGCTGAATCAGCTAAGCCAACTGCATTACCAAAAGACTTGGACATCTTTTGTACCCCATCCAACCCTTCAAGTAACGGCATAGTGATAACAACTTGGGGTTCCTTTCCAAACTGCTCTTGTAAAAAACGCCCCATCAACAAATTAAATGTCTGATCTGTGCCGCCAAGCTCCACATCCGCATCCAAGGCCACTGAATCATATCCTTGGAAAAGAGGATAGAGAAGCTCATGAAAACTAATCGGTTGCTGCTCTTTGAGCCGTTTTTGAAAATCCTCTCGCTCAATAAGCCGGGCCACCGTTATTTTTGAGGCAAGTTTAATTAAATCTGCCATTGAAAGTTTTGAAAGCCATTCTGAGTTGTAGCGAATGGTAACTTTTTTGGGATCTAAAATTTTTCCCACTTGCTCAAAATAGGTTTTCATATTGTGTTCAATTTCTTGATCAGAAAGAGCTGGACGTGTCTTTGAGCGGCCACTTGGATCACCAATGCGGCTTGTGAAGTCTCCAATCAAAAAAATAACCTCATGCCCCAAATCTTGAAAATCTTTCATTTTTGATAAAACTACTGCATGCCCTAAATGAAGATCGGGAGTAGTTGGATCCATACCAAGCTTTATTTTGAGTTTTTTTCCAGAAGCCAATTTTTTTTCAAGATCTGCTTGGGGAGAAACCTGAACAGTTCCACTAATTATTGTTTCAAGCGCTTTATCTGTTTTCATAAACTACCTAGTTACGCAAAGCCAACAGCTCGACTGATTCCAAAGCCGGCTGCTGCAATAAGTTGAATAGCCAACATTCGCAATGGTTCTGAAAAAAGAATAATCAAAATAATAGGAACCAAAATAATAAGATAATAATTTACTTCTTGATAGGTAGAGGATCGATCCATTATAAAAAACATACCCACACTGAAACTGTTTAAAATGAGGGTTAATACTCCCAAAACCACATTCAAATATACAAACGCAATGATTATAAAAGAGAGGGTTAAGGTGAGCGAAGAAAGCAAGGGGCAACTAGTAACCAAAAAAAAGTGAGACATATTTTGCCTATAGCTCAGCATCTGTTGGGCAATAAAAAGCATGCGTGGACCAACTGTAATGATCAAAACAGTTATCCCAATGAATGCTGCAAAAAAGTAAGTTACTGTATCAGCAAAATAGGCAACTATTACTTTAAGACGCCTATGAGGATCTTCAATATGTAAATGGTTGATGGGCACATATCTGCCCCATCCAAAAAAGAAGAGAAAAAGAAAAAGCAGACCGATCATATCAATATGTACAAGCGGATTGAGTGAGGTAAATCCGAGAGATGCAGCGGTGTCATCTCCCATCTTCTCAGCAACCCAAGCACGAAATGAACCGGCAAGCGTAACCGCAACTGTATAGGCCAAAAAAAACGTCATTAAGGTGATGATTAATTCTGTAGTTTGCATAGTTACCATAGGAGCCTCGATGAGCTATAAATCATAATAAAGTAGTGTACGGAAAATATCAGATGCGGTCAATTAAGATCGCCAGATTATAGCTCTACAAAGAGCTATGACTTGTATCTTTCATAAACCACCAACCTTTGTTAGAATGGTGCATCAATTTTGAGTAGTGATATATATTAAAGGAGAATAATAATGGAACAGCGCCAAGAGCAGCAGACACCATTTTTATATCGTATTATCCCCCCAACGCTTTTAGCATGTATTACTGGACTCGTGTACTACCCTTCACTTTCGTATGAGTTTCAATTTGATGACATTGCTAATATCACTAAGCATTTTCAAATTCGGCATTATTCTCTATATCAGCTTTTTTTTTCAGGAACTCGGTGGATTAGCTACTGGCTCAACTCACTGCATTATAGATTAGGAAAATTTGAGCCATTCTCCTATCGGCTTGGCAACGTACTGATTCATACGAGTAATGGTCTTTTAATTTTTTTCATTTTGCAGATAGTCCTCACGAGACTCCCCCGGGACTCTTTTTTTAAGCGTAATGCATTTGGTTTATCATTCATTACAGCACTTCTCTTTCTTATCCATCCTGTCCAAACGCAAACAATATCGTATGTTATTCAAGGGCAGCTTGAAGGGATGTCAGCACTCTTTGCGTTAAGCATGATCCTCTGCTTTCTCATGCGATCTTACACAAAAAAGAAATGGGTTAAATTGAGCGTAACCGCTCTTTTTTTTGTGCTTGCACTATTCTCCACTGGCACCAAAGAGATCGCAATTGTTGTTCCTTTTTTGATTATGCTGGTTGATTGGTTTTTTGTAGCGCGCGGCTCTTGGAGCTCATTTAAAACACGTTTTTGGTTTCATGCTATCAATACCTGCCTCGTTTTGGGAGTGTATGTATACCTGCTCAAACCGAAATTTTTCCTAGATCTTTTTGGCCTCAGAATGGAAGTAGCTAATAATTTGGGCAATGTTATCACCCCCGACCCGAAACAATCCATCAAACCACTCCATTTTTTAATTTCCCAGTTCAAAGTAATTCTTCATTATTTGTGGATTTTTATATGGCCACTGAGTATCAGCGTGGAATATGATTGGGTGCTCGTTAAAAGTTTTCTTTCACTTGATTGTATACTTCCCCTTCTTGTGCTCTGCTTCATGGCCTACATCCTGTATAAAGTACTCCAGCGAGATACTACAAATATCATCGGCTTTGCCGCACTGTGGTTTGCCATTAATATTGCACCACGATCGAGTATTCTTCCATCGCCAGAGCTACTCGTTGACTATAAAACCTATCTTGCTTCATTTGGTTGGCTTTTTATTATGAGTGCTGCTGCGGTAAAATCCTATGAGTGGGTCAAATGGCATAACCGATCATTCAAACAATTTTCAGAAACATATAAAGTTCCGCATCTACTCGTTGCAAGCATTACCGGTTTATTGGCATTCGGGACCATTAATCGCAATACCATTTGGAGATCGGGCCTTGATTTTTGGGCAAGCATTGTAAATAACGCGCCGGGAAAAGCGCGTGCTTACAATAATTATGGCGTTGAGCTTTCTCAAAAACTGGGAAAATTTGCCGAATCAATTCCTTATTTTCGGCACGCCATTGAAATGGATAAAAATTATCGTGATCCTTATAATAATCTTGCAGTAGCCTTTGCTGCCACTCACCAGATTGATCGCGCTATCGAAACATTGCAGCTTAGCCTGAAAATTAATCAATACTATCCTGAAGCATACAATAATATCGCATCATTCCTGATTGAAAAAAATGATTACGCGCAGGCAAAGCGAGCATTGGCGGTTGCACTGCAACTGCGCCCCCATTATGGCAAAGCGTACTTTAATATGGGGCGCGTATTGATGGAAGAAGGTGAAGCTGAAAAAGCCTGGGAATATTTCAGAAAAGCATGCATGGAAGCAGATCTTGATAATGAAGCAGGATTTTTTGGCTTTGCTCGCTGCAGTTTATTCTTGAAAAAATATGAAGATGCCATTTTTGCATGCAAGAAAGTACTTGAATACAATTCCGCAAATACCGAAGCTGAATTTACCTTAGCAAACGCCTATTATATGGCTAATCAGTTTGATAATGCAATTAAGGTATACACCATAATGATTCAAAAAGATCCGCGCGATACACGGCTTCAATATAATTTAGCAGAAGCTCATTTCAGCGCAGGTAATACTATTGAGGCATTAAAATCTTTTGAAAGGCTCAAGCAGAGTCCGGGCATATCTCCCAACCTCTATATCCGTATAGCCACCTGCTTTGAAAAATTGGGTAATCCGCTCATGGCTCAAAAAACATTGCACGAACTTCTCGCCAAAAATCTTCCCGTAGATGCCAAGCAAACGATACAATCTGCACTAGCTAAATTGAATCAGCGCTATCAATTGAGCTAAGATGAAAGAAAAAACCGGGAAGGAAAATCGTGCATAAAAATATTTTTTTAGTAGTCGTATGCATTTTTTTAGCTCATGACAAGGCTCAGGCCATGGAATTGGATAATAAACAACAATATGAATCAGAGTTACGAAAACTGCTAGAAGCACATGATCAGCTCGATCCGTTTATTAATATTGATCCTACGTGCGACAATAGAACAAAAAATTATACTGATTTTTTTAATGATGTTTGTAGATCTTTAGAAAACGCAGAAGCTACAGGTCTTATCAATGTAATCGGCATTAAATGTAGCGGTAAAATATCTGCTAACCTTCTCAAGGATCAGTTGGCAACGATTGCCAAAAAAATCGATTTTCCTATTTTAATATTACCGGACAGGGAACCAAACAAGGGCAAACAATGTGACATTACTTTCTATGATCCACGCCTTAATGAGTGGTATAAAAAAAAGATTACTTATGGCGGAAAGCCTAATAAAATATTATTTATAGGTAGAAAGCTTAAATGGTGAGTAATAAACATTCAGATTTAGCAAAAATATCTATTTTTTAGTAATCTGGGAAAATAGCGTAATACAAAGAGTAATTAGCCTGGAATAGCTGAATGGATAAAAAATATCTTCATACCGATGCAGAATCTCATCTTTCTGAAAAATGGGAACAGGAAAAAATATATAGCCACGAAAATAATCCTGGCGAGCAATACAGTATTGACACACCACCGCCAACGGTCTCAGGAGCATTGCACATCGGCCATATTTTCTCCTACACGCAAACAGATATTACGGCGCGCTACAAACGCATGAGCGGCTATTCCGTTTTTTATCCCTTTGGCTTTGATGATAATGGGCTGCCAACTGAACGCTTTGTTGAAAAAAAGACAAAAGTACGCCCACATGAAATTGGCCGGTCAAAATTTATTGAGCTCTGTCTCGAACAAACCAAAGAAGCTGAAGCGCAATTTAAATCGCTCTGGCAGCGTATTGGGCTTTCTGTTGATTGGAATTTTTGGTATTCAACCATTTCAAAAGAAACACGCAGAATTTCACAACTCTCATTTTTAAAACTCTATAAAGGTGGGTATATCTATCGCAAAGATGAACCTGCTCTTTATTGCACTGCCTGCAGAACTACCGTTGCCCAAGCGGAACTTGATGATGTGGAAAAACCATCATTTTTTAATGACATTGTGTTTAAATCTCAGGATGGTGAAAATTTAATTGTTGGTACCACACGCCCAGAACTTTTATATTCAACCAGCGTTCTTTTATATCATCCAGATGATAAACGATATCATCATTTAAAAGGCACCAAAGCTATCGTGCCTATCTATAACAGTGAAATTCCCATCCTTGAAGATGAGCTCGTTGACATTGAAAAAGGGACCGGCCTTGTAATGGTCTCCACTTTTGGCGATCAGACCGATATTCATTGGTACAAAAAACATAACCTTCCCTTGCGCCTTTCAATTGGCCTTGATGGCAAATGGATTCCAGAAACAGGCATCCTTGCTGGATTGAAAGCAGTAGCCGCACGAGAAAAAATTATTGAAGAACTGAAAGCGCATGGGCTGCTTATCGAGCAAAAATCGATAAGTCATACGGTTAATGTGCATGAACGCTGCAAAAAAGAAATTGAATACAACGTGCTCACCCAATGGTTTGTACAAATTTTAGATCATAAAGAGACGTTCATTAAACTTGCCGATGAAATCAATTGGTACCCCACATTCATGAAGTCACGGTATATCAACTGGGTGGAAAATGTAAAATGGGATTGGTGTATCTCACGCCAACGATTTTATGGCATCCCGTTTCCGGTATGGCATTGCGCAGATTGCAAAGAGATACTTCTGCCTGACGAAAAAGATTTGCCAATCGATCCACAAGAAACAGCGTATCCGGGCAAAACTTGTGCCGCATGCAAAAGCGTGAATATTATTCCTGATACAGACGTAATGGATACGTGGAATACCTCTTCTTTAACCCCCTATATTTGTTACAACTTACTTACTCCAAAAGATGATCCTTTTTCAAAAGAAGCGCTCACATTTATCCCGATGGGGATACGCCCGCAAGCACATGATATTATTCGCACATGGGCATTTTATACCATCGTAAAAACATGGATGCACTCAAAAACCATCCCCTGGAAAGATATCGTTATTTCTGGCCACGTGCTGAGCGACGGAAAAGAAAAAATTTCTAAATCAAAAGAAAATAATCCACTCGCCCCTGAAAATTTATTGCAGCGCTATTCAGCTGATGTGATTCGCTACTGGACTGCATCGGGAAGCCTGGGGCATGATATCTCTTTTTCTGAAACGCAACTGAAAATTGGCCAAAAATTAGTAACCAAGCTATGGAATGCATTTCGGTTTGCAGAGCCCCATCTACAAGATTTTGATCCGAAAGATGCACCTACAAAACTTAGTATTGTGAATGAATGGCTCCTTGATCAAGTCAGTGCTGTGTTTAAAAAATACCAAGAATATTTCAAAAAACATGAATTCGGCCTCGCGCTCCAAGCAGTTGAACAATTCTTCTGGACTGACTTTTGCGATAATTATTTAGAGTTAGTTAAACATCAACTTTTTAATCCGAATGAATATACAGAAGATGAAATTTATGCAACTAAGTGGACGTTGTACCATGTAGGCTTGCGTATTTTACAATTGTATGCGCCCTATCTTCCGTATGTTACTGAGAGAATTTATCAAGAACTGTATCAAAAGCAGATTGGTATAGCCTCAATTCATCAAACTAAATTTGAGACTATTCAAATACCCTATACATTTGCACAAGCTGGTGCCACCATGAAAACATTGCTTGAAATTATCTCTCAGATTCGTAAGTTAAAAACCAGTCAACAGCTTTCGCTTAAAACGCCACTTAGTTTGCTCACCATCGCATCCGAAAGCCATCTTCAGAAAGAATTGCAAAATCATGAGCAGTTGCTCAAAGGGGTAACCCAAGCTGAGAAGATTGAGTATATTAGTGAAGGAACCACAAAATTGATCAAAAAAGGGGATCAATGGCAGGCAATCATTCAAATCAAAAAGTAAAAACTCTTCTCTTATGTGGGTCAATACTATTGCTCAGTATAAGTACAACAGCCATTTTGGGTATGAAAAAAACTGAAGAATTTAAGCAACCTTCACAAGAAGATATCCTCATTATAATGAAAGAAATTATAATAAAAAAACGTATGACTCCCCCAAAAAAACAACCCAGTCTTCTTACTTCAGAACTACGCAACTCAACTGAAAAAATACCTAAAAAACCGAAGCTCAATTCTCTTTTGAGAGAAAAATTAGATTCATGTTTTAAAGCCATTAGAAGCTGTGATCCAAAAAAGCTTAAAAAAAAATTGGTGGCAGGTATATCACCCGACATTATTTACGATGGGTATGAGAAAAGTCTTTTTCAGGCACAAAACGCCTTATGGCAATCTATACAAAACGAATCACACTATAATAAAAAACAACTAAACACACAATCAATTCTATCAATCCTCCTTCAGAGAGATGAAGAAAATGATAACGCTAAAAAATAATCAAAAAGTTTCGCTCGATACCGAACAGCACAAAAAAGATGCACAAACTATTTTGAAGCATCTTGGCTACGATGATTTTGATTTAGGTATTCTGCTCGCTGATAACAAAAAAATACACGAGCACAACAAAAAATATCGAAATAAAGATAAGCCTACCGACATTCTTTCCTTCCCTTTTTATCCCGAATTACAAGTTGGAGAACGCATTATCCCCAAATCAGAGGATGAAAAAAATTTAGGCGATATTATTATTTCTCCTGAATACGTTAAAGCTGATTTGGAGCGCTGGGGGCAAACATTTGAGCAGCGCATGCAAACGCTTTTGGTACACGGCATCTGCCATCTTTTAGGCTATAATCACATCAAAGATAGTGATTATGAAGTGATGAAAAAAAAGGAACACGAGCTCCTTGCATTACTTGAGTCGTAACACTTCTGGCTTTTTGAAAGCCAGCATAAGTATGCCAATCAAATTTGGAATCGCCACAAACATTACGAGCATATCCATAATATCCCACAGTAATTTCATGGGAATCAATGCACCTATAAAAATCATGGTAACAACAAATGCCATATATAGATTCATCATCAATCGATTATCTTTAACTAAAATGCCGAAACTTTGAATAGCATTGAAACTGTTACCCATTACTGTGGTTAACACAAACAGCGTTACACTAAAAAGCAATACATATTGGCCAATCCCTGGCGCATGCAACTTAAATACTTCATAGATAAGCGTGCTTCTGAAAGCACCCAAACTCCAAATTCCGGTGACTAACACCAGTAATCCTGAAAGCGCAGACAAGCAGGCATCAGCAATTATTGATCCCATAGCAAGCACACCCTGATCGGTCGGGTTTTTTGTATCTGCAAGCGCATGCGGAACTGAGGAAGTTCCCAATCCAGCTTCCGTAATAAAAATGCCACGAAACATTCCTTCACGAACGGCACGAAAAATTGAAGCTCCAAAAAAACCACCCACTGCTGCCGCTGGACTAAAAGCATTTTGAAATACTTGTTTAATAGCATTCATAAGAGCTGCTGGATTTCTCAATAAAATAGACAATGCAAACATAACATAGAGAACGAACATAACCGGTACCAACCTGCTGGCAAACGATCCTACTCTTTTTGCCCCACCACTTAAAGCAAGTATTACAAAAGCCGCCAAAGATAACCCAACAACCCAATGAGGAATTCCTTCAAGCGCCATTATATTTGCAAGTGTATTTGCTTGCGCGCCCGACCAACTGACAATTACAAAAATAATGAGATAGCCATACCAGTTTGACAACCAATTGCTCACTGATTTTAAATACTGGATCGGGCCTCCTAATACAAAACCATCTTCTAAATATTTTCGAGTAGCAAGTGCAAATGTAACTTCGGTGTACTTCGTTACAGCGCCAAAAAACATATAAAATAAAAGCCAGAAAAGAGCACCGGGCCCACCTATCATGATCGCTAATGAAGGGCTTACCACATTACCCATTCCGATAGTAGTTGCCATTGCCGCAAAAAGAGCGTGAAATGGATTGATCGTTTCACCTTTAGGATGCTTAATCTCAGCGACACCACGCGTTACTAATTTGATAAATCTGGGAACTGCACGAACCTGTACAAAGCCTGTTTTGAGCGTAAGAATAAAACTCACGCCAAAAAATAAAATGATCGAGGGATAAGCAAGAAAATGATTGTTAAACCAATCAAAAAAATCATACATAGCGATCATATAAATCCTCTTTCAAAATTCTACTGAAGATAATTTTTTATAGGTGATTAGTTAGGCTGTTTTGATAAATAAGACAATGCCTGTCGCATTAATAGATCGAACGAGTTGGAAGAATCTGCGCTTTTATTTCTGACAAATTCAAGCGCCTTCGAAACCTCCAAACGTGAATAATTAAGAGCACGCAATGCTTCAGAAACAGTATAAAAATGGGTTTGATCCTTGCCTGTTGGGGCAATACCTGTATCTACCATCTGCTGAACCTTATGCTTAAGCTGTACTATCATCTGCTCTGCTTTTTTCACCCCAATACCACTTACTTGACTTAATAACTTCTCATTTCCCGTCTGAACGGCTTCAATAAATCCCTGTGCTCCCAAATCAGAAAGAACCGCCAAACCAATCCGTGGCCCCACTCCTGAACAACTTATTGCCAATAAAAAAATCATTTTGTCTGCCTCAGTTGCAAATCCAAATAATGAAGGCCCCTTCTCTTGATTCCAATGAAGATGGGTGTAGATCGTTTTCTGGCTCCCAATGGGAAAGGCTGATTCGTCTGGCACAAAGCATTCCACCCCTATTGGCCCGATGGAAAGGGATATTGCTTGTTTTTTTTGAGAAAGAATTGTTCCCGTGAGAATATGGATCATTCAATTTCCTCGTTGTATCGCCAAACTCCTTACAATGTAACCGAAAAACTATACGCTTTGCAAGGGCCCCCCAAGAGCGGCAAAAGGGATTATTCATTGACAAATGAGGCCATCATGCTACCATTGTTTTAGTCTTGAAATCGTTGCATCGCGGGAATAGCTCAGTTGGTAGAGCGTTGCCTTGCCAAGGCAAAGGTCGCGGGTTCGAATCCCGTTTCCCGCTCCAGAATCTAGTCAAAAAGAACGCTCAATTTTAAAAAATCTCTATCTATCCCAGCTAAGTAGGATTTAGGATTACGCTATATGAAATCAATCATGGAAGAAGCATCATCAATCAGTAAAGCGATTGATTTGGCCTGGAATAGAGCGGGCAAGCCAAACCAGTTCTCAATTAAAGTTTTAGAAGAACCTGAACGCAATATGTTTGGGCTGACAGTTAAATCTGCCAAAATTGCAATCTTTTTTGAAGAGCAGAGAAAAATAGAGAAGCCTTCTTGGCGGACTGAAAGGCCAAAGCCAGTACGCCAGGAGCAACCAAAACATATAAGCGAAGTGCAACCTCAAAGGTACAGCCGTCCTGAATGGACAAACGAATTAGCACAAGAAGCAAAAATGTGGGTTCATAATACATTAAAACTCATTGGCATTCCTTCCGTTCAGTACAGCTCCTCCCATTCTGGGTCTGCTCTCAAATTTATTTTTGACAGCTCATTGACTGGATCTGAAGGCAAAGACCGTATGCTCTTTAGCAGTTTTGCTCAGCTTATTTTAGCCACGTTACGCCACCGCCATCAAAGACCACTCAGAAATTTGAAGGTTATTTTGGTTATCAAATAATACCTATTAAATGGAGGTATGGATTTTATGTCTTTGCTTATGCATGACGAACAAACTATTGTTGCTCTGTGCAGCCCAAAGGGCTCTGGGGCTATTGGTCTTATTCGTATCACCGGAACTGGTGCTATTTGCATAGCCGATGCTATAAGCAATCTTGCTGATGGAAAAAAACTTTCCGAACATCAAACGCACACTATTCATTACGGGAAGATCATTGATCAGGAGGGCAGTCCCATCGATTCAGTACTCTTTCTTTTAATGCATGCTCCAAAGACATTCACGGGCCAAGATACCGTAGAAATTACTTGCCACAATAATGCGTTTATTATTGAATCTATTGTCGCCCAGGCAATTGCTGTAGGAGCCCGTTTAGCGCAGGCAGGCGAGTTTACCAAGCGAGCTGTTCTTAATAAAAAAATAGATCTCATTCAAGCTGAAGCAATTAATGATCTTATTCATGCGCATTCTCAAGAAGCACTCAAGCGCTCTTTGAGCCAGCTTGAAGGGACACTTTCTCATCATATTCATGAGATTGAAAAACAACTGGTAAAAGCACTCGCTCTATCTGAAGCAAGTTTTGAATTTATTGATGAAGAAGCATTAGAATTTGGCTCTCAAATTAAAAAAATAATTGCCAGCGTCCGTACAAAAATAAACATGATGCAACAATCGCACGCACAGCAAAAGCAGATACGAGAGGGAATTCGTATTGCATTAATTGGCTCAGTAAATGCAGGAAAATCATCACTTTTTAATAGTATTATTGGCACGCATCGCGCTATCGTCACCAATCAAGCAGGGACCACACGTGATGTGATTGAAGCAGGACTATATGAAGAGGGCCTCTACTGGACGCTTATCGATACGGCTGGCCTACGACAAACAAAGGATGTTATTGAAGTTGAGGGAATTGATCGCTCTTATAAAGAAGCTCAAAAAGCTGATATCGTGCTTTTAGTGGTGGATGGTAGCCGAGAACTAATAGCCCAAGAAACTGCTATTTATGAAAATCTTCTCAAGCAATATAGCTCGAAAACTATACTGCTTTACAATAAATCAGACCTTCCTCAAAAAGCTAAAAAACTTACATCTGGCCATACCTCAGTATCTTCAAATCAACCCGATACTATCGCAAAGCTCAAAAAAGAGCTCCAATCTAAGATTGATCGCTTATTCAAAACCGAGGGATCTGCGTACCTTTTAACACAAAGGCAACACAACCTCCTTCGAGGCCTTGAGCACAAATTAGCCTCAATAATCCCCCTTTTTGAGGGGAATCTAGCCTATGAACTCATCTCCCACCACCTTCAAAACGCCCTCTCTGAGCTCGCTGAGCTGACCGGCAAAACCATCTCAGAACGTGGTATGGATGCGGTATTTCGAGAATTTTGCGTGGGAAAATAGGCCCTCCTAAGCAGGGCTATAGCGACTTGAATATCTCTATGATATACTAATAGATAATTAAAGATGGTTTGCTGGATAGGGGAAAAGGGACATGAAAAGGTTAATTGCTACTGTTATTAGTATTCTTTTTTTAAGCGGTATCGTTTTTTTCTATCTGATGCCCCCACGAAAAGAAGCGATTGATACCGGATCACCATATATTGTTCACACATGCAATAAAGACAAAAAAAAGGTTCTCATCTTTTCAAGTACAGGTGGCGGGGGGCATATCTCTGTGATGAACGCCCTGCATGAGTATCTTGATGGGGAATTTTGCACCGGTCACTCTTTTATTTTTTCTGAAGTATTAGGAAAAATTGATCCCACTCAATGGATTAATGGAAAACCAAAAGGAGAAGGGGTATACAACTTTCTTCTCAAAAAGAAATGGTTTCAATCGATCAATATGATGTACAATTTGGGCTCATGGTATTACCTATGGCGAAAAAATGCTATTGAACCGATTCTTGAGGAATATATAAAAAAGAATAAGCCTGATTTACTTGTCTCTGTGATACCCGTTGTGAACAATATGATTCTTAATGTAGCAAAAAAACTAGACATTCCCTTTCTTTTGATCCCTACGGATCTAGATGCTACGATGGCACTTAATGGCATCGACAACCCTGACTATGACAAATTTTATCTTGCACTCTCTTATGACAACGAAGGAATGCAAGAAACGGTTGATCGCGCAAACATTAATCCAAAATACATCACCCGTGTTGGTTTTCCAGTAAAAAAAGTATTCTTTGAGCCATGCAATCAACGAGCGATTAAAAAAGAGTTCAATGTTCCTGAAAACAAACCGGTTATTCTTCTTTTAATGGGCGCTCAAGGATCTCAAGATCTCTATAAATTTAGTAGACAACTTTCAAAACTTTCAATGCCAGCTCATATTATTATTGCACTTGGGCGTAGTGAAGAGTTAAGAAAATCGCTCGAACAAATCCCTTTTCCTCCGCATATCAGTAAAACAATTATTGGGTTTACCAGCCGAATCCCCGACCTTATGAGAATCTCAAATCTATTGATTACTAAGTCTGGCTCAGTGAGCTTCAATGAAGCTATTTATGCCCATCTGCCAATGATACTTGATGACACATCAGGCGTACTTAATTGGGAAAAAATGAATCATACCATTGTTAAAGAACACACTCTGGGAGATATCGTAAAAAAGTATTTCCGACTTCCTCATATGGTGACTGAACTTATATCTGATAAAAAAAGACTGGAAAATATAAAGAAAAACTTCGATCAGTTTACTACAAAAAACCCTGAACAAGAGATTCGTTTTCTGATTAAACAAATTTTGAGTAAGTAAAAAAGGGGAACCGAAATTCCCCTCCTGAGCTTTTAGATATTAATTAAGCGGCAGGTGCTGTCACATGAAGTTCTACGCGGCGATTTGCCCATTGCTCATCACGTGAACCTTCTTGAACTACAAGCATCTCATACCCGCGACCAACTACTTTAAGATCCTCGCGTGAGATACCATCTGCTGTTAAACGATCTGCTACTTCTTTAGCTCGTTTTTCAGAGAGTGCTAAATTGTATGCTGCAGAACCTGCTGAAGCACATGCATGTCCCTCAACAATTAATTTTGCATCTAGATCATCGACTTTTGCATCTGCTAATATTTTCTTAGCTTGCTCAGCATTTAATGCAACTTTTTCATTTTGCTCTTCATCTACGTGGTGTTTGCCAAACTCAAAATACACAGTTTCTAGCTCTTTGCCTTCAGCATCTCTCCACTGCTTATACCCATTCGTGCCTTCGGGAGCCTCATCATTAAATGCTACGAATTCCTCATCCATGTCATCAAAGAAGCTTTTGAGTGAATCGTCAGCAATATCCATATCAGCATCAGCCAAAGGCATGCTCACATCTGAAAATTCATCTCCCTGAGCCATCTTTTTGCTCATTTTTGGCTTCGGCTGAGTCTTTTTAGCCCCCCTATCTTTATCCCAGCATCCCGGAAGAGCTACTAGAAGAGAAATAAGAAGCAGCATTGGCCCTTTCTTATTCATTACAAATCCTTTCGTTTTGGTTATTTAGAGGACACTACCCACTTTATTCAGGTGAATCTATCACATTTTTCCCACCATTGCTACTCATCTTTGCAAATATTCGGTATAGTAAAAAAAGAGGGAGGGTGAGGCTTATTTAAAGCCATATGAAAAAATTAGGTAAAATGAATGAAAAAAATTTTGATCAACGATAACCTGTGGCAGACTCGAGTAGCTGTCACACAGGATGGTGTTCTTCAGAACATCTATTTTGCTACTCACAACCAAGAAAGCCTGGAACGATCTTTTTTCAAGGGGATGGTAACCAAGGTGCTTCCCGGTATTCAGACTGCCTTTGTGGATATCGGCCAAGAGCGAGCAGGTTTTCTCCATATTTCAGAAATTGATCGTGAACTTGCCATTGAAAATATGAGCAAGCATGCGCAAATCGAATATGATGATTTAGCCAAAAAAAAGGTACGGCGCCAAAAACCGAATATCGCAAAAATTGTCAAAGAGGGTGATCCGATTCTGATTCAGGTCAGCAAAGAGCCGGTCTATGAAAAGGGAGCCAAGCTCACCACTTGCTTCACATTGCCCGGACGTTTTTTTGTACTCACTCCCAATATTCCACGGCTTGGTGTCTCCAAAAAAATAGAAGATAGGGATGAGCGCTATCGCTTGAAAGACATTGTTCACAAGTATTTACCTGAAGGAATGGGTGGGATTATTCGAACTACTTCTGAAGGACGTACTGCTCGTGAAATAGCCAAAGATCTTCGCTATCTAATTAAAACATGGCAAACCATCCAAAAAAGCTTCAGCTCTGCCAAGCCTGAAGAAAAAATTTATGAAGATTTACCTCTTGCATTTCAGGTGGTGCGTGATCATCTAGATGATGATGTTGAGGCGGTGATTACCGACAATAAGGCTAACCAAAAAGAGCTTTATAAGTTTGTTAAAACCATAGCGCCTGAACATGCTATGAAGGTAAAACTCTATACTCAAGCCATTCCTCTCTTTAAAGAATATGATATTGATTCTCAGATTGAAGCGGCTCTTACAAAGAAAGTATTTTTAAAGTCTGGTGGTTCAATCATCATTGAGACAACTGAGGCAATGGCTGTAATAGATGTAAATACCGGTAAGTTCACGGGAAAATCAAATCTCGAAGATACGATCTTAAAAACAAATTTAGAAGCTGCCCACGAGGCAGCGCGGCAACTGCGATTACGTAACATTGGTGGATTAATTGTAATCGACTTCATAGATATGGCCATCCCAGCAAATCGCCACAAACTATTCAATGTTCTTGAAAAAACGTTGCGTGAGCAGGATAAATTCCAGTCGGTAGTACTTAAGGTTTCAGAGTTTGGTCTCGTGCAAATGACCAGAAAACGGTCGGGTAAAACGCTTACACAACAACTCATGCAAACATGCCCAACCTGCAGGGGAATAGGGCATATATCTTCTCTTCAAACAGATAGTTTTATCGTTTTGCGATCATTGCAAGAAGAGCTTGAAAAACTTAAAAAAGCTAAAGAAATCACAATAAGTATTAATCCAGAAGTATTTGAATATCTTTCGTCAGTTGAATACAATTCGCTTTTAGTTTTGGAAAAACAATATAAAACAAAAATAGCGCTCCTGACCGATCAAAAGCTTGGAAGAACGCAATACAAATTTACTAAAAAATGATATGCCTCGATATAAATTATCAGTTACATTTTCATACCCGAAAGGCCTTTAGTGACCCGCTCTGCTTCAATTATTGATAACTATCCGGAGTATGAAGCAACCATTGGTATTGAGGTGCATGTGCAACTTACTACTAAAAGTAAAATGTTTTGCGCTTCTGCTCGTCAAATAAGCGATACGCCTAACGAACATATTTGTAATATTTGCATAGGGGCGCCGGGAAGCTTACCAGTTATTAATAAACTAGCAGTTGACTACGCGATTCTTGCAGGCTTGGCCACCAACTGCACAATTGCAAAAGAATCAGCGTTCGATCGCAAACACTACTTCTACCCAGATCTTCCCAAAGGGTATCAGATAACACAGCAATTCAAACCCATCTGTTTGAATGGATCGATTACTATTCCCCTTGAAGATGGTAGCCAAAAAACAATTCGTCTCAACCGTATTCATATGGAAGAAGATGCGGGGAAAAATCTGCATTCCGGATCAAGCAATGAAAGCTTTGTTGATTTTAATCGAGCAGGTACTCCTCTTTTAGAAATAGTAAGCGAGCCTGATATTGCAAGCGCACAAGAAGCGAAAACATATTTGAAAACGTTACGCTCAATTGTACAGTACTTGGGCATTTGCACGGGCAATATGGAAGAAGGCGCCTTTCGAGCGGACACTAATATTTCGGTGCGTAAAAAAGGAGCAGAAAAATTGGGCACGCGCGCTGAACTTAAAAATATCAACTCGTTCAAATTTATTAGCGACGCGATTGAGTATGAACTTGAGCGCCAAATTGAGACTCTTGAAGCGGGAGGATCCGTACAACAAGAGACGCGCCTCTGGGACAGCAAAAATCAGGTAACTGTTGCTATGCGGTCAAAAGAAGAAGCCGCTGATTATCGCTATTTTAATGATCCAGATCTTCCTACTATCATAACTGATGATGCATGGATAGATCGCATTAAAAAGCAACTTCCCGAGCTTCCCCATGAAAAATTTGAACGATTCACCACAAAAAATGGGTTATCTGCCTATGAAGCAGACATTTTAGTAGAAGACATTCAGTTGGCAAACTACTTTGATGCTGCACATAAAGTAAGCCCTAGTAAACAAGTTATTAATCTTATTCTTCGTGATCTCCTGGGATATCTCAAAGAACATAGTCTCGCTCTTTCAGAATGCAAAGTAACGCCAGAAAAACTTGCAGCGATCGCAGAACTAATAGAATCAGAAAAAATAAATAATCGAGCTGCAAAAGAAGTCTTTGAAACGGTGGCGCAAACGGGCAAAAAGCCTGCTGCTATCGTTAAAGAAAAAGGGCTTGAACAAATTGGCTCAACAGAAGAACTTGAAAAAATTGTACAACAAATTATCGATGAAAATCCTAAAAATGTAGAACAATACCGTCAAGCGCCTGATGATCGCAAGCAGCGATTGAGTGGTTTTTTTGTTGGACAAGCAATGAAAAAAACACAGGGCAAAGGAAATCCTAAAATTATTCAAGAATTACTTAAGAAATATTTAAATTAGAAAGCTAAGAGAATGAAAAAGCAAATGCTCTTTTTTGCGTGCTTATTGATAGGACACACAGTTTTTGGAATGGAAGAAATGGTAAATGCGCCAGATGAAATTGGTAGGACTCCCTTGTTTTTGATATTTCACGATAGAGTTGTTAGCAGTCGAGATGAGCTAATTAATCTATCTGAAGAACAACTAGCTACTCTAGCGGCATGGCGCTCCTCAGCAAAAGAAAGTGATATTAAAGCCAAGGAATTGGCTGAGATGCTTCTAAATGCAGGGGCACGCTTAGATGTTACAGATACTTTTGGCCTCACCATATTCTATTATGCCAGAATATATAACCCAAAATTGACTAAAACCTGCCAGCTCATATTAGAATGGGATCCTGAAAGATCGGAGACCGAAAGTTCCGATGATTCTGATGATTCTGATACAGGCTGCATTGTTCTATAACAAAAGGCTAATTCATGAAATCATTGCTTTTACTCTTTTTTATGATACCAACAGCTGTATGTGCAATGTGCACGGATGATTTTGAGAAATTCCCCACATCAACTAATAACAAGTTTTCTTGGAAGCCCGACGGGTGGGTGAATGTAGGCGAACCAACCGATGAGGGACGTCAATACACCTTGAATACTATCCAGCAGGAACTCACTGCTACATTACAAAAAATTAAAAGTTACTCTTCTCTTCTTCCAAATGATCAAATGAATGAGGTAAACAATCAATTGAATAAATGGTTAAACGCCATTACAAACGGTCTCCGGAGTATTAATTCACCTGGTAAACGTACAGCTATTGATGCAGTTATCAAGACATATAATAAGCAAGAAGGCTCAATTGGGCAAGCAGTTACTAGTCTAGAACAAGCACTCCAACCTGGTAATAACTCTAACCCTGTCGATGCTTTGGAAACTCTTATGAATAGCCTTTCAGTCTCTTCTCTAGAAGAAAAGTTATCATTCGATAATCTTTCATTAGGCAATAAAAGCTGAACTTATTGAGATTTTTTCAAATTACTTCATTTCCACTAACATTTTTTGCGATAGTGCAATACGTATAATCTTTGCGGTGGAATAGTAAATGAAAAAATACGTATTACTTTTTAACCTGGTTATTTTCTCTATGATCCAGTCAGCTCCTAAAAAAGTCACAATCGCATTTGCCGGCGATACTATGCTTGGCAGAGGAGTTAATGAAGCAATTCTCAAACACGGCTATCTTTATCCTTGGGGAAACCTCATCCCTCTTTTAAGAACTGCAGATCTACGCATGATCAATTTGGAAACAACTCTCACAAAAAGTACGCAGAAAGTACCTAAAGTTTTTAACTTCAAATCTGATCCCAAAAATGTGCAAGCGCTCAAAAAAGCGCATATTGATGTGGTAAGTCTGGCAAACAATCATATAAAAGATTTTGGCAACGAAGGGCTTTTAGAGACATTGAAAACCTTGCAAAGAGCAGGGATCCAATCGGTTGGTGCAGGAAAAAATCTCAAGCAAGCACAAACTCCTCTCATCATCAAAAAGAACGGTATCAAACTTGGCATTATTGGAGCTACTGATAATGAACCCACCTGGCATGCAACAAAAACGAGCCCGGGAACTAATTATTTTAATGTATACAATCTTGATCAACTACTTGATGATATTAAAAAACTTAAAAAACAGGTCGATATTGTAATCGTATCATTGCACTGGGGCCCAAATATGCGAGAACGCCCTACTCAAGATTATATCAATGCTGCGCATAAAATGATTGATGAAGGAGCAGACATTATTCAGGGGCATAGTTCTCACAATTTTCAGGGAATTGAAACATACAAAGACAAATTGATACTTTATGATACCGGTGATTTGGTGGATGACTATCGCGTTGATCCAGTACTCAGAAATGATTGGTCGTTTATCTATTTTGTTACTGTTTCAAAAGATGGCGTTAAAAACGTAACAATCGTTCCGATAAAAATTGATAACATGCAAGTAAATAGAGCGATTGAACCTGAAAAATCAAAAATTCTTAATCGTATGCAATCGCTTTCAAAAGAATTTAAAACCCCCATTTCAAATGACGGTTACCTAGTATTAAAAGGAGATGCTCATGTTGGATGACTGCACTTATGATAAAGTTAAAATTCTTCACGAACTCAGTTGCTTGCTGTGGTTTATTCAAAAACATGCTCACAAAGAAATCCCCGATAACGATGTGTGTCATGCTCTTTTGAAAGATCTTGAGAAAGATTTAGAAAAATACGTTGCAGCATTTAAAGAGCAGGTGTGTAAATAAGAAAGGGCACCTGTTTCGCATGCCCTTTTCTATAATACTATTATCGCATTAGCGCATGAGCCATAAGACTAGCAGCCAAACCACCTGATCCTGCCGTATGGTGCTGGAAGTGCAACTGTGGCCTACCTGCAACTTCTTTCATGGCAGCAATTTCTTTTTCTTTCATTTGATTACCATTATGGATTTCCCATTGCTTGGCCCATGCTTCTCGATCAACATTCTTCACTACATGCTCGCTTTCACGAATGCGCACTCTATCTGCATGCAACTGATCAAGAAGACTGCTTATTTGAATACCGAGAGTTGATGCAGATCCCATATCTTTCAGCGCTATTTCAAGCTCTGAAATTAGCTCTGTTAATTTTTTATCCATCCTTGCCAGTTCTAAAAACACAGCAACCAATGGAAGACCGGATGATTCTGCTCCTGCGGCAACACTAATATCTTTGAGATTCTTAGACGTTACCGAATAATTAAATAACACACTCTTTTTGAGATTATTAAGTTCCTCTACAGCCCAATCAAAACGATAATCTGGGGTGTAATAAGAAGTCATCCACGCAAGTGAAATAGCTGTTAAAGCTGATGCCCCTCCCGCTTTGTATGTTCTTATTTCTTGAT
>SDBS01001097.1_pt1 | contig 27542 bp, 32 predicted proteins | sample 2277091 | NCBI WGS metagenome assembly SDBS01 (sample SAMN10404972, study PRJNA504765) | marine sediment metagenome | isolation source: marine sediment core GS10_PC15, 163 cmbsf | place: Arctic Ocean: Southern Knipovich Ridge | collected 2010
TACGTGAAGATAGCCAGCAGTCCAGTTACCAGCTCCAGGAGACCGGCAATAACCCGGCGGCCATGGGGCTGCTCACGGGTGACCCGGCGATCGATCAGATTCTCAGTGCCTTTTTAAGACCTCCTCGATTCGGAGCGGTCTGATGGGCATCTCGGTCGAGCCCAAGCGCATTGGTAAGGTTGCCAAGCGCCTCTTCAACAAAGTATTTCGGGCCAGCTGGCAGGGAGCCATTCGGGGTGCGTTTCTTGCCAAGAAACACTTAGTGACTCTCTCGCCTACGGACCGAGGAGATCTTCGGCGCAGCTGGAGTGTCAAGAAGCGCAAGGTGCCCGGCAGGGTGAAGGGTGGGCGACCAGCGATACTCATCAATGACGCACCTCACGCCGGTATCATCGAGGGCGGAGCCAGGCCACACAAAGTGGGTCGTGAGGGCGTTGAGTCAATCGCAGGCTGGGTGGCGCGCAAGCGCAGACGGGCGAAAGGCAAAAAACGTTCTGCTCACAGACCACGCAAGAGCAAGGGTGCACGCGGTGACGTGAATGCACGCAAGAAGACCAAGGGCAAGCGATTCAACAGGTCCGACCTGAACATCGCCTGGGCCATCGCCAAGAAGATCGAGAAAGAGGGACAGAAGCCCACCTTTTTTGTGCGCAAGGAGCTCACTAAGATCTCCGAGATCGCCAGCGCGGAGACCTCCAGGAGACTGAGGCAGGTAGCAGCCAAGCCGCCGAGATAGGACAATGGCATCGGTTCGACTCAAAGCATTTACCGCACTCTCTCGGGCCATCCAGGAGGGAGTTCCCGAGCTCAAGGGCAACGTGTTCATCCAGCCCATCGACGGCTCGCAGTCCATGCCGTTCTCTGAACCGCTCAGCTGCCCGCACTCACTGGTGATTACACGCAACGTGTTCACCTACTTCCCCGAGCAGATGCAGATTGTCGCACTGCCGGAACCCACGATCGTGGTTGTCAAGGTGGGCTATCATGAGGGTGAGGTCGAGCTCAGGCTGGCCAGTCCAGACGCAGAGGAGCGCGCCGATCTGGAACAGAGACTGCTGGAGCTGTTTCTCGGTTCGGTTCATCCCGTGACCGGGGTGGGACGGCCGGGCGTACTAGTCACAGAGGTGACCGACTTCCCGCGTCTCGGTGACTTCGTCGCAGCCTGGGAACTGGACGACGGCGACTGGCGCGAGGAGGCGGTCTTCGACCGTTCGCGCCAGTCGATATTGAGTGTTAACGCGCTGATTCCGGCACTGGCGACACGCGAAGGTGTGCCAACCATTGAGTCGCTGCGCCTCGCGCTCACCGAAGATTTTGACAAAACGTTTGATGAAACGGTGACCACCGGACCAGGTGTTGAGGTGGTCGAGATCCAGGCAGACGGCTCGCTCGTCGCGGTCTAACTTTGACACCTGCGGCCGGCGGGGTGAGAATCACCCCAGCTAACCGCTAACAACTCGGACGGACAATCCAGCGATGTGAGTGGACGACAGCGCCCTCTCAGATCGTCGCTACAGGTGCATCTAGGAGGGCTCGATGTCTGATATTTTCTTTTCGACCAATCCGGCAGACATCGGGCAAGTCGAAGAGCTGATTATCAACGAGAGGAATCCGCCCGGGTTTATTGCCGGGCAGAATCTCGGCATTGTCGGCTTTACGGGTCGCACCGTGCGCGGTCCGTCCGGTCCACAGACCATCACGTCGGTATCGCGGTTCGTCGAGGTCTACGGCGAGCGCGACTTTGGCAGTGGTGGAGCGCTGATCGGCGAGATCTGGAAAGCGCTGATCAACAAGCCATTCGGCACGATCGCAACCAAGCGCGTATCCGCTGCCGATGCCGTTCTTGCCAGCTTCAACGTCGAAGACGCGGTCGATGGCACCGGAACCGAGGTTCTCCGGTTCGAGGCTGCTGCGGGCGCCTCCAACAGCGCGGTCGGACTCTGGGGCAATAACGTCTCCTACAACGTTGAGGCGGCCTCCAGTGGTGTTGGTACCGAATTCAACGTGCGAGCGCGGTACCTCGGTGAGGAGTTTTTGTTCGAAAACTTTGCCAACGAAGCCGGCAACACGCAGGAGGATCTTGACGCGATCATCGGAGCGGATCTCTCTATCCCGATTCGCGTGATTCGACTGGCCACTGGTCGCCCGCAGAACAACGCGGACGTCACCGAAGCCGGCTTTGTCGCAGTTCGTGACGCAGACGGATTTGTCAACCTCGGCGCGGCAGCCGGTGCGGCCTACACCTTTGTGTCCGGCTCAGAGGGCACCATCGCAGTGACCGCTTACACGGCAGACATCACCGAGATGGCCAACTTCGATGGGCCATCGATCGTGCTCGTTCCCGAGTCGCTGGAGGACGTAGTCGCCGGCGGCGCGCAGGCTACGCTCAACGGAACGATCACCACGCTGGCAGCAGCGTCATCCGATCGAATCTTTGTCACCTGGTCGGGCATCTGCGGCCAGACGCCAGCCACGGAGATCGTGGACGTCGCTGCCGACATCACGACCCGCAGCGACCGGGTCATTTGGGCCTACAACTGCCCCAAGACGCTGGACCCAGAAACCGCGATTGCGATCGATCAGGGTCCTCACGTTTGGATGGCCAGTATTCTGAGCCAGAACGACGTCGATGTTCACCCTGGTTCGCAGCAGACCAGCTCACAGACCGCTGGCATCCGCGAGCTCAACAATCAGTCACTCACTCGCGGAGATCTCATTGCTCTGCGAGCTGCGGGTATCTCTACGCTGGAGCGCACCCACGGCAAGTTCTTGTTCCGCTCTGGCGTGACCACCCTGCTCACGACAGGGCTCACCGAGATCACCCGTCGTCGCTCTGCGGACTTCTTGCAGCTCTCGGCTGCGGATCGTCTCCGCGAGTTCGTGAAGCTCAAGAACACAGTCGAGACCCGCACGCAGATGGCTGCGGAGCTCATCGCGTTCTCCGAAGCCCTACGCGATTCCGGTCGAATCATCGAAGAGTTCGAAGTCGATCAGGACAGCGTCAACACCCAGGCGCAAAGGGACCAGGGGATCGAGAAGCTTCTCTGGAGAGTCAAACTCATCGGTCATATTTTGTTCTTGGTCCTGGAGACCGAGATCGGAACGACCGTTCAAATTAGGGATGCGGCGTAGCTATGAGACTACTTGCACTTTTTCTTGCGGTTGCCTGGTGTTTTGGGTGCAATGACAAGGGCTCTGGCCGGAGTCATTCCAGCTTTCACGCGCCTGTGAAAAGTTGGCGCGGATATGGGCGCGGTCTCCAGCCATTCAACGAGTGTTTTCGACACCCCGTTGATAGTAATTCGCCGATTTCCTCGGTTGTTTCTGTTCTGCTGTGTCGAGGTTGCCCACCGACAATTAGCCAAACTGTATCCCCGATTATTGTTGATGCGATCGAGACTATGGCGATCGGACGATCGTCGCCCCATGTCGGCCAAAAAGTTTTCGAACTTTTGCCATCGCCTACAGACTCGAATTCCACGACCGCCGTAATTCGCAAACTGCCTGTGATTCGGGTTGCTGCAACGCTGTTTCATCGAATCCCAGGTTCGGTACTCAGAAGTCATTTGGCCATCTCTGGCCTCACCATGTCGGAGTCGAATTGTCGAACCATGTTCTCGACCACGCTCGCGTCGGTAGCAGCCACAGGACTTAGTAATTCCCTGTCGCATAAGAATCCCGGAAGTCGTGCAAAGTTCTCCGCAGTCGCATTTGCAGTGCCACCGGATAGGTCTCCTTTCTTCGCTGGTCTGCTTGATTATGACGAGTTGGCCAAACCGTTGGCCAACCATGTTGATTTTGTTCCACGTCATGGGGTTCCTCCTTGGAGGGATGATAGCACAGGGAAAGAGGTCTAAACATGTCGGCACGTATAAGAGGCCAAGAAATCACCGCGCGGTTGACCCTCGACGGGCAGCCGCTCGGCGGGTCGTTCTTCAAAATCACAGAGTTCACCACAACTCCGCGAGACGACCTCACCGAGGAGCCATTCCTCGGCGAGCTGGAAGACGATCTCGACTACATGCACCATGGATGGGACTTCTCATTCACCACGCAGATCGACGATCACCAGACGATCGACTTTCTCACCGAGATCATCACTCGCGAGCAGAACGCTCGACCTCACCCGGCAATCACGCTCACGATCTTCTACACCTTCCGTGAGCGGACCGCGCTATCGCGGACCATCGTCTATCGCAACGTCTTTCTCAAGGTCGGAGAAGAGGGCTTCTCGGGCCGGAAAGACTTCGTGACTAACTCGTTCGAGGGCAAGGCGAAGCGACGCATCGTCCTCGGGCCAGCACAGCCGTCATTCGGCATTCAGCCGGTGACCTAGAAAGGACAGCCTGAACGATGAAATCAGAATTGGACCAGCTGGAGGGGATGGCCGATCAGCATGGCAATGTTGCTCGACCCAACGGAAACCAGCACTACATCACCAAGCGGTACACCATGCCGAAATGGGCCCACGTTCGAGGGTTCGTTATGCGCGAACTGGCTGCACCGGATCAGCTCCAGTCACGCATCCTTGCCGACAAGCGGAGATCGTCCGCCATCGGTGGGGATAATGTGCTCTCACTGCTCTCGTTGGAGCAGTTCGAGTCGATGAGACTCGCATTTGTCGAGGTTGATGGCCTTGCGGTTAATACCGAGATTCCCTACCAGGGGCTCGATACCTGGACTCTGAAAATGCTCCGCTTTGCTCAGGCAGCATTCAGCGATCTGAATGGAGTGGAGGATTCAGACCTCGAAAATTTTACGGCATCAGCCGAGACGGTGATGACATCGGGGAAGACCTCGACCGTCCGCGCCTCGGTTCAAGCTACCGGGACCTGAAACACCAGCTCTATCAGGAGTGGGTTCGCATTGCATGGCATCTCGGAGGGCTCAGCTGGTGTGAGTACCTCCAGATGACCATTAGGGACAGGTTCGAACTAACCAAGGCACTGAACGACACAATCGAGAGGGTGAACGAAGCGGGCGGCGAGGCACCGAACAAACCGAGAGACTGGTAAATGGTGAACAGGTCAAATATGGGTCCACGTCTGTCGGCGGGTGATCGACGAGATCGTGCTTTGCCCGACGTCGAACTGCTCGGCCAGTTCATACTGCGTCCTGCCCGTGGCGTAGAGCTTGCGGATGCGTCGAACGTCCTGGTTGGTCAACTTGGCCAGACCGGCGCGTTCTCCCTTGGGCGCGTTACGGACATCGCGGCCCTTGCTCATCATGTCGTGGATGTTGTCGAGCTGGGTGCCGAGAAAGAGGTGTGCAGGCTTGACGCAGAGCTTGTTGTCGCAGCTATGAAGCACGAAAAGTCCGTCGGGAATGGCTCCACGGTAAAGCTCCCAGGCGACCCGATGCGCGCCCACCGGGCGCCCGGCGCGGCCTCCTACCCCGATCTGTCCGTAACCGGCCGTTCCGGGGCTGGCTGTCCAGTGCCAGCAGCCGCGTGTGCGGCGAATCTTAGACTCAAAGCGTTTTCGCAGTGTTACGTCACCTTTGGCGTTCATGAACAGCACCATACACCAAATGTTTATGAGCGCACAGGAGAAAAACAATAGCAATTTCAACAGTATACGACGTCAAGTTGAGATTCCTCCTGGAGGACCGTAGCGGCAAGGGGGCCAAGGGACTCGCCAGATCTCTCAAGACCACAGAGAGCAAGGCTAAAAGTCTGGGCTCAACCCTTCGCCGTGTTGCTGTTATCGCCGGAGGGGTGTTTGGTCTGCGCGCTGCCAAATCGTCGCTGATCGACTTCAACTCGTTCATGGAGCAGGCGAAGTTAAGGACTGCGGGCTTGCTCTCTCTTACGAAGAAGACCGATCTGGCCGACCAGTTGGGGGCGGCCAGTGACGTGATGCTTGAGCTACAACAGCGTGCGAAGGTCTCGACCGCGACCACCAGGGAGATGGTCGCCTTCATGACTGAAATTGCACAGCCGGTCATTGCGGCAGGGCTGGAGACCAAAGATCTGGCGAAGTTCACAGCACAAGCTGTTGTCGCGGCCAAGGCGTTCGGCGACGAGGGTATCGCCGCATTCGACATCCAGCAGGCGCTTTTTGAGAATGTCAAAATCCGCGACCGTTTCTCGAAAAAATTACTGGATTTGCAGTCGGATACAGCAAGAGAGGCATTCAACGAGCTGAGCATCAAAGAGAAGTTGGTAAAAATCCAGGAGGCTCTTGGCGGCAAGCAAATCGAGCAGCTCGCTAAGAAACAGGCGACCTCATTTGCCGGCATCTTCTCCACTCTCCAGGACAACATAGAGATCGTTTTGGGCAAGGTGGGTCTGCCGCTGTTCAAGGCGCTTACGGGGGAGATTCAGAATATGGTGAATCTCATCGGACAGAACGAAGGACGCATCGCGGCGATTGCCAAGAGCATCGGCGTGGGCATCGTCCAGGGCTTCAAGTTCGCCAAGGATTTTTTCCTATCTCTGGTTCAAACGGCTCGCGATGTTGCCGCGATACTTGGTCCGGTCTTCAAGTCTGTGATCGCTGCGTTCAAATTCGTCGGCGTGAACAAGAACACGATTATCTTCTTGGCCAAGGCGCTGATTGCGGCTAAGGCGATCAAGGGAGTGGCCGGATTCTTCACAGCCTTTGGCAGCGGGCTAGGGAAGGTCGCCACGAAAGCCAACCTGGCAGCAGTTGGTCTCGCTGCACTCTTCTTGGCTGCCAACGCTGCAGCCAAGGCCATCGACGAGCAACAGGAGGCCACGCTCGGCCGCAGGGGCCAGCAAAGATTTCTCCGCGATCGACTCACTGAACTGCCCAAACAACTAAAAGGCGAGCCGACGCCTGAGCAAGCACAGGATCTGTCTCTACTCCTCAAACAGGCCCAGGAGGCCAAGTTCATCGACGAGAAGGGCAACATCAGTCTCGCGACGGTCGCTACCGAGCTCACGGGCCAGAAATTTGCCAACGAGATGTCGGCCAGGGCGTTCGTGAACTTCTCGACCAAACAGAGCGAAGCAAATCGGATCCAGCAGGGGCTCTTGCTCCTACAAAGCTTTATGCGCTCAGAGTCGTTCACGAATGCTCGAGAACAGATCGTGGTAGCCAAAAACCGCCAAGCGCAGGCAGCTGAGCTGTCACGAATTCAAACTAGCAATCTGCTCAACTCCATGCAGGCGGTCATGAACGTGGCGCAGAAAGCTCTCGGTCTACCTGCGGTCAAGATCCCTGGAGCACAAGTTCCTGCCGTAGGTGGCGTCAAGGCGGACAAGAAGCCTCCACGAGTCAACGTGACGATCAACCGGATGGAGATTCAGAGCGATGATCCAGACCGCTTTGTGTTCGGTATGATCTCCGCGTTCCAGGACGCGGCGGCCAATCCAAACGGAGCGGTTGACACCTTCAAGCTGAGGCAGAGCTAGTGGCTCCGCGCGATCCTAAGGTGTTTACGATCACCGAGCTTGACCGTATCGGTGGTGACCCTCTCGGTGACGGCACCCAGTTCGCCTGGGTCGCCGAGAAGCGCCTACCCCTTCAGCTGAATATCGATCCGCTGTCCGTTACGATCGGTGTTAGACAGAACTCATTCGCAGGTGCGTTCGCAGTTCCTCGGCGCCCGTGGGTCATGTCCGGGACACAGAGAACGCAGCGGACGGATTACCCGGGTGCAAGGTCGCCCAGTGAGCAAATCCTGGGGCCAACACACCAACCCTTTTCGCTCGATGGACGTTGGGATGACCGCTACAACTTTCCCGGATTTGCCCTCCAGACTCGGCGCGAGTTCGAGAAGCTGGCGCGGCGTGGCAATGCGGTTCGAATCCAGTTCATTAACGAGTCGTTTGACTGTGTGATCACGGACTGGACCTTTGAGTACCACCGCGAATGGGACATCCGCTACGAGTTCTCTGTCTCTGTTCACGACCGCACCGACGAGGCCGATACCGCTACCCGGTCGCCGGACACCACACGCAATGCTCGCCAGGTCTTCGATGACATGACTCAGGTAGTCGAGGCAATCCAGGGCGCGGACACGTTCGTCCCCGATTCGTTTCTGGCAACAGATATTGCCCAGACAATCGGCGACGGGATTATCAATCTGAGTCAAGGCCTAGACTCTCTGGAGGCAACCCTGGACTCCAGGGAAGCCACGGTCACGGTTCAGCCGGTCGATCCGTTTAGACGACTGGCGACTCAGCTGCGCTCCATGCAGACCATCTCCGCGCAGATGAACACCGATCTCATCTCGGTGAGGGCAGATGTTGACCTGGGGCCTAAGACTGCGATCACGGTGCTCAACTTCGAGGTCTGGTCGCGGTCGATTCGATTCAATAACCGAGTGCTCATCGCCCAGACGCTGCGCGCCAGCGACGAGATGGACGAGAGGGCCTCGCCCAACGCGATCGGTTTCTACAGGCCGTTTGAGGGCGAGTCGCTCTACAACGTTGCGCGCATCTTCTACGGCGCGCCATTCGGCTGGCGACAGATTGCCGATCGTAACAATATTCCGGGCATTCAGCTCACTGGTGATGAGTTGCTCATCATCCCGGAGAGGGCGGCATAGATGGCGCTTGTCTCCATCGGTAGTCCGACTCCTGGGGCTCAGCAGAAGGGCAGGACCTACTTTCCGCAGGCTCGGGCAGTGCTTCAGATTGTGTTCGAGGGATTCGGTCCTACAGCGCTCGACTCCGACCCGCTGGTAATTCCGGTGCTGCCCAAGTCGCTTACGATCCATCGCAACACCTACCGGCAGGCGGACAGCTGGGACATTACCTTCGATGCGGCCGACTTTCCGATCGACCCCCAGCTGGTGCGTGCTGGTGCTATCGAAATTTTCCTGTTTCAGCTGGAGGGTATCTCCGATGACCAGAGACTGCTGGACAGGCAGCTCACGACCGTCGGCTCAGCGGCACAGGAGAATCCGCTTGGCGATCTGAAGAACCAGAGCGTGCAGCGAGCGCAGCAACGCAAGGAGTTCGAGGCGGAGATTACTCGGTTCTTGTTTAGCCAGAATCCTCAGATCGCTGGCCTGTTCGATGATCACCAGATCACGCTATCAGATAATGGGCGTGAGGTACGCATCTCCGGCCAGGACTATACACAGCTGCTTATCGCGAAGAAGTGGCCACCGACGCCCAGGGGCAGGGCTAGAAAGATCCCGGTCGGCAGACGCGTTGACCTCATTCTGAGCGAAATACTCGCCGAAGCAGATGGAACGGGCAGGCTCAAGATCAAGGTCCGAGAGATCGAGACGAACAAGCTGCCAATCGTGCAGTCGCCAATCGTGCGCGGCAAAAAGCGCGGCATCCCGGTGCAGGCGGAGACATCCTACTGGGACGTGATGTACAAGCTTGCGACTCGGCACGGATTGATTCTGTTCGTCGATGGGTTGGAGGTGATTCTCACTCGGCCGCAGAACTTAACCGACAAGGATGTCCACCGCGTTCGCAAGCTCACCTGGGGCGAGAACATCGAGCAGGTCACGGTTAGTCGGCGCATGGGCAAGGAGAAGGTGCCGCGCATCCTCGTGCGAGGCTACGACCAGGAGGGCAAGGAGGTCGTAGAGGTAACCTTCCCCCCTGGACTGCCACGACCCAAACAAAAGCAAACAAGCAAAAAGGGCGACACGGTTCAGAAGTTCAAGTCACGCAAGAAGAAGAGGCGAAAGGGCAAGAGGACGATCACGCAAAACGTGGACGACGAGTACGAGATTGTCCCGATTCGCGGCATCACGGACCCCGCGATTCTCCGAGAGACGGCGGAGATGCTCTACAACCTGCGCGGCAAAGGCGAGCATAAGATCAACGTCCAGACTCGCGACCTGAAGGTCTTTAACCTCATCGGCAATACACCGGACGACATTCTCAACGTGACCGCAGGAGATGCGATCTGGATTCAGTGGGACCCGTTCAACCGTGAGCTGCTAGCTAGTACCAAACTGAACCAGCAGGAGAAGGTTCAGTATCTGGTCAATCGCGGCTATGGCAGATCCATCGCCGAGACCATCGTCAAGAGTTACGAAAAACTTGAAGCGTTCAGGCGCCCACTGAGGGTCCGTGAGATCACTTTCGAGTATGCACAAGACACCGGCATTGCCATCGAAATGGAACTGATCGATTTCATTGTGATTGGTGGCGAGCGCAAGGACAAGAAGGAGAGCATCAATCAGGAGCAAGGGATAGAGGCCACGGTCTCTGAGTTGCCGAATGTCGTTGCTCAGGGAGCACTACCTCCGCGCGATCCGTCCTCTCCGCTGCCGGGGCTGTTGGAATAATGCCGATCCGACGCAGACCACGGCGCGCTAACAGGGGTGCCAAAAGGCTCGACGTCTCCGACCTGAAGGCGATCGTGAAGGATCAACGTATCTGGTCCAATCTTGGCGTAGTCATCGAGCCCGAAGACGGTGAGCCTCACTTCGAGATCGTCACAGTGGACGGGACGATCGTGGACGTCCTGGTCGAAGTGGAGCTGGTGCCAGAGAGGATTCACGTAACGGCAAGACTGGCGGGACGTGGTGGCCAGGGACGTGGACTCTGGGAGGTCCCTCAGGTAGGCGATGAGGTGGCCGTCATTGTTCCCGATGGAGAGGTGGAGTTCTGCCCCATCGTCGTGGCCACGCTCAGCGGTGGCGAGATACCGAGCGAGCTCACCGAGGACGACATAATCTTCGCGAACAATCGCGGCAGGATCATCATTCGCACAAGCGATGACTTTTTCGTAGACGCCGCAGGTGATGCCATCCTCGAACCAGACGGAGAGGTCAAGCTAGGATCGTCTAGCGCCAGCGACAAGGTGATTAGGGGCAGCACTCGCGATACGTCTGAGCAGACGTTCTTAACCGCACTGGCTGCGTTTGCTACGGCAACCAACGTGGCGTTGATCTCGATTCCAACATTCATTGACCCGGCCAAGGCGGCCTACGCGGCTGCGGCCACGGCATTTACGACGGCAGTTGCCACCTTTCAAGCCGCTGCTACAGCGTCGCTATCCGGGAAGACGAAGACCATCTGATGGCAATCGCGATCGAAAATCTCAGTCCTGTGGACATGTCGGAGATCGGCAGAACGGACACCATTACCTTTGACATCGTGGACCCCACGCCACTCACCCTGATCGCTGGTTGGGTCAAGTACCAGGGACGCATCGAGAGGATTCTGATCTTCGACGGCGTTAACTTCGTCGCGCCATTCAACTCGCTCAGCTCGCTGGAGGACGTCAACAGCGATCAGACCCGACAGCGCTTCATCATCGCTCCTGTGGGCGGCTGGGAGAGCGACCTCGAAGCTTTGACATTCCGCTCAGCGGACGGCACGGTGGATATCACCTGATGGCCAGCTTTACTTTTACACTTGCGACCACGACGGCAGCGCCGATACCGGCGCCGGTTAGCCAGCAGGATCGATTCTTCGGTCGTGACCTGTGGTTCAAGGAGGGCGACTACTCAGTCAACCCTGCCGGCGACTGGCTCACCGTGGAGGGCGTAGAGGCGATCAAGCAGTCGCTCATCCGTCGCTTGATTACCAGTCCGGGCGAGTGGCAGACTGTGCCCGAGTTTGGCGTGGGCGCCCGGGATTTTATCAAATCCAAGAACACGCCGGCGTCTCGCCAGGAGCTGGTGAACAGGATCGAGGCTCAATACCTGCGCGACCCACGAGTTGCCGCTGTGCGTGAGGTCGTGATCGACACCGAAGAAGTAGAGGACGGTCTCAAGATCTCAATCAAGTTCGGCGTGAAGGGCGAGCCCACGCGCAACCAACCTCGAATCATCTCGGTGGAGGTAACCTGATGGCAGGGCATGTAGACGCGCCGCTGTTCGCCGTTACCAAGAGAGGAGCTAATCTTGGCTGTCGCTGATTCATTTCAGGATCTGCTCACACAGGGCCAAGCTGAGGCTCAGAGCCGACGCCCGGACCTCCTGTTCATCGAGGGCGACATCACGGTTGCGCAGCTGCACGCGTCCGCGTCGATGGCTGATGCTTGTGAACGGTTCGCGGCCCAGGGCTTCAAGGAGACGTTCATCGACGGTGCCGAAGGCGACTCGCTCTCAGCTCTGGTTGATGACCACCTAAACATCCAGCGAACCGCAGCTACTCAGTCGATAGTAACGGCGGACTTCTCACGCGTAAGTTCAGCAGCAGGTGCGGGGACAGTCTTCGCCGGAACCACGGTTGCGACGGACTTCGGTCCAGACGGGGAGGAGATCCAGTTCACGACCGACAATGACGCAGTCTTCGGTGGAGCGGCGCTAGGCCCCATCTCAGTGACTGCGACAGCGTCGGAGGCCGGTCGGGATGGCAACGTAGCAGTAGCCGAGATTACGCGAATTATTGACAGCATCTTCGACAGTTCCATCACGGTGACCAACCCTGCGGCGAGCGGTGGCGGCAATGACGAGGAGAGTGATCCTGAGCTGCGTGAGCGTGCGCGTAACTTCTTTGTGACGCTGAGGCGGGGCACTCTGGCTTCACTGGAGTTCGGCGCGAAGAATGATGTCGCCGAGGTACGCTTCGCCAGAGCCGTTGAGGACCTCACAACCGGACTGGTAACGGTCACAGTCTCCGACAGCGATGGCAACTCGACCGCCCAGATGGTCAATGACACGATTCTCGTGCTGGAGGACTTCCGCTGTGCAGGGACCACGGTCTCGGTCGTGGGCGGTACTCAGGTACTGGTCGATCTCGTTATCGAGGTCACCGACTCAATCGCTGGCTTCGACGTGGCGGCAGCTGAGGCCGATCTCATCGACGCGGTCGAGGCGCGTATCAACAAGCTCGACCCAGAGGAGGATCTGTTCCTTGACTCACTCATCGCGGCAATCATTGCCGTGTTCCCGGATGAGATTTTCAACGTCACGTTCACGTCGATCACGCTCACCCCTGGGGGCGCGCAGCCTATCCAGGACATCATAGCCAGCGCAGCTCAGGTGCTGCGCTCAGGTAGCATCAGCTTTACGACACCGTAGCTATGGCACTTACACCCGGAGAACAGGAATTTTTTGAATGGGCCGAGGAGGCGCTGCCGGCCTGGTTCGTGGCGGACGAACGCGTTAAGGAGTTCCTGGGACAGGCGGCCAAGCAGATCGGCAGCGCTAAGTCGATCGTCGATTTCTGGCTCTCACAGGCTCGCATCCTCACCGCTGTCGGCGCGGTAGGTGATGAGCCCGACTGGCTCAACCAACACGCCCGGGACCGAGGCACAGCGCGCCAGGAGAATGAGAGCGACCCCGCACTACGTGACCGGCTACGGAACACGCCAGAGGCGCTCATTCGTGAATCGATACTGGATGCAGCAGACTCGATTCTAACTGCTGAGGGAATCCCTGGCACGGCGGAGATGGTCGAGCTACGACGCGACCGTGCCTTCTTCGGGTCGTTTACCAGCGATACAGGCACAGGCGGCACCTTCTCAGGCACAGCTCCTAACATGGAGTTCACGCCTACGACGCTGTTTCAGCGTCCGATGGAGGTCAATTTTGCTCGCTCCGGCGCACAGGCGAGTCCGCAGTTCGTTATCTCCGGCGCAGCATCTGGCGGTAACGATGGCACGTTCACGATCACTGGTCTGAACGGTGATGCAGTTCAGTATCAGAACGGCAGCGGCGTGGCAGGTGCGGATGGCGGCGTGAGCTGGACTGTTGAGAAACGCAACATAGAGGGATTCGTTAAGGACGGATTTAATAGGGCGTTTCTCTCTCGCGGCTACAGGATGACTGAGGCGCCACCTCAGAGGATACACTTGATTCTTCCGTTCGGTTGCGACACCGGAACGATCGGCTCGATCACTGAGATGCTCCGACAGAAGAAGGGCGCGGGCATCGTCGCACAAGTCGAGTGCATGGACGGTGTGGACTTGCCGCTTACCAGTGCGGCGCTCAAGACCGCACTGTTTGGAACTGTCACGCCACCGGCGGGCGCATTCGACAGCATCTATCAGCCCAACGAGACCAGCGGCGATATCATCGATCGTGAGGGCTCGGACGATCTCACGCCCAGCACTGGTGGCGACGCGCCCGAGGAGCAGGGACGCCTCAGTAAGGAGATGGGCTCTGGTGTGATTCGTTTCGCCGAGGGCTCAGATCAGGACGCAGATGCTGCGGGGAGTGGAGTGCACGACTTCACGACTGGGTCCTTCGGCGTTCTGGGCGCGTTCAGGGTCCATGATCCGCAGTCCGCGGGAACTCGCTCCGTCTGTGGCAAGTTCAACATAGGTGGCACCATCGGCTGGGATGTCGAGTTCACTTCGGACACACGTCTCCAGTTCCGCATCGATGACAACGTGACACCCACGGTCTCGCTGGTGATAGCGCCCTTTGATCTGGGGGACTTAATCCTGTTCTATGGTAGGCGCCATGCTGGGAACGCAGAGGTAGACCTATTCACGGCGTTGGGGGACGATCTGGCAAACGCAGACGCAACCGGATCGATCACCAACGCAGGTTTTTTCTCCGTCGGCGCACTTAGAAGCGGATCGATTCTCACCGCAGCGGGCATAGAGCTCGCTTATTTGGCGATTGTCTCAACGGCTACTCTTGCTGAGGGAATCGGCGCGGCTCAACTGTCCAATCTTCACCAATCCCTCGGACTCGGAACGATTTTCTGATAGCTAGAGTGGAGACCTCATGACTACAGATATTTTCAAACAAGTGCTGTTCAATGATGGTGAGGGCCTCGCCTTCGGCGATCTGCATGACGTGCAACGATTCCAGAATGCGAGGATTGCGGATCAGTTTTTCCGGGCACACGCTGGCATTCAGTTCATCGGATCGCTTGCTAGCACAGCGGATCGGCAAGACTACGAGCAGGATTACGTAATCGATTCAACCCAGGCGGAGGAGCAGTGCTTTGCCTTGCGCGGTGGCGCTGGATACGTTCACGGTATTCCATCTGCTAAGGGCGGAGTGGCGCTCGAAGTCTACACCCGTCGCGGAACAATCCTTCAGCGTGTTGCCACGGCGGATGGAGCGTCCTCAGGATTTTTGGCCTTTGAAGTTCCCACCACTTTGCCCGGATCCCCGCTCACTACGCTTGGCGCTGGAGACGCGGTTAATCCTCGCATCGACGCAATTGACGTGCAGCTCCAGGTTGTCGAGGGTGACTCGGAGACGCGAGATTTCGAAGACGCGGTCACACGGGCTCTTACTACCGCATCGACCGACAAGACAAGACGGGTCGATGCGACTTTCACGGTGACAGCCGGAACACCAGCACCGTCACCATCGCCTCCGGCTGTACCAGCAAATCACGTGCGCTTTGCGCTCGTAGACGTGCCAGCTTTATTCAACTCGCAGTTCGATCACACCAACTTCCGTGACATGAGATTTCCGCTGGGCGTGCGAACGCTTCGCGTCATGTCCAACAATATGCTCAGGCAAGATCTGGGGCAGCAGTGGACAATAGGCGGCTCACAGCAGGTCATTTCTAGTCCAGGTGTAAACGCGGACCTTGTCCGAGTATTTCCGCCTGTCGGTGGCGCAGCCATGCGTCTGCTGGGGGTTGGTCTGTTTTCGTTTAACTTCAGCGCTCTCATCGTGGAGCGACTGATGAGATACACTATCGCTAAAGCAACGGGGGTCGCATCGACTACCTCGTTGCACACAGTCACCAGCTTGACCGATGACGGCTGGAAACAGACGACACCGGGCGGCGGCTCTGCTGCTACCTTGCCGCTCAATACGCCCATCTGGATGAATGGATGGGAGGCTGGTCCGGCACGGATGCTCGGTCAAACTGCCGAGGACAGCGGCGTAGGCGAAGACTATGACAGCGTGGTATTGGAGCTAGACACGGACACCGGAGGCGCGTCCATCCAAGTTGCAGAATTCTATGTAGCTGGATGGTTGTAAGTTAGGCGGCTAGGTGGACGAGCCTTTAGAATGGGCTGCCATGCCCGACGATGCTGGACAGAAAACCCCGGTCGAGGGCATCCCGCTCAGCGAGCTGGCTAAAGACTCGAATCGACTACGCCCAGGCCACTCGTCTGGCTCCAATGGCAACGACAATACCCCGATTCCGGTCGAGATCCGAGAGGCTCTCGACGATACCGGAAAATTCCACACCACGCTCGACGGCGCGTTAGACGAGGTGGGTACGGCTGCGCCAGTGGGGGCGGCCCCCAGGGAAGATAACGGACCCACGGTCCACGATCTGGCGGAAACGCTGGTCAAGATCATGGACAACAGCGGGGGCGGAGGTGGCTCCAGGGGCGGGGGTCCCGAGGTCAAGAAGCTGCTCAAGCGCGGCAACCTCGTGAGCGTTGTGATCGCGATTGTCGTGGCAGGCTCCTCGTTCGCCGCTGGCTACGCGGTACTGAAGGCCACGGTCGCAGCGCATGGCGAGCGCATCGATAAGCATGAGTCCAAGGGGATGCACGACGGCAGCGCCAAGGAGCTGCACGGCATCCATAACCGGGTGAACGAGGTCGAGGAGAAGGTAGACAGCGTTCAGTTCTGGCAACACGAGATCAAGGAGGGCATCGACGATCTCAAGAAGGAGCGCGTCCAGGAGCTCAAGGATGAGCTACGCGAGGAGCGCAGGCGTAATCGACGAAACCGGGCCCGTGACCCGTAGAGGAGAACCATGGCCACCCCGTACGCCATAGACGACCTTCGCGTTAAGGACATCAGCTGGGTTGCTGATGCCACGCCGACGGCTGAGGGCCAGCTCGGCATGAACGTCGCAACGGGTCGGCTTCGCATCTTCAGCGATGGCGCCGTTCGTGAGCTCGGTGGCCGCGTGTTGACTGGAACACCCGAAGGCAACCTTGTCGGGACCATCACGGACCTGGCCCTCGACACTGCCGGCGGAGACCTTTACTTCAAAGCCAGCGGATCAGGTAACACGGGCTGGACGCTGCTTTCGACTCTAGCGGGCAATTTCGCAGTACTTGACGCGGCGCAGACGTTCACCAAGGCACAGAGCGTCCAGGAAGTTGTGCTCTTTTACGCGTCGCCTAACCAGCCGGTGGATGCATCGCTGTCCAACGTATTCGAGTTGACGCTCACTGCGGCAACGACGCAACTCGACACCCCGTCTAATCTAGTAGCGGGCCAGACGATACTGTTTCGAATCGTGCAGGATGGCTCAGGCAGTCGCGCCCTCACGTTTAGCGGGGATTACGACTTCGCCACTGTAGGGGCCCCAGATCTTTCGACGTCCGCTGCCGGCGAGATGGACCTCATTACCTGCATCTCAGACGGCACGAAGCTGTTCTGTCTCGTGACGAGAGGGTTTACAGCGTAGATGTTCACGCATCCCGTAGGATTCTTCGGCGGTGAACTGCCCAACGAGCTGCTCTTCCACGATTGGAGGAACCCGACGCAGCAAGGGTTCCCAGCGCTCGCAAACAACTTATTCTCCAGTCGAAGCGAAGCCGCCATATTCCTGTGTGACGAAGCAGCCGGCAACCTCGTCGATAAGATCGCATCGCTGAATTTAGTCGCCTCCGGTAGTCCACTGCAGAACAGACACTGCATGGGCTTTTTCGACGGCGTTGACTTGAACAATAAACGGGGCGTCGAGTTCTCGCCCGACTCTGTTTTGAAATCGTTTCAGGCAGCGAGTGGAACTCCGCTCGACGTCGATGCAAGCACATCGATCATGTTCGCCGTATGGTGGCGCACGACCGACGCCATCTTGGGTGACCGCGCGCTCGTTGACAAAATGAACGGCAGCGCCGGCTACAACTTCTTTACGGGTGGCGCTGGCGACAATCTCAACGTCCAGATTTGGGACGGCGTAACAGTGCAGAGCGCCGGGCTTGTTGGCGGTCACAACGATCAGGCTTGGCACCTCGGCGTCGGGATGATTGATCGAACCGCGGGCATCATGCGCGTGTTCTCAAACTCGAGTGGTAGTCCCGGCGCCTCCGTTGCGATCACCGCGGGCGACCTCAGCAACACGAAAGGTTTTCAGGTCGGCAACAATGCGCTCGCAGGCGGCCCGACGGCGGCAGTTCGCGCTGGTCAGACAATGATCGCTGCGGTCTATGTTTACACTGGCAGCGATGCAGAGGGCTTCGCACAAAGCGAGCTCGACGCAGCCTATATCCATGGGAATCAAAACACGACGAACAAGATCGCGCTGTACATGCACGCAGGGACGATCGCGTCGCAGGCCGATGAGGAAAGCGGATTCGGCACGCGCATATGCCATTGGGGCAAGGACGAGTTTTGCACTCTGTTTCGAATCCAACACACGCACGCGACGAAACTAGGTGCACAGTTCCAATTCAATCACACCAATTTTGCCAAACACTCGATCGAATTCGACAATGTGATCTGGGTGAAAACAGACATGAGCGTCGCCAAACACACTGGCGAAGCCCCCGACGGCGCGGAGACAGCTACAACGCTAACCGCCACCGATGTAAACGCGACGATGACGCAGGATGTTTCGTCCCCTGCATTCACGACAGAACACACGGCCATAATTTTCGCCCGCCGAGTTGGCGGTACGGATGTCAGTTTCAACCTACGTATTCGCCGCATCGATACAGGCGTAGCGCTTGGCACACTGAATGCGACCGCGACGAATGAATGGAAACCGTTCGCAGTAGAAGGACAGCCCGTTACATCGACAAGCAGATGGGAATTAGAGATCCCCGGGAACGGCGACGCTATCGAGATTTGGGAGGGGAGTTTTTGGAAGGACAAACTCAACGAAGCATTGCTAAATTTCCCAGTACGCACACGCACCGCAACCGCGACAGGTCTTAGAACCGAAGCACCGTTTGACAATCCAAACGACAAATTTTTGCGAATGCTCCGCGGCGAAATTGAGATCGTTGCGTGTTACGGAGAAACTCAACCGACGCCAAGCCTTGCTCATGGATTGCTTGAAACAGCGCCAGGTGCGGGCGAAATCTCAATGCTGCTTAACGGCATACCGTCGTTGTTTGTGCTCATGCGTAACAGCGCAGGAGTGACTGTGCAGGTCATCACTTCGACAGGTTCTCATGACACCGCGCCTGAGCGGAAATACCGCTTCCGTTGGGAATCGTTCCTTGGTGAGATTGATCCTCCGGGTATTGGACCTGAAAATGGCGACATCTTCGTCGATGCAATAAGGAAGACTGGAGCCAACGCAACATGGACACCGCAGGTCCCGGCGAAGGACAAGTTTTTCATCGGTAGCAATGATGGCCTCTCTGCACACTACAAAGGTTCAATGTCCATCATGCGAATCTACTCGAAGCCGCAGGCGGTCTGATGATAAGCCGATCGTTCATTCTCACGGTTCCAATGACGGGTACACCCGCCGTGCCCGACATCCAAGTAGCCGGTGCCGCGTGGGCTGTCGAAGGCGACGACGAGATGTACGTGATCAACCTCGGTGGCATGGAGTGCGTCGGGTTCAGAAAGATCGGGATGGACGGTGCGAAAACGGCGTTCATCGGCTATGGCACGTCTGGTATTATGTCCGAGCTTTCGCACTTGGGCACTGACGCACAGCTGCTCGCTGCCTACTACGCCGACCCCACGCTGAAGGCCAAGGCGATCGGATGGGGCGTTGTGGAGAACGCAACCACGGATGGTTTTCTCGCACCTCACACGTTGGGCGGCGCGGACGAGTACAACTCGGGTAAGGACTACGTATAATGGCCACCATACCAGGAAAAGGTTAAAGACGGCGGAGACAACCAGATGGGCACCATCAATCCACAGATCAGGCCTCTTATGTTTCTGCTCTCGCGGGACGCGCCCAACGTATCGGCGGGGACGTTTTTTCGCTATGAGGATGGCCAGTCCACGTCGTCGTCTCCGATCGTAGCCCCGTTTGCCTCAACACTGGTCTCGGTAACCGCGGCCACCATTGACGCCAGCGCAGGAGCGTGGGGCGTGGAGGTGCTCAAGAACGACGTCCAGGCTGTTCTTCTCACGGGTGCGATAAGCGTCCTGAAGATCTTCAACACAGCTACAAACGTAGCGTTTGCTCAGGGAGACGAGATCAAGGTTCGAACGGATCCGGCCGGCAACACGGTGTCAAGGCCGAATTGTATCCTCGTTTTTAGGAGCGCGTAATGTCCGAATTCCTACTCAGCACGACGGGTACGCTTACTCCGATTGATTTCCCGGACATCGGATCGCGCGACTTTGCCCACCCGATCGTTGACCTGGACATGATCGGCGTTGAGGGGTTTTCGCTTGAGGAATTGCGAGATTCTGTGGATATCGCCGCTGCCCTCGATGCTGGCCATATCACGGTCAAGGATTCAGAGGGCAATGCGATCACCGACTCAGACGGGCTGATGGCAATACCTCAACCGCACATCTTGCTCTCTCACGAGGACACCGACGGAACGGGGCTCGTTGATAACGATGTTCTCGTTTACGATCTGGCGTCGGACACGTGGAAGCCGGCTGCCGGTCGTCTTGCGACCAAAGCAGGGAAAATCTTGGCAGCCTCGATGAGCGGGTCACCGAAGACCGTCCAGATCAATTTCGCTACCGCGTTCGCCGACCCTGATTATGCGGTGGTTCTAGCCGCTGTTACCACCAATAACTCGACGTTCAGCCCATCGATAGCGAGCCAGTTGGCTGCATCGTTCATTATCAATCTCGGCAGCGCATCAGTGAACAATCTCGTTCAAATAAACTGGATCGCCATCAAGAGCGGGGAATCGTAATGGGCGCATTCAAGACAGAAGCTATCGAACTCGACCAGCTAACGGCTGATCCCGAATCTCCCCCGGATGGTAAGGCTTGGTACAACAGCACAGAGGGGCGATTTAAGGGTTGCCGCTCGAACACTATAATTCCTCTTGACTACCAAGGACCAAAGCAGTTCTTTGCGACTGATTTTGATCCTCCGAACAATAGCGATTGGGCGGTAAACGCACTCGCGCCGATCGGCGCGGATAGCAACAATGCTGGCTTAACTGTTCGCCGATTCCACGAGACGACAGTGCAAGGAGTCGGGTTTTCGCGGTTTATTCCTGCGGGCATGACCAAGGTTACACTAACACCATTGTCCAGAGCCGAGACTGCTCCTCCGGACGTTCGTACTGTTGGCCTCGAACTATACGCGCGCGGCATTATGGGCACAGTTGACGCGTGGCCGACAGCCACTGCGCTAACTGACATCGATATCCCCACGAGCGAGATTTGGTTACCCGATACTCAAACTATAACGCTTGCGACGCTTGGGTTAACCGCTGGAGAGATGGCTCAGTTCCAACTGTGCCGGGTTGCTCCGGGGGGGACAAATCTTGAGCTATACTGGAACTTGTACTACCTCGGCGTGGACTTCATGTAATGGCGATCGATTTCCCAGGTACCGCTGATTACGAAGTGGATCTCGGCAACCCGTCCAGTCTGCAGCTCACCGACGCCTGCTCGGTCATGTGTTGGATCTGTCTGCACGAAAAACAGAACACCGACATCATTTCGAAACAGACGTCATCTGATCGTGGCTTGTCGTTGCAAACAGATGACGACGGAACTGACAACTGGGCAAACTTTGTTATCGCTACGAGTTCATCGACGACCAAATCGACGGGATGGCCGTCGATCAAACTTGCTTTCAATCAATGGTTTCATCTTGCCGGGATATTTCGCCCTTTAACGCCGGCGATTGAAATCTGGCAACAAGGTATCAAGGAAAACGACAACACGGTGGGCATACCTGGGAGCATGTACAACTCTGGGAACAATTGGTCGATAGGTGGCCGGCCAGATCCGCTCGGCAATGTCAATGGCCTTATCGCCGATGTTCGCTTCTACGACTACGCCCTCAGTGCTAACGAGATGCAAACAATTTTCGCGGCCCGAGGTAAGGATAAAATGTACAAGGGGCTTATTTCGCGACTGGAACTTAACGAGGGACCCCCGGGTGCCATCGTATCTGGCGCGAACTCAGTCAAGGATTGGGGCTTCAACGCTAATCACGGTAGCCCGGTAGGCAGTCCTACTTACGCTGAATCTGGATACCAATGACTAGCAGGGGAGGATTTGGACGATGGGCAGCGTAAACCTCACAGCCGAACTCACTGACATCGCCGTTCCGGTAACCCTCACGATTGCGGATGGCACCACAGGATTGTCCCCGTTGGTGGCTATTCGGGACCCAGGCACGGCTGGCAGTTACCTCGATTTCAACGACAACACGTTCAAGACGGCCGGCCATACGACGAGGCAGGAGACCATGGCGGAGATCGATGCAACCGACTCGCCGGGGGTCTACGAGACGAGTCTAAACGTCAATGCGTGGTCCGGGCTCACGGCGAATAGCAACCACGTTGTCATCGAATACAAGGTCACCGTTGCATCGATCGATAACTTCCAGTCCGACGCACTGCTCCTGGTCAACCATTCGTACGACATCGCCATTGCAGGGGATGCGATGGACCTGGTTGCTGATGCAGTGGACGCAACAGCAATCGCCACAGATGCGATCGGTGCGGATGCTATTGCAGCGGACGCCATCGGTTCGTCTGAGCTCGCTACGTCGGCGGTCAACGAGATTCGCGACGCTATCCTATCCGACTCAACACCGTTTCCAGGGGCATCCATCACAGAAGCACGCTTGGCCGAACTCGACGCAGGCAATTTGCCCACCGACATTGCCAACGTGCAATCGGATACCGATGATATCCAGACACGGCTACCAGCAGCCCTAGTGGGCGGCAGGATCGATGCCAGTGTTGGAGCCGTTGCTGCTGGTGCTATCGACGCCGCAGCGATTGCAACAGATGCTATCGATGCAGACGCCCTAGCAGCAGATGCGGTGGCAGAAATCGCTGATGGTGTCTGGGATGAAGCGAAGGCGGGACACGTGGGAGTCGGCTCGTTCGGTGAAGAGGTTCAGACTCACTCATTGTCTACGGAGGTGGCAGCCGTCGAAGCCGATACACAGGACATTCAGTCTCGATTGCCGTCTGCGCTGGTGGGTGGTCGCATGGATTCGGACGTCGGAAACATTCAGGCCGGCGCCATTGACGCTGCTGCCATCGCGACCGACGCGATCGACGCCGACGCTATCGCCACGGATGCCATCGGTGCTCTCGAACTGTCCGCAGGAGCGGCAGGCAAGATCGCGGATGCCGCGTGGAATGAAGTCCTGGCCGGACATCTCAGCCCCGGATCGACTGGTAAGGCGCTCGACGACGCGGCCGCGGGTGCCTCGCCGGGCGGCGTCGCGGATGCTGTCTGGGACGAAGCGAAGTCCGGGCACGTCGCAGCCGGTTCGTTCGGCGAGGAGGTCCAACTACACTCGCTGTCCACCGAGGTCGCAGCGGTTCAGGCTGATACCGACAACATTCAAACTCGACTGCCAGGCGCGCTCGTAGGCGGCCGCATGGACTCCGATGTAGGAAACATGCAGGCTGGAACGGTGAACGCGGCTGCGGTGGCCACAGACGCCATCGACGCCGACGCGCTCGCCACCGACGCGGTGAGCGAGATCTCTACCGACGTGGACACCGTGCTCACCGCCGCGCATGGCGCAGGGGCATGGAACTCAGAGGCCCATCTCCGAGTGGAGCAGGCATGGACAAGGTCTATCACCTCACCGGCTGGTTCACGTATCCGGGGCATCTTCGCGCTGCACCAAGGTGGCCAATTCGTTGCACTACCGGGCACGTCACGGCTCGCCATCGAGATACGCGACTCCAGTGGTACGCTCATCGACAGCGTCACCGGGCTGGCACCGAACTCAGAGGGCTACTTTGAGAGAACGTTCGATCCGTGGACGCTAGTTCAGGGCACAGTGGACATCAGCATCGCAACAATCACTCTCTCTGGTATTGGCTCGGGGACTCATGTCTCCACTATCGTTATCGCTTGGCCCGACTTTGTAGCGACGGTATGACCTTCCCCATAAATGGCGGGGGCTTCTTCAACCCGGTGTTATCGAGGCCACCGAGACGTGGCCAGGTGAGCTTCCCGCTCCAAACCAATGGCGTTGCCAATCTGGCGTTGACGCCTGAGGACCTGATCAGCCTCAACAAGATGATCGTTGATGTAGACGAGGAGAACGTGATCAAGGCGCAGTGCGACGAAGAAAACGTCGTCCGTGTTCTCGTGGAGGATTGCTAGGTGAGCACACAGCTCAGAGAACAGCCCAGGAGCATCGTCCAAGGTGAGGCGAAAAGCTTTATCCTCACGTTCACTAGCCCCGACCTGGTTACCACGGCGAACCCTCAGGGACGAGTCGATCTCACGGGCACGACGGTCCGCTACTGTGTTAAGGAGGATCCCGGCGACGAGACCGCAATCATCGATAAGACCTCGGATATCCCGACCGAGATTCTGATTCTCACACAGAGCGGGACCACGCTCGGGCGGGCGCGGGTCTTCTTTGTGCCGACAGACACGTCCGTCCACGACCCCGGCGATTATTTCTATGACGCTTGGGCGATTCTCCCTGGCGATGAGCGGCACGCCACGCTGCTGCCGTCACCTTTCAGGATTATAGACGGCGTCTGTGACATCGACTCCGTACCACCCCCTCCGGGCGTGGGCGCCGCATCTCAGGGGCCACAGTTCCGCACCTTTCAATTTCCCATACCCTCGACCGGGGTGGGGCCATTCACGGTTCCGATGGGCGCGATGTTCGATGGGACCTACGTCGTCTCGGTTATGGGGAACCTGCCACTACCCGGAGGCGGCACGTGGTCCGAACCGCTGGTAGGCTCCAAGACGCCCACGAGCTTCGATCTTACCTTTATCGGCCCAGTGACCATAGGGACGCTGCTGGACGTCTGGGTGAGGGACTTCTAGGTGTGGAGATATTTCTCGCCATATTGGCTGTCGCTGTTTCGCTCACGGCTGCGGTCCTGGGCATCGTCCTAGGAGTCACCAAGTCCAAGCTCACGAAAGCGAGAACAGCCAGGGACATCGCGGTAGAGGGGCTGCACAAGCTGTCCAACGAAGTTCTGGAGGCAAGCCTTCGCTACCAGAAAGATAACAAGGACCTCAGACAGGAGATCGAGACGCTCTATGGAGACCTGGAAAGCTGCGGCGATGACTCTACTCGGGGGCGCCTTGCTACTCGAGCCATTATCAGGATGCTGTCGGCAGAAAAAGAGCCTGGTTCTTCCGGTGGTGAGTCGGGGGTGCCTCACTGAGGCGCCGCCCTCAAAGCGCTACAAGCCATATTTCGAATCTCGCGATATAGGTGACGTTGCGGTAAAGATCGAGGTAGTCGAGGGCGGACAGCCCGAATGTCCAGAGCGCTGGGGCTCGTGCTGGGCTCCGCGGGCTCTGGAGCACCTGCGCCGCAGGCTCGCAGATTTGGAGCGTTACGGAAAGTCTGCCTACACTAAGTGCGGCCCCACACCGGGCCCAGGAGACGGACCATGAAATCGTTCATTACAATGCAATGCGTCGCTCTCTTCGCTGCGCTGTGCCTCACGCCGGCTCTTGCATTGGCTCAACCGGCTGATCCTCCTGAGGAGGCCAAAGCAGCGGCTCCAGCGGCTCCAGAGGCTCTAGCGGCAGCAGAGGCACCCAAAGAGGCACCCAAGCCAGAGGCAGCTCCAGCGACCACGGAGCCGGAGAAAACACCAGCCGAGACGCTCGAAGACGACCCGATCGGGTTCCTTGGAAATCTCGTTCAAGCGATCCGCGGCGGCCAGTGGCAAATGGTCGTGGCTTTCATGCTTGTCTGCCTGGTCTACTTGGCTCGCAGATTTGGTGAGAAAATCGAGTTTTTCCGGTCGGATAGGGGCGGGCCGATCCTCGTATTTTCCATCAGCTTCGCTGGCTCCCTCGGCGCATCCATGCTCGCTGATTCACCTATCGACGCGAAATTATTCCTAACTGCTGCGGAGGTCGCCTTGATGGCCATGGGGGGATTCGTCGGACTCCGACGCGTTCTCTGGCCCCAGCCCACCAAGGAGCTACCGACAGGCGCCTGAGCGAGCCCCTAATGGGCTGATAGAGCAAAGCGGCAACCAGGGCGCCCGTCCGCTGAACATCTCGGACGGACAATCAGAGGGCCCAGCAGCGGGCACCCCGGTCGCCAAATAACCAACAGGAGCAGAATGAGAGGCACGATCCGACCCACGACCGTCGAGGAGTCGATCCAGCGGGCACGGTCCATGATCAGCTACATGCCTGAGCCGCCCCATGACGCGGGCTCCGGTGCCTTCCCGCAGCCCATCCGCTACCGGCTTAAGGCTGGCTACAATGGCGGATTCGACCCTAGGCTGGTCCATCCAGCCTCGTTTTCGTATGGACGCCGTACCCCGACGGCCGATTGCGTTGGTTTTGTCGCCTGGGCTCAGGGCTGGGACAGATACCAGTCGCGGGAATTCGACCGCAACAAGAAGGGTGCAATTATCTATAAGGGCTGGATCAACTGCGACAGCGCGCTGCGAGCGGCGCGGTCGCCCAACCCGAGCTGGTTCGAGGAGATCGAGGTGCCCGAGCTGGGCTGTCTGGTCGTCTACGGGTCGATCTACCTGAAGCGCAAGCCGGGCGACGACAAGCGCAAACGCAAGCCCGGCCATATCGGAATCGTGGTGGACCCGCTGCCGGCGGAGTGGGACCCCGAGTTTCGTGAGTGCTGGCAGGAGCTCCAGGTCGTTCACTGTAGCTCGTCCAACGACCGCAAGAACGGCGGCGCAGCGATCCAGCAGACGAGCGGCTGGGCATGGCGATGGAAGCGGCGACCGAGCAAGTTCCTGCGCTACATGCGAGCAGCTCAGCCGGCGAGTGTCTGCGCGTAGTGTCACGGCGCTCCCTGCTCCACCCAGATCTTGAACTTCTCCAGGTCCTCGTCGCATTGCTGGAGCGCGGTCTGAAACAGTCCCGCGTGTTCGAAGCAGAGCCGAACCTGGAAAGACAAAACCCGTATGACGGCGATGGGTTGATCGAGATCGTTAACGTGGCTCCTGTGGCGCGGTTCAATCAAGGATGGATCCATCGGATCGAAAGTTGACGGACAGTAGCTGCAGCCACCTACCCTGCGCTTCGTGGAGTGATTTACCAAGAACCAAGGATTACCTCCGTCAACCATTGTTCACCTCCACAAGCCCGTGGGTCTTGAACCATTCCGGGTCCTCTTCGCCGTCCCAGATGACCGGGGTCCATCCCATTGTTCCGACGAATATCTCGGAGCCAAGTCTCGTCCCAGTCTGGCCCGCGCCATGCCAGCTGGGACGAATTCTCACTCGACCATCCGGGACGTCTTCTGCGTCGTGGGCCGTTTGGAGCGCGTCGCGTGCCATGACTATGTATCTGGTGTTGTGCGGATCTCGTGGGCTCAGATAGGTATCGATCAGATCGATAGACACCCTGATCGCCTGTCGCAGCTTGGCAGCTCCACCCTTGCTCATAACCCCTCCTCCTCGTCCCGCCTTGGCATGATCACAATCACCAGATCGCCGCGTTCAGGGTGTGACAAATCCAGACGGACCGGATCCAGCGATTCGGCCGGCACACTGATGCGGTAGCCAATGATCGATGGGCAGAAATCCCGTGCGGCGCGGCCAGCACGTTCCAGATACCTGGGATCCAATGAGAACACCGCGACGGCATCGTCTTTGGCATTAGCACGATCCGGAGTAACCTGGCGCCAGGGTGGAAATTGATCTTTCTCCTCTGTTCGCGGGTATCCATGGCTGATGCCCTCCACCGCGATCGACTCG
>SDBS01001098.1_pt1 | contig 27542 bp, 51 predicted proteins | sample 2277091 | NCBI WGS metagenome assembly SDBS01 (sample SAMN10404972, study PRJNA504765) | marine sediment metagenome | isolation source: marine sediment core GS10_PC15, 163 cmbsf | place: Arctic Ocean: Southern Knipovich Ridge | collected 2010
TTTTAGCTCAAAAGATTAACGCAACATCTAGGTTATACGTAGCACCCTAGACCGTAAAAACAGTAAACCATCGGGACTAGGGTAACGGGTATGCGGATAAAAGAAGCCCTAAAACAGCTTGCTTTGTTTTGCAACATGAGACAGTTGCGTGTTGCGGTCATGTTGCGGTCTTACTTTTACAACTTTTTAGCGGTTAACTTAGTGTTTTTTTACCCCTTTCTATATTATATTTTCACGAAAGGGGCAGTTCTAGCAGGTTAACCATCACTCTCTGCATGTAGGTTAACCGCTTAGGTTAACTCGGTTAACTTATATTTGACCGCAACATTCACCTATTCAGTGTTGCAACATGGCACAAACTACTACATTAGGTTTTAAAGTAACTGGTTCACTGAAAAAAAAGATTAATAAAATCTTAAAGAAAGTGCAGGATGATAAAGGGGTTAGAAAAGTAGATGCATTAGAATTTATTATTGATGCATATGATAAAGCCTCAATAGAATCATCTTTCAATGAAGAGGACTTTATACCACCCTCTATTATGGATGCACTTAGAGAGATAGCATGTGAATATCTTCAATACATGGAAGAGACTTTTCTATGTCTTGAACACTTCCACAAAACCAAAAAGAAACACATGCTAGGCATTGAACCTAGAGGATTAATCATTGATTGTAAATCCTGCAAACAAGGTAAAGCCGATATTGTGAAAAAGCAAATTGCAAAGGAAAGGAGAAAGGAAAGCATCAAGAAACTACTGGACTTTGCAAGCACATTCTCGATAATCACTGAAAGGGGGTTCATGGCTACAAGTTATATCTGTATATACAATGCGTTAGAAGGTAACTTTTTGTTTAGCAGAGATAACACAACTATAAACTGTGGTCTTGTTGAGGGTGAGATTGTTCAGATAGAACATGATTGCTTAACTAAGCTCAATCCACAAACATCATTAGCTCCATGTCAATACCTCATAACATTAGACCATCTGGTGAAGCTATCAAAAGAGGACTTGGAAACAATGAATCTTATTATCCCTAAGATAGATGAAGCACCACTAGATGAAGTGGAGATAGAGAACATTGAAAATGAACCAGAAAGGGTAGTTGTTAAATCAAAAACAAAGGTGATAGAAACAACTGGCAAAGATATAACCCCCGATATATGCCCAACATGTGAACCTGAGATAGAACTTAGTGAAGATGATAAGGGTAAATACTGCCATAAATGCGGGTACAGGAAAGAGGACTAAACAATGTCACTACTAATCATTCTATCCACAATACTTGTGTTCTTATCTGGTGTTGCCTCAGCGACACTATATAACCGTCTTTCCCCTGAAACAAAAGAAACAATCATAGAGGAAACAAAAAGAATAACATCATCAATTCATTATAAAATAACACATAAACCTAAGAACCTCCTATCAACTAAAGCAATTAATATTAGCATAGTGTTTTATTGTGGTGGTCTAGCATCTGTAATCTTTGTTATCATTCTCTACTTAACATCAATGAGTGGAGGACTTACATCAATAGGTGAAGGATTCAGTTTCGTAATAACTGTGATACTGCTTACAATCGCGGCATATTTCTTTATTATACTATCTCAAATCTTACTACTATATGCGGTATGGAAACTATATCAGGAAAAGATAGAGGAAAAGGAGTAAGTAAAATGAAACCTGAATTTTATAAGATATTAACTTGGCTGTGTTCTTTATTAGGCTCTATTGGTATCAAGATACAATCTTGGGCAGAGTATAAAGAATGGTGTTACTGGAATGATGAACATGTTAAAATCCTTAATATACCAAATGACATTAAAGTATTTCTTTACTACACTAGAAAAGGAGATAGCCTTAAAGTAAGAATATACCACACTCCTTTAGTTAATGGACGTTATAAATGGAATGAACCTGCATTGCTTGTCACTGAATACACTAAAGAAGGAATAAATGAACTATACAATATAGGGGCATAAGAAAATGAAATCTAAAATAACATTAGATGATAGGACAACCTTTTTTATTGATACCCCTGAACCTATTGAACTAAAAGTAATGTCAGAAAGAAAACTAATCATATCCTCCACCCCAAAAGTCACTATTGACCTAATGAATGACATTGTATCAATAAATATAACTGAGGTATAACAAAATGGAAATAACAATTCTACAACTTCTATCATATGGTTTTGGTTGTATTGCACTAGGCATGATATTAGGAGAAAGGAGATAAAACAATGACTAGAACATTTAGGGATATTATCAAGGGTGCTAAAGACATCTATAATATGTTTGAATATAACATTCCAGAAGAAAGGGTGTTATTAGATGTCCTTGAAACCCTTTTCAGTAATAGGGAAAATGACCCAACGCATATTAAGACAATCAGAAATGAACTTGAATATGTGATAGTAAAACAATCAACCATAAAAGAAATTAAAATCCATAAAGAAGGTTAAATCAATGAATGATGAATTTTATTGTTGGCATTTTGAATCTGAATTTACTGGTTCTGATATGGGGATAGACTGTGATTTTGGTTTAACGGAATTTTGTGATAATCCAGATTTTAGATTAAGTGGAAATTGTTTTCAATGTGAAACATATTTAGAAGCATGTAAAGAACAATCTCAAAAGGTAAACAAAAATGAGTAAAGAACAAAGGAATAAGTTTCAGGTATCTATTACCCGAACTGTAGTATTCAAAAAGAGCTTAACAATGCAGGTAGTAGTTACATGTCCTGCAACTGCAAAGGTAGATGATTTAGCTCTAATGAATAACATATTAGAAAACGCTGTTGATATAGCATCACAGTGGAAAGGTAAAGGCGGTGACAATGAATGATAGAAGTAATACTATTTGGTGAGGATGATACCGTTATCGCAAAGATGCATAGGAATATAGTTCCTAGTATCGGTGATTCAATTAACCTAGACTGTGGTCATACAGTTGAGGTACTAGCAATAAACCACCAGTGGGATGATAATGATATTATTCAACTCAAAACAAGACGACTACCCGTAAATGAATGTGAGTGTGAATATCCACCACTATGCAGTTACTACATAGGACAAGAAAAGCCTTGCAGGTATGGTATAGTTAATGATGTTAATTGCCATTACCTCAAAATGGGGCTAGAATAATGTCTTATTGTCCTGAGTGCGGAAAATGTCAACCACACCTTCATTTAGGGTGGTTAGATAAAGAAACCCGTCATACACAACTACACTGTATTTGTGGATTCACTTCAATATTTATTATCTCAAAAGCAGATAGTAAAGGGGCTAAACTACATGCTGAAATAACAAAAGCAATAAGAGGTGTATTTGATTGGATAAACTGAGAATGCGGGTACTAGCAGAAATAATGGAAAAGAAACGTGAATACCTCTGTATCGGATTGCTTAATGAAGTTGAAATAAGATTCCTTCTTTTCCTAAATGCATTAGGCATAATAAAACACATGCTATTCTTAGAATGTGACGCTATAGAATGTTATATTCATGTAGTATGGAGAGATAAACAATGACCTTCAAACTAACAACCAAACTGAATGATGCTGATATGCCCAAGAATGATAAAAGACTGATATGGGACTTAACAAAACAACAACATCATTCAAAATATAAAAACATAAGAAACCTAATTATCACTAGGATACTCTACACTCAACCTAATTATCTACCTGTTGAGTTATTAACTCAAGACGAAATAGATAAGTTTATTGAACTTAATCTAAAAGGAATTATAAAACACCTCATATTCTTTGAAGGTAATGAAGCTAGATATTATATTCAATGTTATTGGGGAGATAAATAATGTCAAAATTAAAGCGATTAATCCGTGATAACTATAGACTTGATAATGCTGTTAAAGAACTATGTTCAGCATTGAGACTATACAAGTTAAATCATGACTATCAAACCACTTTTATCTTGATGGACTTGGAAAGCAAGGATTATATCTTTGCATCTAATGGTAGCAAGATGAACATAACTACCCCTATAGTTATCTCTCGCTTGGAGATAATGATTAAGAGACTAAAGGAGGCAAAATAATGGAAATAGAAATCGTTAAAGCATGTATGAAATGCAAATATAAACAACTAACACATGTTGAGATACTAGAGGAATTACCCTGTATGCCCTTTGAATGGTATGAAGAGAAAAACATCTTTGAAAGATATGATGTTTATTTCTGCCCTGAGTGCCACATAATCTATAGGATACAGAAAAAATGGTATTACTCTAAGAAGATATGGGCTTTCATAAAGACTTTTACACATGAAGAGGTGGAGAAATGAAATATGAAACAAAGATAACAAGAGCCTACTTAGGCTACTCTTTTGTTGAGCCTCATCTATCAACACTTGATGCTGATTCTCTTGATGATGCAAAGAAACAACTTGCTAAAGAAGCATGGAAACTAGAGCGTGCTAGTCCTAGTGTGCTTGTTATGTCTATGCTGATAAAGCAAGATAATGGATGGTTAAATATCCGAACAGGAAAGACAATCAATGACTGAGGAAATAAAAATAGTGACATGTCCAAAACTAAACAATTTTCTTGCAACGTCTTTAATGCGGGATGCTAGAAAAGGCATATTTAGCAATCAGTCACCCTCAAATATTGATGTGCAGGTTATGATAAAGTTTGTCGATAACAATCCAAAAGAAATAATGTGTCCAAGATATACTGATGGAAAATGTAATATCCATTTTAACAGGTCTTGCACATTCGCATCATGGAGCATCTTAAAGGTGATAGTCAATGATTAATCAAGAATCTTTTACTGAAAGGGATATACTAATCTTTAGGTCAATACTTGCAATATGTGTCATATCATGTATATCTCTTATCGTTATTATAATCCAAGATATAGCATATGGTACTAACCAATATCCATTTCTTTTTAACATACTTACAACTATATTCCTTATTTCATTATTCTGGTGTATGGTGCAATTTACATGACTGAAAAGATTTACTGGATGAAATGTCCTGAGTGTGGAAAGGGTGCAAAGAAAGTCTATAACATAGAAGAGATTGAAAAGGCATATCCTAATAACATAGTAATGCAGGTTGCAATGAAGAGGGAATATATATGTACATCTGTTCCATGTTCATTCACGTACAAGGCTACTACACAACAACTAATGAGAGCCTTTCATGCAAAGAAGAAAGCAGAGGGTACAACAGCACCACAACTAGCACATGAACTTGATGAAGGTATCAAGAAAATGAAGGAACGATTTGAACCTAATGAAGAGGGGACTAACAATGAAAACTAAAATTGAACTACTATCTAAAGAGATAGGTAAACAAAAACTAACAAGTCTACACATAACAAACACAGAAATGTTTATGCCTCCAAGAATGGAAGAAACCATTATCTTTCAAGGTAATGAATATGTTTGTGTTGAGGTAATACACGACTATGATAAAAACACAATAGATATTATCTTAATTGATACTGGTGTATGGTAATGGCTATCGTTGAAAAGAAAGAAATGGGCATAGTACCTGTTGATTTATCCCCCATCTCTATTTCTATTCCAAACATCTTAAAAATGAAACGTGAAAACGCATCAATAAAAGAAATCACTGAAATGAATGTAAAACTAGCAGTAAAGCTAGAACAATTCAAAACCAAATATCAACAAGAGAAAGAAGAGCATACAAACACTAGACTGTTGATGAACAAATACTATAATGCTGATGATGAATTAAACATTAAACATATGTTTTGCCCGTATCTTAAAGGTGAAATAACCCTAGTGAATTGTAACAATTCATGTGCATATGGCTATTGTGGAGATAATAGAGGATATGAAAAATGCACAACTAGAATCAACAGTATAATAGACCACTTCAAAATCCCCACTGAATAGGGTATATCTTTATATTCTAAAAAGTTATAGTGGTATTGTTACTCTTGCAGTTTCGCAACACCCTGCAAGATAACAACCTTCTATTTAAAACAATTACTGAAATACTTCTTGTTGCCTATATCAGTCCCTAACTGCTCTAATCGCCTATCAGTTTCAGCTACACCAAGTTTGCGATATAACCAAATCACGTTAAGCATGAAATTAGCATCATCTCTTTCTTTCGGTGTCATTAGTTTAGTATCAACAAACAGGCTATTTCTACCTTTCTTTTTTAGCATTTATTTCACCTCTATTATGATTGTTTTATTTACATACATGGTAGCAAACCCACACTTAGAGCAAATATATCTAAACATGGTCTTGCTTTCCTCTTTCGTTAGCACCCTAAAACATGAAGGGCATTCATGTTTAGTGTATCCTTTTCTGTTTATATTTATCATAGTAATAGCACTATGAAATATGTATATAAATAAAATGATGTGATAATATGTATTAGTAATCCATTAAAAACATCTTCTTTTCTTTATGCTGTTTCTTGATATATCTCTTGAATTGAGACTTTTTCATATCAAATCTTCTAAAATCGGTATCGTTTCTAACCCTGAATTTTCTATTAATCATCCTAAACGGTTATTGTGGGTGGTGTAAAATACTTATCTAGGGTGTGGTTCTTTGCTCTATCAGCCTTTCTTTTTCTTGCATCCTCTAGGAGTGAGGACTCGGCAACTAGACCTTTATAGTTTGATTTATCCCGTACTGCTCTCATCCTAAAATCTATGCTTAGGCTGTTATGGTTACTTTTCTTCATCTCATCATAGAGGCTCACTTGTCATTCACTCCTTTTACTCTATTACTAGGGTTAGGAGTGATGTATATAAATATTATTTAAAATAGTTTGGTAGCTGTTCTTATGTTAAAGTCCATGCTTTTACCGATATACCCACATGAAATAATCCTAATAGCCCCTCTTCTCGATTGACATTGAAAATAGTTTCCTATTTGTTTAATATTAGTACCCCCGCATTGAGGACATATAGGCTGTTTCTTACTGCTCATAGATTCAACCTTCTTTGTGTTGTCTCTACTGTATTAACTATAAATTCACTTTCATTAAACTCTAGTTTCTTTGTATTATTCAGAATATACCATAATGGAATGTGTACCCACTCGGCTTTAGTTTTATCCATGAAATCTTCTATTGTATCTGAGTTTAATATAAAATAATCATTAATACCATTTGGTATTCTTAATTCAACTATTAATATTATTGTTGCTATTGCGGCTTTAGCCCTTGACATTAATCTATCATATGAATGTCTATTTACTTTAACTGAGTTTGCCCTGTATCCTGCAAACCTTCTTTTCTTTGTCTCTTTATTTGTTCTAAAACTTTTAACAAAAGGACATATGCTTTTTACTTCAATGAAAAACACGTTATCATTATAAATCAACTTTATATCAGGGTATCCATCTGTTCCTTTAGAATGTCCTTCTATTCCTACAGATACATTCCTATAACCAAATTCCTGTGATAACATCTTTCCTACTTCTTCTTCTCCTTCTTTGCCTATTCTATTCATTAATTCTCTTCTACCAACTGGAAGGGAATCTTTGACAAGTTCAGAGGGCATAACTGACTATGGGATAAAATAGTATAAATGAGTTTATATCATTAAGGTGAGACAATATCAGGTTAAACGTGTTAATAATCAAATGTATTATACTTTATATTTAACGCCTACATTTTCGATATATCCTTCAAACTGTCTTTGTGTTCTCTCTAATGTATCATAGGATTGATTATCATTGACATTCAAACCATGATTTTCTCTTGCCTTCTTTTTGAAAGCATCTATTTGATTATTGATTACCTCTAATCTTCTAAGCCAGTATATCAACCTTCTACGAGTTGCACATAGTTTAGTTTCTCCTTTGCACATTGCAGAGTTATTATTATAATATCTACACTTGAGTTTACATTCCACCATATTATTTCTTTCCTTTATTTTCACCACTATTATACACTATTCGCCACCACCACTTAACAATAGGCAACCAGAGGATAAGAAAGACCATAATACCATATCTAGTTATCATGTGTTTCATTCCACCTATTAACAAAGTTATCAATAGCTGTATAGGCTATCTTTAAATGTGTCTTGAATTTTTCATGTACTTCATAAAGTAACTGTGCTTTATGATACCCTTTTAGATTTAATACGTTCTTATCTCCTAGTCTTGACATCATTTGTCCAACAGATGCGTTTGATGAACCCGTTACCCCTGATACTAGGTTAATAGTAAGTGGTAAACCCATATAGTCTAAAACTACACATGTCATAACTAGGTTCTGCATAGTGGGTCTAATGTGTCTAACACCATATGCTTTCAATGGATAGAATATTTCATGTGGTTGATAAGTTTGTATCACTTTATTTATTTTGGTATAAAACTCTTGTTCACTCATTCTTTATACACCTTTCTATGAAATTGAGTTTGTTTCATTGCTTCTAAATATTTAGTACAACCTTTGCAGGTAGGGAATCTATTAGGTATGCATCTGAATCTTTTATCATCTTTACACTTCATTCTTTGTATGCCTCATTTACCATTTTCTCTATTCTCTCTGTTAGTTCGGGTAACTTCATATAGAGGAAATAATCTGTTAATTCCTTTTTACTTTGATATGGTTGTGACTTTGCATTTAATACATCTATTATAGGCTCTATTAATGCCTCAAATAACTTATGATGGTCAAAACACATATTGACTGTTACACCTATCTTATGCGCTAGATGATTGCTTGCTACTGCATTAGGTACTACATGGTGTGATGTCATAATAGTATCAGGTGTTGCCTTTACAATAGCACACATTATGCAATCTGTTTCTTTCTTTCCATGTACCCTTTGAAATTGCTTACTTTTCTTTATACTAGGATATTTATCGCAATCTCCACACCACCAGTATGCACCTATCACACACTTCTTTAAAGCGTCATAATCACATAGAGTCATTTAATATCCCTCTTATCACATTCACTATCAATTATATCTATGAATGTCATTAACTCTTTACTTGATAATGTAGACTGTGCAAGCATGTGTAGAACATAGTAATGCTTTCTTAGGATTTTGCCAATTAGTTCATGTTTATTCATTCTTTCTTCACCTTCTTAGGTTTGCATAATGGATTACCATAGGTGCATATTTTAAAACTTATACACCTGTTAATACTTACACACCAGAATCTACTTTTAGCCAAACTGCAACCCCCATTGACGAATAACTAATATCGTTATGAATGCAATAACTATGAAACAAATACAAATATAACTGATTCCAAGATTACTTATTTCCGTGTTATTCTTTTCACTTGTATCAATAATTACTAATATAATCATACAGTAAATAGCCATAACTGTACCACTTGAAAACAAAAACATAAACCATTTAAACCAAGTCATTTCTTACTCCACTCCCTTGCATCTCTATATGATTGCTGTATATAATCGGCTGTAGGTGCATCATTAGAACTAGGATTAGATTTTGGATATAGATGTTTGCACTTGTGCATTATTCTAACTATCAATCTTGTTATGTTAGGTTCTTTACTGCACTTGTATTTCTTTAAACCTTCTATGACTTCACCAGTTAGAAAACAGAATTGACAATCATAGCAGGTTTTAATATCTCCTTTCTTATCTGCCCCTTTCCTTGCCCTCTTTATTGCCTTAACTGGTTTGGACTTTACAGGTTTTATAGTAAATTCAATCATTCAAGTTCACCATTTAATGCTAATAATATAATGAACATTCCAAGTAACCATAATACACCATAAACCATTATGCCGAGTTGTAGACATGACATTACTTTAACACCTCTTTTTCTTCATCACTATAACAAAACATAACTGTTAAAATGATTGTTGAACCTGCTACCCAAAATGTTTTAGATACTGCATAACACAATTCACGGTTTGCCCAATTATAGACCATCGGCACAATAGCACTTGATAATGATATTCCTAATAAGATGCTTAATGTTGCATCATGTAATCTTTTGTAGTAATTCTTAGCCTTCTTTCTGTTGTATAGTGTCATTTATTTCCCTCTATTGTTTCTTTCATGTGTTCAACTACTCTTTCTAATTCCTGAGTATGTGAAAGGTTGATATTATCATGGAGAATATGTTTTATAAGAATCCATTTATTCTTTTTATACACTTCAATAAAGTATCCACATGAATTATAGACAATTCGCGTATCAGGGAATATATGGAATATAGCAGGATTAGAACTTACCACTTTCTGCACCTCTGCTTTTTATCATGCTTAGGATATATGCATCATGTTCTTCTGGTGCATATCTTAGTTCAAAGTCCTCATCCTCTACAGGTAGACCCATTGCTTTTCTAAGTCCTCTCTGTATGATGTGTTCACTAACTGCACCATAACATCTTTTCATAGTGCCTATGTCTTTCCAGCCTCCTACCTCTGCACCAACTTCATAGTTGCCTTCCATTGCATGAAGCCAATCCTGTGCAAAGGTGTGTCTCCATAAGTGATTAACCTGTACTATCTTCCATGCACCTGCTTTCTCTTGAACCCTTTTCATTACATTAGTTTCTAATGCATAGTTCTTTTGTAGTAGTGGGAATAGATAAGAGTCAATAGACTTTAGCATTTTAGGTTGTGCTTCTATTGATATTCCAAACCTTTCTTGTATGTATGAACCTATCAAAACGCATCCATTATCTATTAGCCTTTTCTGCCATTCAATTCTGCTACCCCTGCCTTTGTCCGTAATATGTATTTCATAATAACCATTCTTAAACACGTTTTTCCTATCGTTGAGAGTTGAATTTATTGATGCATTTATTCTAGTTGCTGTATAATACATGAAGAAACAAACACCGTACATTTCAATCACATAATCATCAATAGGATATGTTTCTAAATTAACATTCTCTTCTTTGAATACCTCAATAACTGCCTCTCTCATCAATCGGATTAAATCAACTCTTTCCTCTGGTGATAGTTTTTCCCTTGCTGATTGAGCAAACCCTTTACTATGTTCTGCCCCTACTCCCTTCATGGTCAATACATCAGGGGTTACGTTCATCATAAGGGCAAAGTAACTTCTAATTGCACTTCTACAATTATTATATGAACATCCTCTAGGATATGGCAAACCTTTAGCTTGTGCATTTTTCCACTTGTTCACGTTATCAGCTACATTGTCAATGTGTAATTTGGCTGGATGAACACCTAAAGCATTACAAACCCTCATTAACGCAAATAGTCTACCTCTTACACCTTTAGGCTTCATGTTTCTTCTCTCCATGACAATCGCCCAATCGGCTATAATTGGTATTCTTCCAAAAACCTCAACATCCATAACAGATGATTCGTTGAACTGTATCTTGTCTATTTCCTTTAGCATCTTGATTGCCTTATTCTTGACATCAGGATTAGCTTTCAGGAATCTGCCTATATTACTTCTATGAACACCTAGCTTCTCTGCAATTTCGTTATTTACTAATGTTCTATAACGCTTTACAATGTCTAGGTATTTTTCCTCTGTTACTTTTCTGTTTACTGCCATCTCCGCAACACCTACGATATACTACCGCGTGAAAAGGATATAAATGTTTATGGAAGATTAATCACTATTTTCATAATACTAAGGTAACTATCGGCATTTCACACAAAAGTATATTAATAGAAACCTAGTAACCATATGATAGTGTTGAACTATGACCGAGACACCAGTACAGGAAATGAAGTTCGCGATTAACCCCGTGAAAAAGAAGCCCACACGCAAGTACCGCAAAGGTAGTAAGTATGATGCTATCCTTGAAGGATTCGTAAAGGCTAACATACCACTAGCAGAGATTGAAGTTGAGGGAAAGACCGCATCATACCTTTCTACTCAGCTTGGCAAGAGACTTGAGGACAACAAGAAACTTGCACACATCAGCGTGTCAACTGCAAACGGTATGTGCTACCTAGAGAACAACAAGGTCACACCAAAGAAAGTATCTGAGTAGTAGGCATAACCTACCTTTTTTATTACTTTTAAAAAACTAGAGTTTTTTGACAATTGTTTTTACATTTTGTCATTAAATAGAGCTGGTAAATCTTTCAAATTGTAAAGTGTCCCTAGAAAGGATTTAGAGATTTAAAGAACTTGATGATTCTATCTCTCTTTCTAGGCTTATAGATATACTCTCGGATAATCGTTTTCCTTCTACCGAAATACTCTTCAACATAGAAATCATATTCCGCATCTGATACCTTCCAACCAACATCTTTCCTAGCTCTAAAGATAGTAACCGTTTTCTCTAGGTTATCCGTGGTCAATGGTTGCCCCATTATCTCAACCTCTCCAAGATAATCATTTTCCTTTGTGAATGATGTTAGTATATCATAGAAGTCTCTTAGGTTGAATCTCCACCTATATGCAGGTTCATAACCTGCAATGCATGTAGGTAAATCATGTGTTCTTTCACACATGATTATAGTCTCTGCACATTCAATTATATCGTTTAAAGCTCTCTGGAATAATAGAATATGCTGTATAACATTCTGTGTTACATACACATTCTTTCCTATAAAGAAGTTAATTTGCTCTAGTGACATTTGCGTTAAATCCAACTGCATAAACCTATCTTCAATTTCAGGATATGCTTCTTTGCAATAGTCTATCATTTCCTGTGTGAAGTCTGCACCGTAATAACGGTTTTTGTATTCATCAGGTAGATACTTGTAGATTAACCCTGTACCACAACCACAATCCATGAGTGTTGCTTTTGGGTTCCTTTCAAGTTCTTCAACTATTAGGTTTATCATTTGCACCCGATATTCTGGAATATCTTTTGGTGCTGTCCATACTCCATGCACAAACTTACTTTTGTTTGTCCATGATGTTATTCCATTACCATTTTCTTTTGTCATTGTGTTACCTTCTCTAACTCTTTTGCCATCTTTGCGCCAAATTTAGACCATGAGTTATCTAATGCCCATCGCCTTGCTTGTTTGGATAATGAACTAATGTTAATATCATCTAACCCATATATTGCATTCTTCCATTGCTCTATATCAAAATCTAATGGGTCTATGAAATAGGGTAATGATTTATCAAATGCCCTCTTACTACCTATAACTATTTTACCACATCCATATGCTTCTAATGTTCCGTTTGGTATCCCCTCACTTAATGAAGGCATAACAATAGCTTTACAACTATTAATCAACTTAGGCATAGTTGTTTTCTTTACTCTTCCCACATACTTAACATTATCAGGGAATTTAATATCATAATCATTTGAACCTGCTATTAAGTATTTAATATCTGGTGTACTTCTTATCAAGGACATTAGAAATTTTATCCCCTTCTCATTTGAACATCTACCGAAAAACCCTATATATTCTCCCTCTTCTCCATTGGGTTTAAACATATCAGTATTAACTCCTAATCCTATAGGTTCACTTATCCTTTCCTCTTTAATACCCTGCTCAAGTAATATCCTTTTGAAGTTATTACTAATTGGTATAAAGCGGTCATACATCCTATAACTTAGATTCTCCATACCATCATTAAAGAATCTGTTTGCAATATTATTATTGATGCTTCTTTCATACTTTCCATACCCCCGCATTCTATGAACAACAGGAATATTCTTCTTAATGCCTATCAAGTTATGAAATAGCTCTTGCCACCCTGCCCCACTCATGCCTAGCACAACATTACCACTTACCCACATTGCCCTTTTAGCTAATCTGTAAATGTATGGTAGTTTTCCCCAATAGGCATATAATGAGAATTTAGCAATATTATCTTTCAAGTTATTAACATAATACTTGTTTGGTACATGGTCAGGTGATATTAACCTATCATAATGAAAGCGAATATTATCATGCTCTAAATCCACCTTTGTACCTATGTTAATAACTATGTTAAGATGGTGAACATTATCCGCTATTGCCTTTAACTGTTCACCATATCGTAGAGCATAGAAATTATCAAAATAAGTAAAAGGAAATATTACAGATGGCTTCACATTAACCACTTTTCTCTTAGTTTCTTTGCTTTAGTCATTTCCTCATATGCTAATTCATTATCACCATTATAATGAGCTAATAAACTGTTATGTAGATGTATAGTTGATTTTATCCCATCCTGTGCATATGGTGATATTCTGTTATTCTCAGGCTCTACCTTCTTTGCTAAGAATACACCTAAGAATGTGCACATCACACCAAATATTAGAGTGACAACAGCATATTGTATTAATGTGAAATCAACATCAAACTTGATAGAATAAGAAAGCATCATACTATATAGGCTTAATACTAATCCTATTTCACCTCTACCCTTCTTGAAATAATTCCATGTTTGGCTTAGTTTCTTTATGTTCATTTTATTACAACTCCCTTCTTTCCTCTACAGTCTCAATAGGTTTTTTGGCTATTATGGTCATGGTATCCTTTTCATATAATGCATCAACTTGGCATATCTCATAACCTATTGAAGTTAAAACTTGAATCAATGTTTCAGTGTTAAAGTGATATGTATGATTCCAGAATAAAAAGTGCCATTTTTCCCTTTTCTCTACAAATGATTTACAATCTATATGGAAAGTATGAATATAGATAACACCATTTGGTCTAAGAAGTGAATACGCTTTTTCTAATTCTCGTCTAGGATGATAAGTATGTTCAATATAATCATTCATAATTATAGCATCAAGTGACGAATCAATTATTGGGGTATCAGGTAATTCTTTGTTATATACAGTAAGTCCAATACGGTTTTTCATAACATCAACTGCATAACCGTTTAAGTCATTCCCACTTGATACTACACCCATCATTTCAGCCACCATAATCTGAAAACCAACACCACAACCCACATCATGCAGGTAATCTAAAGAACCAATCAGATGCTTTTCTATTTGTTCAATTACTCTTGCCTTTTGCTCAATCTTCTTAGAAAACCAATCTGGTTTACTATATCTAGTGTTTGATGGTAGAGCTACACCGTATTTAATTCTATTCTCAGTGAAAATAACATTTCTTTTAGAAGGTGTTTTTAGATAATCAATCCATACCTTTTCTTTTATTCTTGGACTTGTAAATAATACATTACACTCGGTACACCGTACTATGCTTGAACCTGAAATAGTAGTGAACATATCTTTAACGGTATCACAGCCACATAGACCGCAATTAGGATATTCATCAAATGGCGCAACATTATCTAAACTCTGGTCTTGTCTTGTTGTTGCTCTATATATTTTGTTTCTCCTTAGATACCACCAAAAGAGACTTGTATAATGTTGCCAATAATATTCTAATACTCCAAACTGTGCAACATGTTCACTATTCACCATTAGAACCATTCCTTTCTTTCATGTCTCACTTTAGCATGTTTGATAAACATATCTAACAGCATAACTAAACTGATACATCTATTTATATAATGTGTAAGATTTACCAAGTGCCTAAAGAATGGTATATAGAACCTATAGGAATCTATGTTAGGATAAACTTCAATGGTTAGAAGTGAGAATAAGAAGTTTATAACCAACAGTATTCTTAACTTTACTAAAATAGGCTTCTTATCAACGGTGTAATGTGCATACAGGAAAGACAATACAACTAAATGTATCAATTCCCTGAAATTGAATACCATCATAGGATTAACGGTGTACTCTGCAAAATGCAAAACGCTTTCCCATAAGTAGGAATTAAAGAACACTAGCAAGAATGATAGACAAATAGCCGTTAATACACTTTCCTTTTTACTCAATACTCGATATGCATACAATACTAGGAAAACATATTGCAGTATCAAGGTATTAGTGTAGAACTGGAAAGCAAAACCAGTAACAATAATACAGATAATAAAGATGGTGGATACTCCATAAAAGAAAGTCTCTAGTATAACGTCATTGGTTAGAATGCCATAATCAAGGTTAGCTTTCTTATTCTGGACTTTGTAACTTCTTTCATAGAAGTACATGAAAACTAGGACTTGCCCAAATATCAGGACATTCAATAGATATTTAGTAATATCCATTAAATCGCCTCGACCTCATCATCTTTTTCTTGTTGCCTTTCCTTTCTAAGTTTCATATAGTATGCAACAACTAGGTACTGATTGAAAATGAACAACATGATTCCTATATTGAAATCAACTAACATGTAGAAAATCAGTATGGCATTTAATATGATTGTAATCCACAAGATTATAGTGTTCATTTTAACATAGATATAAGTAAGATACACAAACCACTTGCCCCTTAATGGCTTCTCTACCTCTGTATCTTCATGCCCCTCTTTGAATAGTTTCTTTTCTTCACTCAATGATAACGCCTCTTAGCTTGTCCATTATGACCTTCTTAAAAACCTTGAAAAGAATAGGTGTCTTTAGAACAATATGAATAGTATATTCCCTATGTGATTCATTCTCTGTACCTTGATAGAAATACACATCCACCTTTTTAATGAAAGGCATTTGTGTTAGATTGGTATCATGTTCTTCTCTTGCTCTCTGGTCATGTCGTACACTGGTTTCTAACCTATTGGCTACATTCTTACCGTCATACCTTCCACCTTTGCTATTAGCCATTATCAGCAACACCTTTTATTATACCAACTATAATCCAAGTAATCACAATGATTAACTGAACTTCCCATAATAGGTTATCACCCACTATAACAGTATCAAACCAGATATTGTTATTATACATGTAACCTATCAACACACTAATTGATATACCAATTATGGATGAAAACAGGATACATCTTAATGCATCTAATCCACTTTGTAAGAAATACACTATTGCCACACCTAATGCAAACAACCACGTAAACATAGTTATAAACTCTGCATTAATTAAATCCCAATCACCTGTTACCAATCCTCGATTGTTTATCATAGTGATTATTATGGCTACAAGTGATAACCCCACACCAATTTTAACTATAGTGTTGTATTTGTCTTTCATGTTATTACTTTCTCCTTAGAACATAAGCTAATACTAAGAATACTGGAACAAATATAAATATTGCACCTAACCACCATATCATATCCTGTGTTTTGGATGGATATATATTTAACCAAACTCTTTCTAAATTAATTGCTGAAAAACTAGAATTATGCCATGAATTACTAAAATATGTACTTCTTATTTTATAATAGTGATAACTTCCATTTACTAATAGTGTATGATTATAATGTTTATCTGGTGTTAGTGCAAGTGAAACATATGTTATGTTATCAGAACTATGATATATTTCATAATTATCAACTTCCCCTGTATAACTCCATGTTAAATATATATGCGGATTTGAATGATTAAATCCTTCACCATGTACTAAATTAACATTTCCTATTACTGGTGATACTCCCTCAACAACCCAATCAACTTTTATGTATGCTTTTCTAATCCATATATCATCTTTATGACGAACACCTACATATGTAACTGTTATTCGCGTTCTATTTAATTCATCAATAGTATCTATATTAAAAAGTATCCCCTCATCAATTCTTACTTTTACCCATGCATACTGTGTGGTGTTTATAACTCTTTCAAAAGTACCTATTAATTCCATTGGATTGAATAAAGTTATCTCTATATCAACTCCATCATCTGTATCATCTCCTTTTACTTCTAAATATAAATAGACTGAATTTATACTACCTTTATTTGTTATATTATTGAATCTAAAATAACCTTCAATAGCCCTTTTTGTTTTAGACTCATGGATATAATCTAAATTATCACCTATATATGGTGATACTCCTATTTCATCATCCCAAAACAAAAACGTATTATCTAAACTATTCACCCACATCTTATCTACTTTAGCATTTAATTTGATTATAGTTACAAAAACACCACAAAATAGATATAACGATAAAAACACAGTTATGAGAACTTTATCTATTTTCTGCATTGCAACACATCATTTTACTTACTTTCTTCTTAGAACATAAACTAATACTAATAATATTGGAACGGATATAAATATTGCACCTATCCACCATATCAAACCGCCGTCTACTGAGGTAACAGGGATAAATGCCCTCAGTCTTAGATAGTCAATATTGAGATAGTGGGTATTAACTCCACTTGTATAATGCACATTTCTTATCCACACATTACCACTATTAATAAAATGTGTACTAATTAGTGATATTGATGCATTATTCCATTGAAAATCATGTTCAGGCATATCAAGTAACTTAAACCATGCACTTGCTGTAAAGTTCCATACTTCTATATCAACATCATGTGCGGGATTCCCCTCATATTCACAAAGTTCCCTAACCGATAATGATATAACAGTATCAGGTATGTTAGTGAAATTTAACCTAACATCATAGCCTTCTATTCCCACCACTTCATCAACCCTGTAATAATCCAAATCATCATCTTCCATACTTGCTAAGTTACCACTAACATATGTGCCCCTAACAACATGAACACTTGATACATTATAATTATACCAAGAACCCCCAACATAAGAAATGTTAATACTCCCACCACTACCTTTTAGGAAATAAACAGTTTCAAAGTTCTGTATCCATGAGCTATTACGCCATCCATCTTGCTCCTTACATGCTCTTACACGGTAATATCTTTCTGTACCATTCACTACTTGATAATCAATATACTGTGTTGATGTATTATATCCTGAAACATCCCACACTATTCCATCTGTTGAGTTTTGGACTTCAAAGAAATCTACTAATTCTAAATCATCATAACTCCAATGTAATTCTACATATGGGACTGATTCATTAAACCCTGCCCCAAACAATTTAAAGGGAATAGGAGTAGCAACTGAATAAGTACAATAAATGCTTACCTTCTGCCCCCATGGAGTGGGAGTCCAAGGATTAGGAAAAACATTATATGCTCTAGACTGGTATCCACCTTTTCCATCCTCCGCATCCAGATAAAACCTATTTCCTTTATTTTGCCATAAAACCAGATAATAATCAAGTGCTTCTAATTCTCCCCCACTCACTATATCTAATGTTTTCCAATCATCCCATCCAATAGATACAGTCCATTCCTCTGTATATCCCACTAAAGTATTATCAGCTCTTTTATAAATCGCACATTTAATTTTACCATCAGTAACTTCTTGCTTAATATAAACAGTTATAGAATCGGCTGTTCCATTTTGAGGACATGAAAACCAAGAACCCATAATAAAATTAACTGATGTAGTATCAAGAACTCCCTTATCTTCATATCCAAAAGTTTCTAAGCAATTTCCTACTATGACGAATAATGAACATATTAAGAAGATGCAAAGAAGTGAATAGACCCATATCTTTATATTTCTCATCATCATACCCACTTTCCAAATATAACTATTAACGCACATAATAGTGTTACAGCAAAACAGAAATAGATAAGGACTTTCTCCCTCTTACTCATATGTGACATTGTTTATATCAGCCCTATTATTGACTTTACTATGTCAAATGCAACAGTAAGAAACTCTAATGCTATATCATATACGGCCATGATAAACTGCATAAACATACCTACATCCTCTGCTATTGCGCCAAGTGGGTCTTTGCTTGATTCCCACTTTGCTAAATATGTGAATGGTATTACCGCTATCAAATATATCTGCAATATGTCACCTACAGCATAATCAGTCCAAAAGTTATTCATGTTGCCAATACCACCCGTGAATAGTAACACAAAATTAGTATAGTAACTAACAAAGACCATCAATACATCATTTACTAACAACAAGTATCTAGGTATTACTTGGAATAATGAACTTATCATATTCTCTATGCTTGTTACTATCCATGATATAATATCTATGAAACTCCCATATATTAATGCAAAGACTTCATAGATACCTAATAGGAAATCAAAGAAGATTCCGAGCATAGGGGGTAATCCTATTGATGTTAATATACCATCAACTAATGATAGTGCATATGTACCCATTCCTCCTAATGCTCTTGCTATTGCACCACCTATGCCTGATATGACTCTGATTAATGGTGATATAAAACCACTTGCAGGTGAATCAAGTACCCTAGTTTCTACAATGGGGGGGTTATCTATGCCATTCATTCTACCCTCTGATAACATGTAATCTTTTATTTCATAGTTGCTTATTCTCCATGTTCTAGTGTTTCCAGCTACTTTTGTTACCCTAGACCAGAATTTAACTTTACCAATGCCATATGAATCTGTTACTGTATCACTGATATCTGTTAAATCACTAAAGTACATTGATGTTTTCACATCACCAAACATAGGTCTAAATTCACCATATCCAAACCAGAAAGGTGTAGCCTGTTCATACAAGCCATAATATAATGCGCTAACTCTACCTGCTATAATAGAGCTACTATTGTGATTGCTAAACCATAAATCTATCCATAATTGTGATGAAGTCCTGTTATGATAATCTGGGTTAGCACCTGCACTATCATACCCCCAATTATTAGAATATATTATTTCTTCTCTTTCTAGTACCCAATCAACAGCACCATAATCATATTGATACCATTCAACCGCCCATCCTATCCAATTATGGTCAGCACCAAGATTCTGGTGTCCTACTTTGTAGTTAACAGGATATAACATCACCTTCCAACCATTAACCCACACATCATCTATTTCATATGATATACCATATTCATAGAATCCACCACTAAAATCTTCAAATCTACCAGTTGTAGGGTTCCAATTACCTTGATAGTATAATTCTGGTAATATGTGAACACTTTGCAGGTTATTAAAAACAACTTCCGTGTATGCACTTGAACCTATTGCTGTTGCCTCTATATCTAGTGCATCACCACCCGTTATTTTATGACCATCACCTACCATTGTATAAGATACAACACCACCTAGATTATAGATATTAGTGTATAACCAGTTATCATCTACATCTGTTTCTAGTGGTATTAACGGTGCATTTATTGTGCTACTCATATATGCATCCCAATACCTGTTAGCACAATCAACAACATTATCATTTACAACAAAATACCACTCAAATATTCTTACCCCCGTTGTTTCATTGTATGACATGTCACCATTGATTAATCCGAATACATTAACACCATCTGTTGATGTTATGCTCATTACTCCCGTACTATTGTACCACTCAAAAGCTATTGTTCTTCTTGTATCTGATACATTGATATTAATATATGATGGGTTAGTTGAAACTGCTCTAAGTCGGTATAGTTCACCTTCATAAAGCCATCCATCATTGCTTATTATGTTGCCCTCACTATCAAAGAGGTTTAAATTACCGAGTTTTGCTTCTAATGGCATATGCTCAAATGAACTATAAGCAACAACACCATTGACCCAAATAATAACACCCTCATCAATGGATTCAACCTCTGTTACTTCAACACCTTTCTGTATGAATAATTCTTGTGTTATAGACTCATACTCTGTATCTTCAACACCTTTCTGACTAAACAAATCTTGTGTTATAGGCTCTACTAAAGTATGGTTTATTGAGTCACCTATATCTACCCACCCTAAAAAGAACTTAGTTTCTAACATTGCAAAATCAGTCATAGTAACTGAAAGGTTATATCTTCCAACAGGTAAGTTCTTTACCTTCATTTCAGGCGTGAACCACATAGTATAATCAGTAGGCTTACCATGCTTCAATGAGCTATTAGTACCTAAGTTTATATCATTACTACCATTACCAGTAGAAACATATGGTAGCCATGACCAGAAAGTGTATAACCGTCCCCCTGTTCCCATCAGTATATTACCAGTAATGTTTTCATATAGCCCTATTGTTTCCCATCCTATCCAATTAGCATCTACACCGTGGTCTATTGTGATGTTTAAAACTAGCAGGTTTTCAGGTTCATTATATTCATGTGTTTGTGGATTAGATTGAAATATAGGGTCATTTGATAATATATTGAAATCTACTAAATTCATTACTATAGAATCAGTATATTCAAATGTTCCTTGTAGGGCTGTAAATATAGGGTTTCTATTTGATGCTTCATCAACCGCCCTATATCTATACTCTTGATTAATGTCAAATATACCACCGTTTAATTCAAACCTCCAACTTAGTTTATATGTATTAGCGTCATAGTCCTCCCATGTGCTATTAACAGTATTAAGTGTGCATATTGCACCAGTATCTAGGACTTCACTAAACACTTTAGTTTGTTCAGTCCACCTTAATACTATATCACCAGATGTCATGTTAAGACATAATTCAACATAATCAAGGTGAGTCCTTCCATCTGCATCACTAACCTTCATATATCTAACCCAATTACTATCATAGGTTTCGATAATAAAAGGAGATGATGTTTCATCAGCTATATTAGGAATAGCACAATAGGCTGTTAAAACACTACTAACAGATAAGAATAAGAGGAATGCTAAACTTAGCAGAAAAACGAATCTTTTTTTTTATTGTTTGTTGACATCATCTTTTTTCTCCTAGTTGAACATAAGGATATACTTCACTGTTATGATATCGCCTGATATTACGTTAATGGGGCTAAACACATCTCTAAATAACACTAAGGCTTGAGAAAAACCTACCCAATCAGCACAATCAAGTGCCGCCTCCGTTATAGCATATGTGTTATCTATATTGAATGTTGAAACAATAGTAGCATTCATTTCTAACCCACTAACACTATAACCTATCGCTTCAATAAGCTCACCAGTCATAACCGCAGTTTCTAAACTGTAATCCATATAGTCAGCGGCGGTTGTGCCTGTGCCTATCCGAATTAAAGCCCCATCTCTATCAAAATCAGTGGTTGCGGTAAAATCACGCTCTGCTCCCCCCGCTTCAACATAATAGTGGCTTATCTCTGCATCCGAACCTTTTATTAGAAGGTGAAACAATCCCGCTAGGTTTCTGATAGCTAAATCATCATCTTTTACCATTCTACTTATTAGCTCACCATCTCTTTCATGTTCGATAACTAGCACTATCCCCATTGATTGCCCAAAACCGTTTCCTCTGGTCTTTACTTCATCATCAACATTTGTTATGATTATATCATTAACACTATGAAGTGTTGAATATACCGCTAGTGATAGTATTACAATCCCTAGCATACTTGCAACTAGATACTTTGCTTTCATTTTCTTATAGCCCCACATTGAACCTAAATATATATCGTACAACTATTACATCCCCATTAATAACAGCTATTGGTGCAAATACATCTCTACATATTAAAACATATTTAGGTGCGCCTATACCAACCCCCGCAACTAGCCCCGCCTCTGTTAAGCTATATGAGCCATCACTTACGATTGTTGTATCGGCAGTAACATTAAATTCATTTCCAGTTACCCATATAGTGCCATCATCGACCTGTTGACTTAACACCTCAGTTTGTAATTTATAGTTAGTAACTGCAACAGCATTAACCCCCGTTCCTAGCCTTATACTGGCATATGTTGGTGTTAGGTAAATCTTGCTTGAAAGAACAACTGCAACATTATCTAAATCCGATGGTCTATAATCAGCACTAGCATCAGCACTCCTATGCCCCGATAACATGTTAAGTACAACATAAACTAAGTTTCTAAGTATGTAATCATCCTCAACAACTCGTTTATCTATTAGAACATCATCACGGTACTGTGATATGTCAAGTGTAACATAGAATCCGCTTGCATCCTCAGTTGTTACTACCGTTGATGCATTCACCATAAACATGCATGTTCCTATCATTACTGATATGAGAACACACAACACCGCTTGTCTCTTTCCATTCAATTTAATCAAGTAAACCATGCATTAGGACTTTATAAATATTTTATAAAAAAATCTCTAAGTGCCTGAAAAGGGGTTAGCGGTTGCGGTCTATTTCCATTAACACAATGAATGATAAAAACGTGAATATCCCGAATATACTCATAAACACCATTGAATTATATACGTTGATATGCTGTGTGATAACTTCATCTTCAATAGTAATTGTCATGTTATACTCATATCCATACTTGTTGATTGTGTTGAATGTATCGAACACTAAACCAACTAGTATCATTAACATGAAGCCACAAACTAGCTTTTGTTTATTAAGCATTTTCAGCAGTATCCTTACTGATTTTAGGTTTAGGACTGAAAAGTTTTGGATTGTCATATATTATTTGTTTGGCTAATCTGTATATCTTGTTATGACCCACTTTGATTCCCTCTTCTTTCCACAATACAACAGCCAACATATCAACATCAATCTTATTCTTATCTACTAAATAGAACTTATCAAAGAAAGGCATTGCTAACTCTTCAATCTCATCATAAGATAGTTCTCCCTTCTCTTTGTTTACTGCATCCTGCAAATCATCTTTATATCTTTTATCCTGTATGTTAGCTTTCTTTCTCTCATATTGCGCCCTAAAGATATTACACCTCTTTCCCAAATCTCTAGCATGTAGAATTTTACACGTTAAACATGAGTCTCTATCACATAGGTTGTTATCAAATAACTTGTATTCAATATCACACATTCCGTAATTGTATTGTTTCTCCTTAAATTGACTTGAAAAGGTTCTATATACCGTTGCCTTTCCTCTATCATGCATAGTTATATGATACTGGATTAGATAACTTCTAATGCTCTTTTCTAGTAGTGCTTTATTGATGATGGGAATAAACAAAGGCTTTCCCTTGAATCTGAATGATTCAATGGTCTTAACTAATGCTTTTGTAATCTCTTTGAACCAGTCTAGTTTTGACATTGCATAACTTGGTTCATCATACAATATTGGTGTGCCTCTAGGTGATGTTAATACACATCTTAGGAAATCAGGATATAGAAATACTATATCATCAATAGTAAATGTTTTAGGTGCTAATACCCTGCAAAAATCCATTGCTTGATAGCTCTTTCCTAATCCACCCTCACCAGTAATTATACAATTGATAATCTTCTTTTTCCTGATTCTTTCTCTCATCTCTATTGAGAAATAAGGATAGTAACCTAACTCACTGTTGATTAAAAACTCATGGTGTCCTATCTGATACTTACCTAATTTTACTAACTTCTTTACGTCTAGCATATCAAGATATGCACCATATTTGCTCTGCATTAATGAAGCCATTTCAGGGTTAGTCTCAACCTCTGAATCATGCACACTAAATTCTTGATAATAGGTCATTTTGTATCAACCCCACTTTCTGCTATGCTTTTCTCTATCGCATCAAGTTCATCTTTTGTTGCCGCATCAGATGGGGTAGTTAGCATATCATCATCCTCTGTGTTTTGCCCTTCATGTTTTGCTAGTTCATCAATAGATGTAAACTTTAAGTTTTTACCTGTTGAATACTCTATTTTCTTCTTTCTAACTAGCATATCCCGCCTGTGTAGTAAATTGATGATAGCATTCTTTAGAAGGTAGATATTAATTGAAGTTACTGTTTTAGTAACTGCCATGCTGTACTTTTCACATGTTTCTTTTGATAGTCTAACATCTCCCCATACTGGTCTAGCATCTATTGTTTTTTGTATGAATGCTTTCTTAACATCATTTGTAAATTGTTCATCATACCAACTATGAGGTATATCTGTAAAGAAGTCCCACATCATATCCTCTATCTTTCCAATATCAATATCAGCATTCATTAACGCCCTTTTGATATTCATAAGAGTTGACTGTAACACATGAGGATAGTTAATTCTATCCCGCAACTCTAATTGAATATCAACCTCTGCATTTTCTTTTGTTGACATTGGTTTATTCCTCTGTTGGCTTTCCTCTTTGTGTTACATATTTCTGGATAAGGTTTCTATTATCCTTTACTGGTTCTCTGCTTTTGCCACTATTAAGTGATTCTTGGAATGATATAACCACCTTCTTGTGTCCTGAATTTACACTATATCGGGTGTTCAAGAACTCTTGGCATATATTTCTTGCAAATTCCCCGCCTTTCAAATCATCTATGTTTTGGAAGTACATTAACCAGAAAACATCTATTGAGGATATGTTACTGAATCTTCTGACATCAACTTTACCCGCCTGTTTAAACTCTAAGTCACTTCCAAACTCTTTAACAAGTATTTTGCCAACTTCACTTTGCGCGTCATTGATTGTTATGTTTTGTGATTTACCAACACCACTTGATGATGATTGTTTAACAACTTCACCACTTACTAAATCTAGGTATTCGTCAGACATTTTATAGTACCCCTAACTGTTGTGCAATTAATGTAAGTGCTACACCTATACCCATCAAACCTGCGGCTCTTAACCAATCTTCCCCTAATGCATCCTTTATACCACTAAACATTAGACTAGACATCCTAGAACTATTTTCATTCTTTATATCAACCTCATCAAGTTTAGGTAGTCCTGAATATGGTGCGCTTCCACCCTCTAGTTCTACAGTTAGAAGTATCTCAGGATTCATCAACTTGACTTTCTGTGCATCAGTAAATTTTTCTACCAAATCTTCACCTAGTATAGCTTTTAATCCCTCCCATAATGTACCTAGTTTCTTTGCAACCTTCTTTTGCTCAGTGGTCATAATAGGATTACCATCACCATCTATTGTAGGCTTTCCATCATCATCAAGTACAGGAACATCAACGGTTATTGTACTACCTTTTAAATCAAATAGATACCCTGTTCCTCTCTTTGCTAACCATATAACCTCATTGCCTAATCTGTTCTTATATGATACACCTGTTCTTATGAATCTTAATCCTCTTTTCACAGAGAATAGACTTAATGATGTTATAGCATCAATCTTTAGACTTTCATATAGTCTTTCACCCTCACTAAAGTAAAGAACTATATGTTTAACTTTCAGTCTCTTGACCAACATCATAACGATACCTACTACTGCTATTATGACGTTAAACCCTAAAATCAGGACTACTGGATTTTGAAGGATATTATCAATGAACTTCATTTCAATCAAATAATAGATGCACACCATTTATATATAAATCTCTGCATAATCCTTCTAACTTAGAAGGGTTGAAACCATTGTCCGACATTAAAAGTGGGGTTAAGAAGGGCATCGCACCGATTGTTGTGTTCCTTGCTATACTCATCATCGCAGGTATGACGGCGGCGGCGTCCATATCAGTTGCTCTAAAGACGGGAGTCGTTGGGGCGGCGGGATTCGTTGAGCTATATCTCCTCATGTTCATACTTGACCAAGTATAGTTTACTGGTCTAGTACCCTGATTAGTTAGCCCTTGTTGGCTAACATCCCTTCCGACTCAACAACAATGACCTTTGATAGTTACTATTTATTGGCACTTAATAACCCCTGAACTTTACAAGCACCTAGTCTTTATGCATATTCCTTGTATCGCAACATCACCTAGTTAGAAGCACCTGAGCTTGTCTAATCATGTTTAACCATCAACACCTCAACCCGCCAACTATCCCTTTATCTGTTTTTTTATACCCCCTATTAACACATAATATAATAGTAATAGGGGATAGTTATTTTGTTGTCTAGGGGACGACCTTCTAGGGATTTTAGCTCAAAAGATTAACGCAACATCTAGGTTATACGTAGCACCCTAGACCGTAAAAACAGTAAACCATCGGGACTAGGGTAACGGGTATGCGGATAAAAGAAGCCCTAAAACAGCTTGCT
>SDBS01001099.1_pt1 | contig 27539 bp, 29 predicted proteins | sample 2277091 | NCBI WGS metagenome assembly SDBS01 (sample SAMN10404972, study PRJNA504765) | marine sediment metagenome | isolation source: marine sediment core GS10_PC15, 163 cmbsf | place: Arctic Ocean: Southern Knipovich Ridge | collected 2010
TCTTTCCATAAGAGAGTATCTGCCAGTACACTCTTTATTAAGTCATGAAATGCATTGTGAGGAAGCTTGATAAACTCAAGACCAACATCGTAGAGTGCAGTGGAACCTTGAGGAAGCTTTCTTATCCATACAACTCGTACAATAGCTTCTATTGATTTTTCTTCTGAAACAAAAATTTCGATTTCCAGTCGTCTTCCCTTTTTAAAATTGTAATCGCTGTAAACACGAAAACCACCGAGGCTGATATCAGATATTCGGCTTCTTGGTCCAAAAATACTGGGTGAACGAAAGAAAGACGGTGCTTTCAAGCGTGGAAATTGCCTTCTTTCAAATTCAACCACATCCGTGACTTGCATAGTTTCTTACCTTCCAAATAAAAGACTAAAAATATTTACTAATGTTTTTCCACAATTCTTGATTCTGTGAAAGCATTTCTTTCAATCTCTCTGGGTTTCCCGCCTCTTTTCTCCACAGGCGCCGCAGCCTTGATACAAAACTCGAACTCTTTTTCTGCATCTCCCCTATTCTCTCAAAGACAAATCCCTTCCCATCATCATCCAACAAATCCCACTGCGTCAGATAAATATAGAGAATGTTTGAATTTAAGAACGCATCGGACGGCTTTAACTCAAGCGCCTTTTGGAAATACAGCTTGGCCTTATCAAAATATGTCACCAGTGGAAAATTATAGAGGAGGTAGCACTTTCCCATTTCATAATAGGCAAAAGCATCCACAGGATTCTTTTGAATATGACGGATTAGACTCTCCCATAGAAGATCAAGATAATCCTCCCGGCTCTCTTCAGTTCCAAACTGAATCTCCCCAAATGCCCTTTCAAGGTACAACCTGGCCAGCTTCTCTTCGAAAAAAGGATTATTCGATAACTTTGTTGCCCTCTTCAGCCTTTCTTCAAGCCCTGTAAACCCGCTTTCGATACTCTTAACCTGAGTCCTTTCAGACTTATACTTGAAATAATGATGGTAACCACGCCACTCTTTGGCGGCCACAATCAGAAACACAACTCCCAAGATCAAAATACTTGCCTTTTTAATCATCTTCATTTCATTTAAACGCCGGGTCGCCTCTCTTCATTCTGGCTGTGTTTAAGGCCAGAGCAGATAATGTCATAAAATACACCACATTTGCCGGAATATGCATGTTAAAGTCGCTTACACTGTGAATAAGAATCGCAGCCATACCAAGAAGGCATCCCAGGCCGATTCCCTTGACAAAATAATCCCTTCTCCTCCCCCATCGAATAAACACATACCTAAAAAAACCAAACGCCAAAATAATTAAACTTCCCCCAGATAAAAGTCCATTTTCTGCCAGAATCTCTACATAATCATTGTGTGCATGTTCGACCATGCCGGAGGTCCGTTCCAAGTCGAACATCGGATAGACATAGAGAAAGGTTCCCTTCCCTGTACCGAATAATGGATAGCTCTTTATTATTTCCACAGTACTTTTCACGTATTTTAGCCTTCCTGCGTATGACATTTTTTCCGGGGTGAATCGCTCGAGAATCGGCTTGGCCCCGATCATTATGACGGAGAATAAAGTCACAATAAAAACGACCTTTAAAATCCTATTCAATCTCTGTTTTCGAGCCGGTGTTTCCGTGGATCTGTCCGTCTTGACGGCAGGTATTTCGGAGGAGCTCACCCTCATGGCAGAAAGAATTAGGATCATCAAGAAAATTGTGATAAAAAATATTGTAATCCCTGACCTTGAGCGTGAAAAAAATATCCCGATTCCTATCAAAACCGAAATAAAACCAAAGATTATAGACCTCTGGAGCCTTTCATGGCTGAGCCATAGAATTTTTTCCTTAAAAGACAGCTCTTTCTTTATGCTGAAAAAGTCTGCTTTCACCAATAAATAGCCGAGGCTTATCGGAAAGATCATCTCCAGCAGTCCGGCAAAATGATTCCGGTTAATGTACGTCCCCGTTGCAGAACCGAGTCCAAATTCCTTCTTATAACCAAAAATCCTCTCAGTCCCCCCTAAATATTCAGTCAATCCATAAACCGATTGAAAAACGGCACTAATAAGCAAAACCAGCACAAAGATTTCGATCTCTCTCTTTGTACGGACATATTTTAAAACCAGATAAAAAAAAAGGAAGAAACAAACATATTTCATAACCTCATAACCGGAAATAGCCGGAGAGAAAGAAAGTGTCCTCCGACCCATTTCCCCCAGTTCATTCATTCCATCTGAAAAAATGCCCCCATAAATGTTATAGGTCTGAGGAGAAAGAATTTTTAGAACCCCCTGAGGCAGAGGAATCAATTGAATTAAAGACATTCCAATAAAAACAACCAAAAGAATCTTAAACAGAATAGGTATCCGTGATACTTTAGAATTGTCTTTCTCGACCTTGGGAGAAGATCGTTTTCCCAATATATACAGGAAAAATAACAGCACTGTCGAAGCTTCAAAGGCAAAAATAGCCCAATTCTCAGTCAAGCCAAAGGGAAGAGGCACAAACACAAGAACAGCACACAATCCCCAAAATACTACCTTATGAATCATGACCCCTTGAACCCTCGAATCCTTTGCTTCATATTTTTCTAACTTCTAATCGGTTTCATTTGGGAAATAAAATCTTTAATGAAATCTCGATTTTTGGATCCCAAATTTGTAAATTCAACTCCTGCTTTCTTTTCTTTCGATTCAGGGAGATCTTTGTTCCAGACAATCTTTCCTTTACAACTTACAGTTCTGCCGGGAAATTCAATTTTAAACTCCATAGGTTCATTAAGTGTAAAAAAACCATTACCAGCCAGACACATCCCTCCAATGCTAATATCCTCAAACGCAGAAAAAAAAGAGGCCTTTGATGTTAAGCAGTAACAAAATAAAGGAAAACTAATCCTCAATCTTCTGTGCTTTCTTTTCTCCTTCACGTCTTTTACTTTTTCTTCTTTTTTGCTGCCGGCGATGTTGCATCTGCCGGAGTCACTAAAGTAATAACTCCAAGGGTTAAAAGACCTCCTGCCGCTATTAAAAGCAGTATTCCTGCCGTAGTCGAGAAAAAACCTCCACCGGCAGCCGCTGCTGCCGCCCCTGCCTGTCCTCCGACTGAAGAAGCACCGGGCTTTACTGCCATAGACAGCTTTGCTGTTTCGTTGGCCTTAATACCGATCGCATAATCAAAATTGTAATCTCCTCCTGCGTTTGAAACACCGAGCAAATATCTCCCCTCTTTGACATCTTTAATTTCATACGCGCCCATGTCATCTGTGGGGAGGCTTTCTTTCTCTAATCCATCCTCAGTATTTCTAATTTTTACAACTGCATTCTCCAACGGTGTCCTCATATCTTCCTGAAAAATATACCCCTTGATCGTACCCGTTCCTCCGGCCGTCTGTGTCCATGCTTCGGCAGGGAACAACAGCAGCAAAAATGCCGCTATCACCCCTAAAGCTAAAACTTTAGACCTGAAAATTTTTTGACCACTCATAATAACCTCCTTTTGGCTCTTCCTAAGAGCTTCTCATTCCTCTAAAAACTATATTTCTAACTATTTTCGAAAAATAGACAAAGTCTGTTCTTATGGGATGCTTTTTAAACTCTCTCAAATATTTCTTCTCTGACTCCCACACTTCCTCTATCGAGTGCGGTTTTTCTGCATATATGGCAGGGATTAATCCCGGCTCAAACTTCAGTCTTTCTCTTCTCAAGTCGTCCGGATAGGTGCTTAAAAAGCTTTCACTCACAGGCCTAACGCCAACGAGTCTCAAATCCCCCTGTAGAAAATTCACAAGCATCGGCAGTTCATCTATCCAGTATTTACGCAGGACACGACCCCAGGGAGGAACACGAATATCGTTTTTAATCTTGCCTATCGAATTCAAACTGTTTTTTTCCAGCATATACTTATGGATATATTCTGAATAAGGATGCATTGTCCTGAATTTATACAAATAAATCGGCTTCCCATTCTCTCCGATTCTCTTCTGTTTAAAAACTGGCCCATAAGACGGGTTTTTATCTTCCAAAGGAGCTTTGATTCTCTTTACAAGAAAATAAAATTTATGATCTATTTCTTCCATTTTAAGCAGCTTAAACCCACAAAAATAAAGCCTTCCCAAAACTTCGCATTTTGAAATAATCCGCCTATCTCTGCCGTGAATCATAAAATAAATCTTCTTTAACGCCGGCAGTTTTGGAAATATTCTTGTCCACAAAAAATCAAGGAAATAGATAAATTTTTTGCTAAATCGTGGATACTTACGGATGATTCTTTTCAATCTCTGCTCGAGCGTCTCAACGACTCCCGCATAGTACCCCCCCATATTCAAGCCCTGGTTTACTGAGATAAAAAATTTGTTGATCCGATCAATATCGTTCAACTTGTGTAAATTCCCAATAAACTCTAACCCGTTATTTATAATGCTGTCGACAACTTCGGATTTTTTTGCATCCAGCAGTATGGAATCACTCGCGTTGATTCTATTCAGATTGATGGCCGAACCAAGAAAATCAAACATCTTGGCGCAGTCTTTGGATATTTCATAAGAGTTCATAAAATCATCATTATATTTTGATTTCAAAGACTCCTTGACCTTCCTCCCGACCTTGTCGATCTGAATTTCTTCCTCAGGTTCCTCCTCAAACATACTATCTATCCGGTTGTAGTCATCATCGATAACACCGACATTGGGACCCCATTTGGCTAAATAGAAAATCGTATAGGCGGCCACTTCTAGAAAAAGAAAGACAATAAGGGTTGCCGATACGATAAACCTGGAAAAATGAAAAAGCTGTAGGATAAAAATGCCAAAAAGCAGCAAAATCAGCATATAGATAAAGGCCCGGTAAAAAGGAAGCAGCCCCTGCTTGAGGGAATTTGGCCTTGAAAGAGGGTATTTCCCGGCCAATACAGACGAAATCAACCATAAGGAATAAAATGAAAGAAGCAAATAAAAATAATCTTCGGCTATAAGAAAAGTTCCCCTTTTCACATAATTGACAAGAAAAAAAGAAACAGATATCAAGGTAAAATCCAGAAGAAAAAATAGAGAAGACCCGTTTCTGTACCCGCCGCTAACATGGTTAACAGAATTGCCCACTAACGCCTCCCCCATCCGGGTACTCTAATCATCCACTTCTTCTTTCTGACTGGATTGATGGGCTCTCCGTAGTCAGGAACGGTCTCGTTATCCAGTATCGCCTGAGGGATCACAGTGACCATGGCCTCTGCTCTTTCTTTTCCCACTATTTTTCCGGCTGCTGCGACTCCCCTGCTTAACTTTGGCGGCCTTTTCTTTGAATCATGGGTATCGGAAGCTATCACATGAACCAGATTATTCTTCAGAAAAAGCTCAGCCGTTTTCCTTATCCTCTGGCCGAACTTTCCGGTCAAACTCATGGCTGTCACCTGGGCCAGGCTGCCCATGTCGATAAGTTTAAACAGCAGATCAGGCCGTTCCTGAAAAACACTGTTCCTTTCCGGGTGGCTTATGATAGGAATAAATCCCTCGAGCATGATTCTGTAAAACAAGTCACTCACACCCGGAACAATCGAGTCCGAAGAGAATTCTAGAAATATGTAATTTGATGAATGGACCGATAAATCATGTCTTTTAATAGTCTCCACAATATTATGTTGGACAAAGACCTCGGCTCCCCAAAAAAACTCGATATCTACTTCTTCTGTCTTTGCCCGGAATTCCAAAAATCTTTTTTCGAGAACATCTAAATCATTTTCGTACTTGCTCAACCGGAACACGTGGGGTGTCAAGACAATCTTTTTTATCCCATCCTCAGAAGCAACCCGGCAAATCTGAAAAACCTCTTCCCAATCTCCCGGCCCGTCATCCCAATCCGGGAGCAGGTGCGTATGAAGGTCAATCATTATAAAAAAGCAGAGCTACAACCCCTCTTGATCCTCCCCGTAATACTTGTAATAGTAATCTAGTTTATAGTAATAATCATGCTTCCTGATTTTGAGGTTATTGATAATAGCCCCCAGAGTTTTCACATTGGCCATATCGAGTTTTTCCTTGGCTTTTATCAACGCCTCCCTGGAGGTCTTCTCTCCCCAGACAATAAGAATCATACCGTCGACTTTCGTACTCAGCACGAGTGCATCAGAGACGGCAAGAATGGGGGGCGTATCAAACAGAATATAATCAAATGACTGCTTTAAAATTTCGATGAAGTTAGACATTTTATCAGAATTGAGAAGTTCCGCTGGATTAGGCGGCACCGGCCCCGAATTGATCAGATAGAGATTTTCAATTTCAGTCGGTTTGATTAACTCTTTCATTCTGATATCCGAGGTTAGAAAATTTGTCAGCCCGTTCAGATTTTTCATATTGAAGATCCGGTGCAGCCTGGGCTTTCTCAAGTCAGAATCAACGAGCAGGACTTTCTTATCCATCTGAGCCAGTGTCACAGCCAGATTTGAAACCGTCGCCGTTTTTCCTTCCCTAGGCAAAGGGCTTGACACAGCGATAGCCTTTAAATCTTTATCTGCGGATGAGAGGAGCAAGGCTGTTCTTATCGAGCGGTAGCTTTCCGAGTATGTCGATTTTGGCAAAAAATAAGGTATCAGCTCAATGGTCTCTATCTTCTGCTTCTTCTCTTTCTTCTTCTTTCTCTCCTCTTCATCTTCATTCTGGCTATCACCCATCAGCAACGAGCTTTGAGTTTCTTCTCTATTCTTGCTACCAGCTTCCAGCTGTGAGCTAAAAGCTTCATTTTTGCTACCAGCTACCAGCAATGAGCTATGAGCTTCTTTTTTGCTACCAGCCACGAGCTTCGAGCTATCTGCTATTCCCGAGCTATGAGCTTTTTTTACTCCATTGCTGCTAAAAGCCGGCACAACCCCCAACGAAGGAAGCTTCACATACTTTTCGATATCTTTAGAGGTCTTTATGGAATTATCCATATAGTCAAGAAGGTAAGCCAGTCCCAATCCTCCGAACAACCCGATCAATAGTCCCATTATCATATTTTTCTTTTTATTCGGCTTAAAAGGAGAAAGAGGGACCTCCGCCCTGTCCACAACTTTAATGCTCGAAGTCTTCATCCCCCTCAAACGTGCTGAAATGCCCGTCTCACTCTCTCTTCTCATCAGTGATTCACGCATGCTTTTTGCATTCTCGATCTCGATCTTTAAGCTGTTATATAAGATGGCATTGCTTTTTAAGTTAAAAGCCGCCTGCTTCTGTTCGTTAAACACTTTCCCGAGTGATTCTTCCTGTTTAAGGGCTGCCTGATAATCCGCATAAGCAGCTCGAATCCAATTGTTCGTCTCTCTATCCAACTGCTGTTTGATATTCTCTATCTCTGTCTTTAACCTCTGTATCTCCGGATATTCAGGTCCCCACTGCTCCTGCTTTTTGGCATATTCTCTATTTAGAGCCACATAATCTTTGCGAAGCTGCTGGATTAGGGGATTTGTAATGGCTTCAGGGACATAATCGGCCGATGCCCCTCTGATCTCGTTATATGTGGTTTCTTTATTTATCCTTTCTATCTGAGCCCTTGTTAATGCACTGTTTAAATCCCCAAGCTTATCGATAATCGTCGTCTCTTCGTCACTCAAGGCCACTATATCGCTCTCGGCTCCATACCTCTGCAGCTCCCTCTCTTTTCGGTCAATATTTTTCCTCAACCGTTCAATCTGTGTCTTAAGAAACTCCGCGGCCTCCTCTGTAGAGGCATATTTATCTCTTATATTCCTTTCGATGAATGTATCAAAAAGTGTATTGACCGCATCTGCGGCAAGATCCGGTTCAAGAGCCGTAAAAACCACCTCAACCAGCCAGGTATTCTCAATGGGCTCCACCTCGAGTTTTCCTAAAAATGAGTTGATTTGCCCGCTTTTTGTGTTCACTCTGGAAGAGACCTCCAAGCCTTCAGTACTCTTTTTTTTATCCGGAACTTCTTCATTCATAGAGCCGTTCAATCTGTCTATAACCTCCGATACCAGGGATCGGCTCTTAAGTATTCTGTACTGCGTTTCCAGAAATTGATTTCTGGCGGTTTCAAACTGAAACATATCTTCAAAACTCAAAATATTCGGTTCCCTCTCAATAGAGAGTATTCCAAATGCTTTGTAGGTCGGATCTGTTGTATAAGACTTGTATGCTGCAAGCCCAAGCACTATTATTGTTACAGCCAGAATAAGCCACTTTCTCTTCCAGAACATCGCCCAATATTCCCAGAGATTAATCTCTTTCTCTTCAAATCCTTCCATAACTTCGAATTTCCTCATCTCAAGTTCGTCATATTTATCCATTTCGACCTCGTGAATAGCCATTAGCTCGTAGCTCATGGCTGATAGTAAGAATTATTTTTAACGCAGAGAGAAAAATGCTGCTCTTCTGCGTCTATATCTATAAGAGAATAAATGTCATTTGGATTTGAAAAATTGGATGTATGGAAAAAATCACTCGATTATGCCAACTTTGTTATTTCCCTTTCAGAAACGATTAACTCTTCCAGAAGACATTTAAGACTAATTGATCAGCTTGCCTTGATTATTCACGAGTCGAGGTTGCTACAGATGCGAGGCATCGACCCATGAAGCTGTGGTATTTCACCGCGATTGGGTCGTAACGAAGCAGATGTGGTAAGATCGGCTCGCCCGAAGGGTAAAAAATGCCGACATTTGATAAAAAGACTAGCAAACAAAGTGATGTTTGAAATATTAATAAAAATCATGCTATCAAGTTGATATCATTGAAGATAAATGAAGGTGTCGGCAGTTTTTATGAATAATTCAGGTTAGAAGCATCCTCAACCTCAGTTGCGATGAATATTGCAGAAGGCAAGGGAAGATATTCAAAAAAAGAATTTATTCATTTTTTATACATCTCCAGAGGATCTCTATATGAGTCAATAACACTTTTGAATCTGTTTAAATCTCGAAATTGGATTGATAATGATTCATTTGAAAAAGCTTCAGACAAAGCCACCGAAATTGCTAAGATGCTCAACGGCCTCATCTCCTCCCTAAAATATCCAAAATGATTCTTTTTGCCATGAACTAAGTACTCTGCCTTCTCGTTAATCATTCTTTCTTTTGTCTTACTACCAGCTTTGAGCCACGAGCTACGAGCTATTTTGTCACCACTTTGATTCCGGTACATACACCACATCCCCTTTTTGCAGCTCAATATCCGGTTTCTTTCCCTTAATAATATCTTTAAGATTTACATTTATATTGATTTCCTCGCCATCCTTATTTTTCCTTTTAATCAATACCGCTTTCTTCTTAGCCCCTTCGGCAAATCCTCCGGCTTTGGCTATTGCCTGGAGCAGCGTCACTTTATCCGACAATCTAAAACTCTGGACTCCTGGGCTTTTCACGCATCCAAACACAAATATCTGTATAACTTTATCTACAGGCACATTGATCACATCATTGGCTTGAAGCGAGATATTCAGTTTCTGATCCCCGTGTATAACCAGATCCTCTAAATCAATAGAAATACTTCTTTCCCCTCCATTAGGTACTTCCCGCAGCACAAACAACGAATCTCCTGCATTATCTGCAAAACCACCGGCTTGTGTAATAATTTGAAGAAGCGTCCGTTTCCCGATAAGCTCATACATCCCGGGGCTTTTCACAGCGCCAATCACAGAAACACTGTTGCTCTGATACTCTTTTATGAAGACGGAAACCCTTGCATTTTTAACATACTGTCTAACCTCCAAAAGACCGGCAATTTTATTCTCTACAGCATCTTTGGTCATCCCACCGACCGTGACCTTCCCAAGTAATGGGATTGTGATCGATCCGTCTTCGGAGACTCTCACAGTCTGATCCAACTCAGGCGACTCAAATACCTTTATCTCGAGCAAATCCCTCGGCCCGATAACATACTCATTTACAATCTTCTCTTGATTATTCTCTTGTAGCTTAAGAGCCTTTTCTCCCTGAGCAGATAAAGGAATTGTGAGAAAAAGGATAATAATGAAGGTAAGTGCCAAATGTTCTATTTTATTCATTGTATTTCTCCTGAGAATAGTTCAGAGCTGCTTGCTCATAGCTCGTAGCAAGACAAAAGAAAGCAATTTATTTTGATAATTGTATTTTTCTAGGGATTCACAAAAATGTTTTTTTTGTTTTGCTATCAACCATCAGCTACCAACTATGAACTATTCTCACGAGCTATCAGCTATTCTTTGCCATCAGCTACGATCCTTAAGCTTCTTTTTTCTTCCTACCAGCTATCAGCCACGATCTATCAACTACTAAAAATCATACGTCAAATTCAACCCCACAAAATCTTGACCTATCTCTCCAAACCAGACATTCGATTCCCTAACCCAATGACTATAAATTAAACCAATCCCAATGTTTCCTTTTATCCTGAAGTACAATCCCACCGAATGTATCACATAGCCATCCTTCCTCTCTTCCCACGAACTATCTCCTTCAAGTTCTGCGCTTTCCTGTGAGCTACCAGCTATCAGCTGTGAGTTTTTTCCGATGAGCTCTTTTCTTGGATAGGTGTTTCTCCCTCTACTATAATCATAATCAACTCTCACTCTCTTTAAAAAATAAACCGATACACCCCCGCCATATCTATTTTCTAAAAAATAGGTGCTGTCCTGATAGAGAGAAAACCTGACGTCCCTCTCATACAAGGCCCTGATTGTCAATGGTTTTGCCACTCTAATGGATACATTTGTATCACCGACAATTCCTCGAAAATCTTGTCTTTCCGGATCCTTCGAATCGAAAAATTTATACCCCAGATGTATTTTTCCTCTTATTCTTCCGAATGGAGAATATTCAATTCCCCCATAAACACCGAGACTCTCAGAATTATTAAAAGTCTGTGGATTTTCAAAGTTAAATACCCCGTACTCCACCCTAACAAAATATTTAAATCTATAAGAACGCTCATAAAAACCGGAAATGCTTAAATAATCTTCCTCTCTGTTTAACCGCTCCCTAAAATTATATGTTTCATAATCAGTACTCTCATAATCATATTTCACTTTCCTGTATCCAAGAGAAAAAGATGTCCTTTTCGATGGTTGCCATAAAACAGATCCTTGAAAACGATCCTCCTTCCTTCTTGGCCTTATATCAATTTCTGTATTCCACCTCTCTCTTGCGTCTGAATAGCCTTTTACAAATGAAAAAAGGAATCTATTGATAAAAAAATGAACTCCTCCATTAAGATACGTATTCCAGGATCTCTCTCTTTCTGTGTCCTTGAAAAAAACATACTGAGGAGATCCGTAAATTGAAAACAAGATTCTTTTTTTTACAGGTAAAAAAACAGTAAGGCCCGGTCCTGCTGTAATAGTAAAATCATTTATTGGATTTGTGTTTGTTCTGTAAACATTGGAATCAAAACCAACATCATTTAAAAACAAAACGGCTTTAATCCGGAACGGCCCCGCCTTTATCCACGTGTCCTGCCACATGCTTCTTAGCTTTTCCCGCATGAGAGTATCCCCATAAATGTCCGCTATCTGACAGAACAATAGAAATACTATCAGTAAAAGAAGAACTCTCTTTATTTTCATCTTTTCAATCCAGCAATCCCTCTCCAATCACATAACACGTGAGCCCGACATTGTTCTTCATCTTCATTTTCTTCATAATACGGGCACGGTGAACACTGATTGTTTTCGCGCTTAACGACAGTTCTTGTGCGATTTCATTTAATGTTCTCCCGCCGGCGATCAAGAGCATCACTTCGAATTCACGCCTAGAAAGCTTTTCGTGTTGGATCTCCTCGCCATTGGTTACCATGTTTAAAGCTATCTTTTCGGAAAGAGACGGGCTGATGTGTTTTTCTCCTTTTGATACTTTTCGTATGGCTTCTTTTAGCTCGTCTGCTTCACATTCTTTAGCCAGACAGCCTGAAGCACCTGCTCGCAAAAAACGAAGTCCATTATCTTTTTCAGACCTCATATTGAGTACCAGTACTGGGAGTTTTGGCTTGATGTTCTTTATATCTTTAATAAAAGTTAGCTCAGGTCCACCTGAAAAATAAGTATCCAGGAGGACAACGTCGTATTGATTTTTGCCGATCTTTTCCAAGGTATCACTTCCGTATCCACCCTCATCTGCGATTACCATCTCCGTTGACTCAGAGAGGATCTGTTTTAGACCTTCTCGCACCAATGGATGATCGTCGATGATGAATGTTCTGATCATTGGCTCCCTTTTCCAGACTAATTGGAATACATAAAGGATTAAGAAAAAATAGGAAAAACTCTACATCTCGTGTAGTTATATCGGCTTTTTGCGTGTAGGTCTAAATCTTACTATTGCTGGATAAAAGACTAACCGTGAAATTATAAACAACCCTGCGCCTACACCATTTGCCACAACATCCATTGGATTAAATGTTCTATATGGAATCCATATTTGAACAACTTCAAAAATCACACCAAATAGAAAAACTCCAATTCCTGCTAAAAACACAAATCCAACTCCTTTTAATCTAAAACTATAAAAACACAAAAAAGCTCCTATAAAATAAGCAGCAGCATGCACATCTGCCCTACTCGAGCTAAATAACCAATTATTATTATCGTCACTTTTGCTAAAAGAAACCATAGAAAGAATTACCACTACAATAATCCATGTTATAAAAACTACCCTAACTGTGTTAATAAACAGCTTGTTATTTCTTATAGTCCCCATTTGCTTTATTTAATAATCCGTGTAAAAAAAGTTTTTTTACAACATTTTTAATATTCTGCCAAACAAGCTCTTTCACCCAAAATATATATAAATCATTCCATTTGCTTGGATGAGTTAAAATATAAATATATTTATATTCCCTGTTTTTTAAAATCTTTATTAGATGATCAGTATTGTGGATTTTGATTAATTCAGAATTAATTTTGTCTTTAATAGAAAAGTCCTTTGAATTCCATTTTCGACCAGTATCTGAAATGTATTTCATTTTATTGAAATCTATCGAAAGATAAGCTTCCCCCAAAATATCAAATTTTTTTAAGTCATAAGCTTTCCAAATATTTTTGTTTACAAATGGAGATAATGGATTGCCATGCGAACATATAGTTTTTGATCCCCACTCCTTAAACAATTGCCATTCCTTTTTTAATATTCTCATAGCTTTTTCATTATCACCTCTTGCCTTATCTAATACTTCATAATGATAACCTACCTCATGTCCCAGATTTTTAACTTTCCAAATTATTTCATTATTGAATAATCCAGGTTTAACCCTGAAATAGTATGTTGATTTTATTCCGATCTTAGCTTCTAAAACTGCCATTATAGCTACATTTTTAGGAGGCCTATCTACATCATGTCTTAAAATCACAGATTGGTTCCCATTCTTTAAGTAACTTTGGACAGTATAATTACCTGGCCCTATTGAATTAAGCAACTGTTTGTATTTTTTTAGAGTAAAATCTCTTGTCATTTTTTGCTAGCATTACAAAATATTATTGCTGAATAATTATTTATCATTGGAATTTTTTCTGCTAAAAACTCAAACATTCTAAATAAAGAAAAAAGCCTATTTGGAGTTGATTTAGGTATAAATAACCCTTGCTTTATGTTAATATTAATAAAACCAGTATCAAATAAAAGATTCTCAATTTCTTTATTTAAATAATGGTTATCGTGAATATGTTCTCTTCCTAACACATATTTTTTAAGACTCCCGAACCAAGGACAATTTTTATTGGGAAAATCTAAAATAATATATCCTCCAGGTTTTAAGACTCTGTATATTTCAGATAAGGCTTTCTTGATATTAGGAACATATCTTAAAGTCGAAAATGAAAGAACTCCATCGAATGTGTTGTCATCAAATTCTAAATCTTCTACATCACCTACACGAAAATCAATTTTTGAATCTTTAAGTTTTTTTTTATACTTCGCATAATTAATATTCATATACGCGAGGTCAATAGAAATTAATTGAATATTTAGCTTTTCATATTCAAAGGAAAAAATACCTGTAGCTGAACCCACTTCTAAGACCTTTTCTCTTTCTCTTATAACTTTAAAGGATACGGCTTGTTCAATTTTACGTTTTATAAAATGTTTTCCAGCTTTGCTTTTAAAATTATTATCATACTTTTCAAATTCAAGATTATACTTCTCTTTAATACGTCTTTTGATCATTTCATTGTTCATATTTACCTTTCTGTTTAAATCAGATGCAAATGTTTGGATTTAATAATACTTTTTATTTTAGGAACCCTGAAAGTACACAGTATTCTTTAACTGTTACAGTTTTTAAATCCTTCAAACTAAAATAGGATAATTCTTTTTCAAATAAATTTACTGCCGGATTGCCTAAATTCCTTGCTTTCAATTGTGCCCTTAGATAGTCTTTAAACAAATAATCAAGTATTCTTTTTGAACGTTTTTTTATAATGCGCTTTTTATCTGATTCATCAATAAATTCATTTGGATGAATATCAAATACAATTGGCTTATTAGAGAATTTATTTTCAATTAATAAAATATTTCTTACAATTCTCGTTAACTTAGGAAAAATTCGCAAAGTTGTTCCTAAATATGGAATTATTAAGGCAGATAGCGGTAATTCAACTAAAGGCCAATCCCCCTTTTTTGCTAAATTATCTTTCGTCGTAAAATATGAAGTTCGTGGAGCAAACAACCAATTCAGCTTTTTTTTTGTTCCAAATGACATAAACATATCAAAACGTTGTGATGCAACCGAACTATCAATTTTAAATCCTGTCTCCACCAGAGCAACAGGAGTAAATTTATTTACTCTTAAAGCAGGAGCCCTGAACGAAATAACTTCTTTTCCAGAAACATCTTCCAATATTTTCTTTGATTCACTTAAATGACGTTCTTGTTCTTTATAATTCAATATATCAAATCCATGTTCTTTTAGGTGCGACAATCCATGACTGGCTATTTCATGCCCTCTATTTGAAACTAATAATACAACTTTTGGGAATTTTTTGGCAATATATCCAGTGAAGAAAAAAGTAGAACGGATATTAAATGAGTCATATAAATCCAATAATAACGGAAGGCTATTATCAATTATTTCTTCTGCAATATAATCTTCTAAACTATTGAACCAAATAGATGTGGTTTCAACGTCATTAGTCCAAAGGCAATATTTTTGGTTTTTGTTTATTTTTTTTACCTTGAAGGAATAAATGATTTAATGATGTTTTTTGTTTTTTGAAAGACTAATTCCTTAGTCCACAAAAAATAATTATCAAAGCATCGGTGAGGATGCACATTCAGCATGATCTTATCTGGCAGTTCGTTTTTTTCCAAAGCCGCCATAATATCGTAAGTGGATTTGAGATTGTATTTGTATTTAGATTTAACCTTATCTCCAATGTTTCCCCTGGAAGTATTCCAGCGTCTTCCTGTATCAGTAAGATACAAAACTTCATTAAAATCTATGTCAAAATAAGGCTCCCCTATTATCCCATAATCTCTGTAATCATATTTTTTCCACAAATCTCGATTATCATATTTAGACAATGGACTTCCATGCATGCAAATTGTTTTGACAGGATAAATATTTCTCAATCTTCCGAGGTTATCCTCAAAAAGATCAATAGCTTTTTGAGTATCTCCATTTACTAGATCCATTTCCTCATAATGGTAGCCAATTTCATGCCCTAAATTAGCAATTTGTCTTATAATATGTTCCTTATACGCAGAACGAATTCCTCTAAAGTAATATGTGCCTTTGACACAAAACTTATTCTCTACTTGAGCCATCTTTAAAGAATTTTCAGGTATTCTATCAATATCATGGCGGAGGATTACTATTTTTTCTTTAATCGGATGTTGGATAAAGTCTTGTAGAATTCGAAATGAATAGTCATTGTTGAGTAGTTCTTGAAGGAGTTTATTGTAGGATGAAAATGTAAAATCTTACATTTATCTGTTTAATAAAAGATTGTAAGTTTCCGAATAATGAGAAGGATTTAGAAGTTTAAATAAAGAATTGAGATAAACCAAATGAAAATATTACCTACTTGTTATCTCTAGGATTTCATCAAACATTCTCTCGGCTACATTTTTTCCAAAAATATCACATTGTTCTTGTGATGGATTAAATGTTTCAATGATATTTATAAAATCATCAGAATCAACATCAACCAAAATATTCCATCTTTCTTTTACGGTCTCAATCCATTCAGTTTCCGGACGGATTGTAATACATGGTTTTTTTAATATATATGCCTCTTTTTGAATGCCGCCTGAATCAGTGATAATTTTCATAGAGGAAGATTCCAGTTTAATAAAATCAATATAGCCAACTGGTTCAAAAAGAAGGATATTTACAGGAATTAATAATTGGTTATCATTAATAACTTTTCTGGTTCTAGGATGTGCAGGAAAGATTATCTGACTACAAATTTTTGACAATTTAGTAAATATTTTACTTAACTTAATAGGATCATCCACATTATAGGGTCTATGTAGAGTCATTAGATAATACTCTTCAGCTTTAAGGCCAGTTTTCTCAAGAATACTGGATTGTTGATCTGCAATGGCAATATTCTCCATTAAAGAGGCAACCATAATATCCCCTGTTAATATGGCTTTTTCTACTATTCCTTCCCATTCAAGGTTTTCCATTGCAGTTTTAGTAGGTGCAAACAGAAAATCCGAAGTATGATCAGCTACAATCCTATTTATTTCTTCTGGCATTTCCTTGTTGAAACTACGTAATCCAGCCTCAATATGTATAGTGGGAATGTGTAATTTTGAACAAACAAGAGAACCTGCCAGAGTAGAATTAGTATCACCGAATACAATAGCAAGAGATGGGCATTCGCCTTTAAGAGCTTTTTCCAGCTCTATCATCATTTTACCGGTCTGCTCTCCATGGTTACCGCAGTTTATATTAAGATTGTAATCTGGCTTCGGTATGCTTAGATCTTTAAAAAACATATCAGACATATCTTCATCAAAATGCTGTCCGGTATGAATAATTATCTCTTTAAAATGAGCATTTATTTTTTTTGACAAGGGAGCAAGTTTAATAAATTGTGGACGGGCGCCGACAATAGAAGCTATTTTCATCTGAAATTCAACCGGATAAATAAGTATAATTTTTGCTTAGTGGCAAGTTTTGCCTTGACAGAAACCAAGAAGAATGTTCAATATCTCAGTATTTACATCACCGACATTTCTATAGTAATGGTCTCTTTTAAAAATCCAATTTGATTTATTCGCCTTGTTTTTTAGAAATGAGTCAATACAAGCCAATAACTTTTCAAAATCATTAAAATTTTTCAGCAAATCATACTTTTCTTCTAAGATTCTGAAATTAGACATATCGTTGATCCCTACGAAAGAATTATACCTAATTGAGGGTGTTCCTAATAATGCAGATTCTGTTGCCATTGTCTGGGAATCACCTATGTAAATTTGAGCATAATGCAAAGCATGATGTATAGCAGAAACAGGGATGTCTATTTTATAAGGTAATAATTCTTTCTCCAAACTATTTTCTGAAGAAATATAAACCTTTCCAAAGGTTTTTAGCTTCTTAACAAGTTTACATTTGTTTTCTTCAGAAAATCCTTTTTTGCCAATATCATGATTTGCACTCCATCCAACAAACCTTAGAATATAATAAGGTTCTTCTGGATTTATATTATACTTTATAAGAATATTTTTGTTTGGTTTAAAAGCATTCGGATGTAGATAACAATCTTCAAATAATCCATTGATTCGTATATGTTTTTCTCCATAATTTAATCCAAAGTTATTAGGTGTAATAATTAAAGAGGCATATGGTGCTACAAATTTATTTGTTAAAGAAACTACTTCAGAGTCTGGCATAATTACTGTTTTAATTCTTACAAAGAAACTCAAAATAGCAGCATATGCAGAAGCCTTACTTATTATATAGTTAGGATTAAATGATTTAATAATTTTATAATACGTTATGAAAATACCAGGTAAAAAACGAATTTTGTTCCAAGCTTCTTTTCCATGTTTCCCATAAATTTGGTATCTACATCCTTCTTCTTCCAACAATTTCAATAGCACATCTTTATCTCGAGCAATAATTTTTACATCATAATTATTTGAAAGAAGATCTTTCATTATTTGCTTAAATTGGTAATAATGTTTGGGATGAGATAGTTCAAATAAAAATCTCATTTCACCATTCTAATGATTTTTCTTAATGAATGATTTAATGACTTTTGCAGGCATCCCTGCTGCAACTGAATGTGGTGGTATGTCTTTAGTCACAACTGCACCGGCACCAATAACAGCTCCTTCACCGATAGTAACTCCAGGCATAATAATAGCGCCAATTCCAATATGAGCGCCATCTTCTATTGTGACTTTGGCTAACTTCAAAGGACAATCCATAACTGGCATTCCTATTTTGTAATAACTTAAATCTCTTTGATGGCAAAGAATCATTACTCCTGCTGTTACCCAAACATTTTTACCTATTGCAACCAAATTTGGATTTGCATCATCTATTTGTACTGTTCTATTTATTTTTGATCCTTTACCAATTTTAACACCTCGCAAACGATGCAAAAAAATTGTAATTTGTGTCGGAAAGGTAAAAGGAATTATAATTGTAATTAACCTAATCCATATTCCCTTTAGTATTGATTCAAAAGTACGTATATTATTTGCCAAAACTTAAGCCTTAATTTCTCTTTCGAATATATATTGACTGAACATCACTATAGATTCCATTTTCTTCAGTGTTTTTTGTTAGAAAAGCACCAAATGTCAATGGTCGTTTAAAAGTGATCCCTTTTCCTCTAAAATGAACTCATCATTAAGCCCTCCACTCTATTTTCTGAACAGACAAAAGCCCTTTCAGTCCTTTCATGAATAATTTTAGTATTTTTCATTACAAGGTCAAAATTTGAAGCTCTCAGAACCATTGTAATTAGAGTCTACAGAAAAAGTTCTCCGACATTTAGCTTATTAGTTCTCGTGTTCGCTGCCTTAATTTTAAATTCGGTTCCAATATCATTTTCTATGTTTATTTTGCTGCCGTCTAGAGATTCATGGATAGGAGACAGCACTTGATCCACATTTCGGGTCTATTTTTTTCCTGATATTTCAGCCGATTCCTATTATTGATCAGCCGAGATGAAAGGCGGAACCTTTCCAAATTTTTCTTTGTAAATCTGTACAGGATTATCGGTCCACTTGCCCTCGGAAAAACCTGCGTGTTCAAGGTGATCCAAAAAAAGACATACATCCACATGGATGAGCGCATCCTAGGCTACGAACTCTGTGGATTTCTCGGATTTCCCCCTTTTTATCAGTCTGACATATAAACGGTGGAAACTGATGATCCGCTCGTCTATCCGGTTGATCTTCACCTTATACATCTCCTGCTGCTGAGAAAAGATATTCTCCGCCACTTCTATCTTGTCAAGAATATTTTGTTTTATCCTCCGCCCTAGGGCTTTGACGATTTCTATCACTTCCTTCATCTGTTCAGGTTTCGTTTCACTAGTTGCAGTATTTTCTTTTTTTGCTGTATTGATGGTCTTTTTTTTTTAGAATAGTTGAGATATTCCTTCCTGCCCTCCATAAGATTGGTTATAAAGGTTATACTGACAGCTTTGCCTATCTTTTTGTTGTTGTCCACAAGCTAATCGCACACATCATTGAGCAATCCCACATCTTTTGGATGTTTGATGTTATCAGGAAAAACCGTGGCGACAAACAACATAAAAGAAGACTCAGATTTGGCCTTGACAACAGCAGCACTTCCCATTGACAGTTTTAGCCTGGGGAGTGGGTTTTCGTTTTCTTTAGCAAAGGTAGATAATACATACCGGGTAAAATAATAAAAAACGTATACCAAAGTTCACGTCCTACAAGTAGTTTCATTGCACCCAAGGCGATAATAGAAAACATGGAAAGTAAAAAATAATAAACAAATTCATTATTAAAGAATCTTAAATTCATTTTGATAGACTTATAGATAATAATTAAAAAAGGGATCGTTCCCAGTAGTCCATAAACAGCTAGCTTATTCATCCAATACAAATGCGCACCACCAAACCAATTTTTATATCCTGCACCTCCAACAGAATGACCAAAAACAGGATTTCTTAGAAATAAGTCCCACAATAAAGAATATCTCTCTGCTCTGCCACCGATTCCAGTGCCTTCAAAACTGCCACCATATGAAATAAAAGTCGCCATATCATTAAATTTGAAATAGAGTTCTGATTCTGTTTTAAATAGGGCTCCGATACTTTGTAATAAGGCTATATATATATGAGAAGGAATTAATAAAAATAATGATGTGAAGAGAAGCAAAAGAATAAATCCCGGCTTTGCTTTTGAAACTCCGAGCCAACTTAAAGCAATGACAGTTATTGCGAGAAGAATATTTGCGAATAACTGCATTACAAAAAGCGCTACTAAAAATACTATAATAATTATCATCAATTTATTCTTATTAAAATAGCTCTGAGTTGGATTTTTATAAAAATAAATTAGGACAGGAAACATACAAACCAGAGCTGAAGCAAAACTGTAACCGCCCCCGCCGTATTTTGCATAACTCCTAATCATTTCTGCCTCATAATTAGTCCCAACACTAGAAACACCAATAAGATCTCTGGCATACGTTGGATTTATCAGGAAAGTTGTGAATGAGAGAATTGCGGTGATGAATAAAAAAAACAATGCCCATTTAGTTAGATTTGCAAGCCCTTTATAATCACCCCTCATTCTAAAATAAACGATTACTGAAATAGCAACCGTAACCTGGTAAAACTCGTTTATGATTCTCTTTGGATTAAGTTCCCCAATATCAATCCAAATGGAATTTAACAGTAACAACATTACTGCTCCGCAAGCTAGCACAAATTTCAATAAATTATTACCAAAAATTTTTGGGTAAAAGATAAATAACGAAATAAACCACAAGAGTGTCCATATATGATGACTTCGGACAATCGGTGGAAGATTATATTTTAAGATTGGAAGAAACGTACTGATTATCAGCATGTATGCAATAAATCTAAAATATGATTTGTAAGTTAAATTATTCATAGCTTCTCGCTGTTTATGGTGTAGGCAGTTTTTTTGATTGATTCAAGACGGCTGTGAGTCGCCCAGAAGAACCATTTCTTCAAGAACGGCTCCGCATCCTCACCCAGTTGATTCCATATCTCCTGAAAGTTGAGACAGATATGATAGGCTCTCTTGGTCTTGAGATTGAGTTTCTTCAACTGCTCACAAATCTCTTCAATCGCTCCTGCGTCCCCTTTATGGCACTCGAAAGCCTTTTTGAATCGAATAAGAGTAAAAGCATCCTTACCCTTTGTGACAAACATGGTCCTTGGCACCTCAATGTCTACAAAAAGAGTGACGTTATTATGCCCGCGCTTACTGGCCGTCTCATCTACACCTACTTCTCTGACAGAGGAAAAATCGGCCTCTCTCTGGACTTCGATTCAAAACTCGCCATAGACGAGTATCGTGCTCTCTGAGAATCTTACTCATCGCTCTTACAGGCATTTCGCTGGCCAAAGCCATCACGATTGCATTAAACTACAAAGTGAATCCACTTCCAGGACTGGCCCAAGGAACCCGGACAAGCTTAATCCCACACTTCCTTCAATCAATCCTGGATACCCTGGCATGAAGGTAGGATTCGTATTGAAAAAAAATCAAATGATGCAACTATTCTTCTCCGTATCATAGACTTTACAGCTCTCTGTGTTGCATTCGGGACAAACAAAGGTGTGACCAAGAGGAAAATCGAGATCAAGACGCCCCTTATCAGAATCAAACTCCTAGGAAACCACAACCAAGGATCCATACCGATAGCCTTTTGAAAACTTTCTTTGTCTTTCATAATAGACCATTTTATGTGTCCTAAAAGGTCTTTTCAATCGGTTACACCCACTCAAAATAGCAAAGAACCATTTTTTTTTAACACTCCCGAAGAAGACTACCCGCAATTTCCATTACCATACTTTCCCTCAAATAGATTCTCATAAATTTCATTAATATATCTTATATTTTTTTGAGAATATTTATTTTTGGCTACTTCATAGCCATTATCGCCCATTTTTTTTGAAATCTTAGGATGGTTACAAAGAAAGTTAATAGCATCTGATAAAGATTTTGCATCTCCCGCTTCAACTAAAATCCCATTCTTTCCGTCATCTATCATTTCTTCTATACCCTTTATTCTTGAAGCTATCGCAGGTTTTCTCCTTGCAAATGCTTCAATAATAGGACGCGAAAAGTGAGTTACAGTAAAAGGTGACACCAAACAACAAACCTCATTCAAATATTTATCCACTTCATGAATCATACCTAATACTATTGCATTGGGATGCATTTGCATTTTTTTAATAGCTGCTTTTTGCTTTTTCCTATAACATGTAATGAACTTCAGAATTCTTTTTATAATATTCTTAGAACTTCTACTTACCGCATAAGTACCACCAAAATAGACTTTTACATCTTTATCTAAATAATCCAAAGCTTTAACCAGAGTGTAAAACCCTTTTATATAGCTTGCTCCTCCTAGATATAATACTTTTTTAGAGGAGTAGGAACTTTCAGAAGGGAATGTTTTAGAAATTTCAGCATAATTATATATAACTTCTGTTTTTTCAGGTATGTTAATACGTTTAGAATTGTCTTTGCTTATAGCAATTATTTGATCAGCATATTTTCTTATTTGTGAGGTGAAAAATGGATGCAGAACATCAAACTTTCCTTTGCGATAAGGTTCTCTTATATGAATAATAACCTTTCCTTTTTTTTTGGATGGGGACAGCCAGTCTGTCAAAACCGAAGAGTTTAAATGGGCGATATCAAATTCATGTTTTTCCAATTCTTTCTTTGCAAAATAGTAGCGTGATAAAAGCCAGAATAAACCCAATTTCGTAAACCGAAATATTTGAAACCATTTTACATAACCTGCTTCACTATGGGTGAAGTAGTGATAGTATTTTCTGTAAAAAATAGAGTCTGCAACTTTAAATTTTATTTTGTTTTCTGCGAGTCTTTCTGCAACAATAGAGTTTTTTAATAGCAAGACTACAACATCATATTGCAAACTATCAAGACTATTTATTAGCTGGATCATGCTATTTGGAGCGCCTCCCCAGCCTTGTGCATGACATATAAAAAGAATTTTTTTCACGTTATATGTATGTTGCTTGTACTGTGGTATATTGCTTATCACTACTGTCCCCTCATAAGTCGAATAGATTCAATTGGTTAGGCTGATAGGGGTTCATGTTAATGCAATCTGTTCTTGTAAGTAATTGTAAAATATGAACTTTCTCGAATAATGACACACTCAAAATTTGTAAAATTGTGTAAAGTTTCAACTCAATATTTAGTGATTTCTTAATAATAGCAATTATTATGTAAGTACTTATTGCAATCCAGATTTGAGACTTAACAGCATTTGGAGAAGTGCCATAAAATGATTTTATCTTTAGATGTTGTTTTATCCACTTAAAAAATAATTCTATTTTCCAGCGATTTTTATATAATTCTGTAACAGCTTGAGCAGAAAGCTCAAAGTTGTTTGTTAGAAAAACAAATCTTATGTTATTTTCTTTGTCATAAAATTTTACTCTGCGTAATTTATCCGGATAATAATTTGAAGTGTTCAGTCCGGTAAGTTGTATAATTTGATCACAACGCATTCCGGTAGATTGATCAATTTTGTTGGAATAGACTCTCTTAAATTTCATATTCTTTTTAGCGCGCACAACAAAATATCCAAGGCCTTCTTTAATAGTATAAAGTCTCTGAAAATCTATATATGCTCTATCCATAACATAGAATGATCCAGGCTCAATAAACAAAGTATCAAGAATATTTACATCATGCAAAAGAGCTGCGGTAATATCGATGAATGTAGGGATTGAGCTTCGTAAGTCCAACAATGTATGTAGTTTGATTGCTCCCTTATGTTTTCTAAATTTTGCCCAAGGGAAAAGACTTAGACACAAATCGATTGTCGTTGAATCTAAAGCATAAATTGTTGTTTCAATTTCATCTACAATGCTTTGTTCGTCTTGATATAACTCTCTGGCTTCTGAAATTAATATTTGAGCAAATTCCGCATAGATACGCCAGTCCCTTCGCTTATTTGCTTTTGCGATATTGGTTCTTGATGGGGTTCCCCTTTATTCCCATATGATACAGCTTGTGAGGTTGAGCATTCAGACAGGCTTCTATATCACGCAAACTCTCTCGATATGTTAACTGGGCAAAACTCATTGTTAAATATTGATCCCAGCAACTAAATCTTGTTGATTTATAATTACCATGATATCTTTGAACGCATTTGTCGAATTCATATCTCGGAACAAAGCCCATTATTTGTGAAAATATTGTTTTGCCGGAGTTCATATCTAATTTCCCCTTTTTGAGGCAATAGTATGAATTCCTGGGAATCACTTTCAAATCGAAAAATAATATTTTCTTTGTATCTCATTATTTTTTAATAACTTATTGTATCTCTTTCACTGCTTAAGGGGACAGTAGTGATTGCTTATATAATAATTCAAAAATATATTTGATTTATTTATCTGGATACAGTAATCCAAAATATTTTTTTTCAGTATCTTTTTTGTTAAATTCTTCCATATTTCGATATCCAACGATTCTTTTTTTGCCACCAACAACAATTGCTCCTTTAGGTACTATGCCAGAAACTACAGTACTCATACCAATTATAGCACCATCTTCTATTATTGTCCCTGGTGCGATAGTTACATTCATTCCAATCCAGACAGAGTTACCTATCTTTACTGGTTTATAGACATAGTTTTTATCATAGGGAATTGCGCTGGAGTTAATCTCATGACTACTGGTGTAAATTAATATATTTCTACTGAACTGAACATTATCTCCAATAGTTAAGCCACCTTCACAAGAAAAAAAAGCGCCTGTACCAATTCGTACATAATCTCCCACTTGTAGGTTATTTACACCTCCTATATTCACCCGACCATGAATTCTCAGGTCTTTTCCTTTATGCTTTATTTTATTAGATGCAATTTCACCCTCTATTTTACTTATTCTGGGTGAAACATACTTTAATTTAAAGAAGATATAAAGTTTAACAATTGCATTTAGCAAAACTAAATCCATTAGCTTGTTTATTGTTCTATTTATCTGGCTCTTTAAAGACATTACGATGTTTTTAATTTATTGTTTAATTTTTTTACTTTACTGCACACCTAAACCTTGAGAATAATCAATATATTAACAGGCAGTGGTTTGCTTTGCAAAAAACTTATTAAAGTATTTATGGATTTTCTTAATTATTTTTTTTTGCGTTGAAGACTGAAGCCTTTTTATATAATTTTTAAAATGATAATTATCATAATCTACGTTTTTCTCGATTTTGGAAGGATGATTTATTACCACAAAATTTTCGTCATAAGATCTAAAGTGATGTTCTGTTTTGCCTCTTGAATGCAGCCCGTAAACTCCAATATTCGAGGTTAAATTAACCTGAGGCACAATAGATAATAAACCATTTGTTCTATAAATGTAGCCCCAACAATAATCCCATGTGTTATTGCCAACCCCTTTTTTCATCATACGCTTATATTTTTTCATAAAATGCTTAGTTTCTGTTTTACTTTCGCATGTTTTTCTCAAATTTTTGTATTTAATGGTTTCCGTAAAATCATTAATATTCAGATCAAATTTGTTCCATGCACGGCTCCAGGTTCCCCAACCCCAAATATGACCATATTTGGAAAAAAAATAATCTTCTTTTTTATTTGTTTTCATTGGAGTGAAATTGCATCCACTAACCATACATACTTTTTTCTCATCTTTATATTTAATCAACATTTCCTCTGTAAACCTAAAAAAAGATATAGGCGCCAAAATGTCATCTTCCAAAATTATAACAAATTCTTCCTTTTCCAACACCCAAGATATTGCAGAAGACACTGTTACTTCTGCTCCTAAATTTTCTTTATTAAATTTATAATGCGTTTTACAGGACCAGTCAACTTGCTGAACAATATTTTTCACTGCTGTTACTTGATCCCTTTCACCCTCTTTGTTTTGTCGTGGTCCATCAACGGCAAAATAGAGTTTTGATGGTTTTGCATCTTTTATCCTGTTAAAAACCGTTTTGGTTGCATCTGGTCGATTAAACGCAACTAATAATACTGGGATAGCTAATTTAAATTCGTCTTTGTACATGGCATATCTCTATTTTGAAGTGGTAGGGTTTGTTTGTACTTGCTTGATGTAATGCGGTCTATTAAAGCCTATAATAACTATGGGAATATCACACTGAAAATCGTTGGGCTATTTTAGGTATTTATCTTTGAGTGTATTTATCATTGGTATGAGCTTATTTTTGATAAATGAATCAGTCATATTATGATTATTAAAACTAATTATTCTACGGTTAATAAGTTCTGCTATTACGATGAAAAAGTGATTAATGCGATAATCTTTGTGATATTTTAAATCAAACTTGTCAAATAGTTGGGATAAATACTGATCATAATTACCTAAAAAGTATTTATTTAAATAATAATAGTTGCCCTTATGAATGGCCTCATTTTGCCAAACCCACATGAGATCATAAAGAAAAACGTATGAGCACATGTGCTCCCAGTCTATTAAATAGCTTTCCCCAGAAGTAGATAGCAAAATATTTGATAGACACAAATCACCATGTTGTAAAAAATACGGAAATTTATGGATTGAACTGATTTTATATAAAGCATCATTAACATCACTCATAAAAGATGCAACCATATTATCTGATCCTTTGTAGAGAACTTCCAGCCTTTTAAGGTTATATGCTTTTGAACTCAAAACATAATCAATTTGCTTAGAGTATGATAAGGTCATACTATTGAAAACATTTTCAAAGTCTTTGCTGGAAAAATATTTTGAATGCTTAAATCCAATTAATTCTTCTTCAATCACAAAATCATCATTTGAAACAATTGAATATTGAGGAATATTATAAAAGTTACCAAAATATTTACATCCATCTATATGATTTTGAAAACTTTTTTTTGAATTATAAAAACTAAATACACGCATAGATTCAGAATCAATAACTTTAAAATTTGAGTAATTTGATTGATTATGCTTTTTATTTGACATAATCATTACAGTTCCACCACCTATCATGCCTGCGTCGCGTGCAACTGGATTATTTTCTAATTTAAAGGTATTATTTAATAATAACTCAAGTATTTGTATGATTATATTCCTTTTGAAAGAAGGATTGTTCTTATTTAATTTTTTTTCGTCTTGACAACTCTCATGTATCAACGATTTATAATCAATAGAAACAATGAATTTACCCTGCTTTAAAAAAGCAGATGCTTTTTCTAAACTTTTTTTCAAGATCAACCATCTTAAAATAAATCGATAGGGACTTTTAAAAAAATAGTTGTAAAACACTTTAATAATCTTCATCATGGCTATATCTTTTAATCTATCCTTGGCACTAATTAAAACTGACCCATTTGTGCTCGTTTAAAATAACCCACACGATGCGCAGTTGTTTGTAGATGAAAGGTTCTGATTATATATTGAGCAAACAGAGGGGAGTATAAGAAG
>SDBS01001100.1_pt1 | contig 27533 bp, 16 predicted proteins | sample 2277091 | NCBI WGS metagenome assembly SDBS01 (sample SAMN10404972, study PRJNA504765) | marine sediment metagenome | isolation source: marine sediment core GS10_PC15, 163 cmbsf | place: Arctic Ocean: Southern Knipovich Ridge | collected 2010
TATTTCCCTCTTCAATGAGCTTGTAAAAGTTGACGAGCAAAATCTCTCTATCTCTTACTACATAGGCTCCACCAAGGTAGGCATCGGAGGCTACTCCGCCTGCCGCCGAAATGGCCTCCACCAGTGTGAAGTCGTTTCTCATGTGGAACACGCCGGGATTTGTAACCTGGCCCAAAACGAACACCTTGTGGCTTCGATATTCAGTGATCCGCACCACCACTTCAGGATCCTTAATGAACTTGGTAAGCTCTTCTTTGATTTTGTCCCTGAGCTGAAATTGCGTGAGTCCGGCCGCCTGAATATCGTCAATAAGGTAGTACGAGATCTTCCCCAAAGGGCTAACCGTGGTTTGCATCTTCAGATCATCCTGTCGAAAAACCGAGATCTCCACTGTATCCTCCGGCCCCAAGAGGTATTCAGTCGTCGGAAGATTCTTCAATTTCTTTGCCATGGAGAGGTTTTGCGTAGCCATCTCAACAGTACTCTCTGCAGCCGTACCTGGAGGAGTTGGCATGTACTCCACGGCTGCCCGGTGCGCAGACCCGCACCCTGCAAGAACAAAAGCGATCATCGTCAACAAAAGAAGGAATATTAACCGATGGTTCCGCATTTTCATGTAGCCCTCTACATAGGTAGGTAACATGGAAAAACTAATAGTCATATGGCCTTCAAGTGGTGGCAAACCCGCTCGAAAAAAATGGCTTTGAGCTTGATTTTGCACTAAATTTTATACCGATTGTATGGGGATGCAAATGGGTAGGACTACGCATTTCTTAGGGAAAACGACCTATTTTTGTATGGGAAATCCACTGATTTAAAGCAATTTTCACTACTCGGCCGGGCATTGACCAGGATGGAACCCAAGTCTCTTAAAATCCGCTTCTTCTTCGATAAAACGCTTCTTGCGGACCCACATGTGCTCTTGCCTGATCAGCCCTGGCACTTCAGCTGATTTTGTATAAATCGGCCCCCCAAACGCTTCAACGGACACCATACGTTTACAATACAGGTGCGTTCTCAACCCAACCAGCCTTGTGAAAGGTCCTTGAACCGAGTGTAAACACTCATCTTTTCGTGAAAAGGGATACTGATATTAGATAGGAGCTTCCACCCTGAGATACGGAATCCCCTCGGAAGAGGCCCCCCTTCAAACCCGAACGCACATTCCCAGGCCAACCGAATGTCATCTCGCCAGCGAGGCATGTACATTTCTCGTCAAAAAAACTGGGTATCGCTAGGACTAAAATCGGGAATTCTACCAATTGTCCCACTGCAAAAATTCGAGTAAATCTGCAAAATGTGGTGGTGTTTAATCTCTGTGACATTTCTCGAAATCCCGCGCAGACCTTCGGACAAACCGACATACGGATCGGTTGGTGGGAGAAGTAGAGAGATGTCTTCAGCGTTCACGCTTCACATTTGCTGGACCCGCCCGCATGTTACATAGACTGTATATGAACCGCTACCTGACCAGTTCGGCCACATTTGTGATTTCCTCGTTTGTCGACCACTTATATCTGGTCCCGGCTAATGTGAACCCAAGAAAAGGAGGTGATGTTTGACCTTTGTTGAAACCGTTCTGTGCACGGCATCATACTGCCGAATGCTTGCAGAAAAGGAGGGATTAATATGAGAACAAGATTGGCCATGATCATTGCAGTGAGTTGCATACTAGCTCTCACTGGATTAGGACAAGCAGCGTCACCCTTTGGGTCAAAATGGGTGGCGACCTACGACGGGTATCTCCAAGAAGACGGCACAGGTTTTGTCCTTGCAGACACACTTATCGTAGTAAACAATGCCCACGGTTCCGCAGCAATGCCGGTCTGGATTGAAGTGTATGACAAACATGGCGATGCAGTTCCGGTGGCAAGCGAAGGGCAGACCTTATTGAATAGTGGCAGCCCACTGGAGGGCAACGCGATACCGTCCAATGGGTTCGGTTGGATTACCCTTGGCATGATTGTGAACCGCGCCACGCTTGATCCGTGGGGGTATGCCGGTGGGGAAAAGTTTGTTTTTAAAGTCTCTGCCGGGTTGAGGGGCATGCCTCCCATCATTGAGGTCAAACAGGTTATTTACTCAGCAGCTCAGGAGTCTCCCGGCGAGGCGATCTGGCAGCCTGCAAACATCAAGACATGGGCCGAGACCTGCCTGGGTGGTCTAAAAGGACCTGGCGTCACCAAGCTGCCTAAGAAAATGAAATGGGGTTTGACGGCAGATGAAGCTTTAAGTCCATAGTAAAGAGGGAAGAGGCAGGCTGAAGACAGCCTGCCTTTTCTTCGCAAACCAGATAACTCTGAAAAAAGAGTTGCTTCATGTAAGCTTATTAGTGGAAGCACAACCACATCTCAACGATCGAATTCACACACGTCACGATAGAGCTCTAAAGTCTCCTGCGCTGTCTTGTCCCAAGAAAAAGCTCTGCTTCGTTTAAGCCCCTTCTTTGACACCTCACTCCTTATCTTTGAATCGTAAGAGATCCTCAGTATTGCATTCGCTAAACTTTGGGGCGACTCGGGGTCGACAAGAAGCGCCCCATCCCCCACGATTTCGGGCAGGGAAGCTGCATTGGAGACAATCGTGGGAACGCCTAAGGACATTGCCTCAAGTGCCGGCAGTCCGAACCCCTCACTGACAGATGGGAAGAGAAACATGTCCGCATTCTTGAAGAGCAGTGGCAGTTCATCGTCGCCCACATAGTCCAGAAAAATCACGTCATCAATAAGTTCCTTGTCCTTAACCTCACTGTAAACCAATGGAAAGAACCGATCCATTTTGCCTGCCATGACTAATTTATGTTTGAGCTGATTTTCTTTCTTCAAGAGCGCAAGGGCAGAAATCATGAGTTGGATATTCTTGTACGGCTTCATATTCCCCACATACAGCAAATATTGCTCCGGCAGTCCTTTGCGGATCCTAACCGCCTCGAGCTGTTTCTTCGTGTACGGTTTCTTAAAGCAGTCATCGACTCCCTCATAGATGACGGAGACCTTCTCAGGTTTCACACGGAACTCCTCAGTCACCGCCCTTCTTGTACTTGCAGACACGGCAATGATCCTTTTTGCCTTCCGGACACTCAAGGGAACAAAAATACGGTGATACAAATAAGCAGTTTTTTCCTGAATACGCCCCCTGCCCCCAAAAAAGCCCGGATAAGTGAGTGCCATAAGGTCATGTACGGTAACAACCAGGTTTTCTACACCCCAGATCGGACCCACAAAGAAAAGCGAATGGAAGATATCCAAATTGAAACGGTTTAGTAGCAATGGAAGGTGCAGCGGGGTGAGGACTGAAAGATGACGATAGCTGACGCTTATTTCGTGAAAATTCTTCTCTTCTGTGATCTTGTCTTCTACTTCTTTGTTCTTGAAGATGACATACTCGTTTGTTCGGTCTACCGATGCCAAACCCCTTATCAGGTTCAAACTGTATCGACCTATCCCATCTAATTCTTTAAAGATACCTCTTCCATCGATTCCAATCTTTAAACTTCGTTGCATCGCTTTTGTCTTCAGAAGCCCCCCGAATAAGAAACAAAGAGTTCTAAGGCCGGACAAGGCGGACAAACCAACTTCTTATTTCTCTTTCACTGACCCTGACGGGATAACTTTAGCATCATCGCGCGTATGACTTGCTTTTTTTTCAAACAGGAAACTACTGTGTTTAGCAATAGCAAATCGCTGCGGAAATAAATAGAAGCATATGTAGCCCAGAGGGTATGAAATCCAAATCAGGGCCCGCGTGACGATGTCGCAAATCTTATCCCAAAATGCCAGACGGTCTTCGCTGGGCTGTGACCCGTCTGGTTTTGACCCAAGCCCTCGCTTAGGCCTCAAAATACATTTTAAGGCATGTCCCAAATCTATCAAGGGGCTAAAAAAATTCCTCCTCTTGGCCACAAGTGTCAAACCATTACTCTCAAACTTATCTGTCCACTCCTTTTCCGAATTTGGAAAAGTATAAGGCAACGCGTTACCACCGACCCGCTCCACGATCAGGACTTTCCCGTTCGTATTCACTATCCTGGCTATCTCTTCAATAGCTTTCATTTGAGTGGAGTAAGGCATATGTTGAAGGACAGTTACAGAAACAGCTAGGTCGAAAGCCTCATCATGGAAGCCGAGGTTATCTGCTGACATAACCATATACTTGCATCTGCCCCGTGATATTTCAGTATTCTTCTTAATGATTTCTCTTCCAATGTCAATTCCAAGAACTTTTGCTCCCTTGCCAGCAAGCCTCTCAGACCACCTGCCCCCGCCGCATCCAACATCCAAGACGCTCTTCATTTCAATGCTTCCACAAAGACCGAGCATCCTCTGAAAATATGCGTTAGTAAAATGGTCAAAAAAGTTATTATACCACAGGGGGCGTTCTATACGGCCAACAACAGTTAGTGCTTTTTGATCCGCCTTTCGATCCAAAAATCGGAATTCATTGTGCACATTCTTCCAGTATTGCAAGCACTGGACAACTGAGAGTTTGCCTTGTTTTGACGCTCTCATACCCTTCACCTCAAGTAATCGGGACCTGCAAAATCCCTTGAACTGCTACAGCGAGCGCATTCCCTGCAGGTTCTGCCTGACGGCAGTGCTTCGCGGGCTGCAGGGAGCTTCAATTAATGGGTCCTTTTCGATAACAGACGGCCTAAAAGTCTTTTCGTACACATATTACCGTTTCCTCATGCCTGTCGCTCCATAGGCAGATATGTGTTCAGAAAAGCGGCAGACATTCCCAGAAATCCCCAAAAGATCGGATCAATCAAATTCATGGCTCGAAAAAGGCCTGTAATCATTAAGACAATGAAACCACCGACAAGAGTCTTCCCCACGAGGCGTCCGGCTTCATCTCTATTGACTCTGAAAAATCTGGTGAATCTGTTGCCGATTTGGAATCCCCAGAATAACAGGAGCAAGAATCCTACGAGTCCCAATTCGCAGAGGACAAATAAGTAGAAACTGTGAACGCCCGTAAACTGACTTCCGTGGGCCGTCGCGACAACAAAAAATGACCCAAGCCCACCGCCGAAGAGTGGCGATTGGCTGAATAACCGCAAGCCAAGCGACCAAAGTTCCACTCTCGATGAAATCGCGACTTCCGGCGACATGAAATAAGATTGTAGTCTATGTCCCAACGTCTCCAGGAAACCTGTCGATCCCAGTACAAAAATCATTAGCACGCCAATTGCGAATATGCTGACAAAACTCTGAAAAATTCTCCTGTTTTGCCAACTAATATAAGAACAGGCGACAAACACCCCCAAAATACTTTTCCTAGAAAAAGTAGATAACAGCACAAAAACCATCATGGGCAGAAAAACCAGCAAGAAGAGTTTCCAGCCTCTGGACGTGGTGGTCGTGAATTTAGCAATTGCTACAACAATAGATATGGATAGTATAAAGCCAAGATCATCCGGACTCTTGAAAAATACATTCGCCCTGACCTCCCTCGTCAAGTGGGCAACCTTTCCCGTCCCCACAAGCTTCGCTGCAGCCTCCATCCCGTAAATCACGGTTTCAAAGAACCCAACTATGGTAAAAAACGCCGCCATGACAATCCATGCCGAGAGAAGCAGGTCAAAGTCCTTCTTACTCCTAACAAATTGCACGTGTAAGTAGTACAGTACAAGACCCGGCATCATCTTTATGATTTGATACATTCCCCTGGAGGTAGAGGGAGCCCAAAACAGAGTAAAGAGGGACCAACTAATCATGAGAAATATGGCCACATCTGTTCCGCTGCCATAGATCACGAACCTTTTTTCTCGCATACACAAAAGAATCCAGCACAAGATGGCTAAGAATAGAGATACCTCCAGTGGAGTTATATCAGCCGGGCCCAGACTATAAAATCTGACCAAGACATTTGGCAGAAAGGGAATCACACACAGCAAACCGAAGATGGGCTTGGCGTAGAAGATTCCAAGGAGGGGAATGACAATCATTGCCGATAAGGTGTAGGTGACAGGGATGATTACTGCCGTCAAGCCGACAACAATTTCAGTGATAATCAGCCCCAACCATAACCCTCTTTGGCCTCTCGGGAGAGAGATAGTCTCTGTGATCATATAGTCTTAATCTCCTTGTTCTTCAAGGATATCAGCCGATAGTCTCATGCAACATCTTTCAAACGACGCTGTATTTTTCTGTTCGTTCTTCATACACCTGTTGAATAAGCCCCCTGAAATCATTTTCTTGACTGGCAGAGAGGGCTTGTCCAACCTCATAGCCCGATAGAATGGAATTGCTCATATTATTATAATGAAATAGTCCTTGCCTTCCAATGGAGAGGAGCCTATCCGTTCCGCCAAGATAGTTTAGCACTTTGTTTAAGAAGGCATGGTACCCCAAATCATATACCGGGTAGGCGTGTGGAATCCTAATAACGGCGTGATGTTCAACGTCACGCTCCTTCATCATACTCCGCCTCTCCAGTTCTCCCACGACAGATTTGTAAACAGCGTAATCATCACTCATGCAGATAGAGTCGCCTTCAAAACAAGTAATCTCGACGCATAAGGAAGTCTTGTTATCTGGGGCCATCGTCTTGTCCAGACTCTTAAATTCCGTGATTCTTCTAAAGGGGATGTCCTGCTCAGTGAAATAGATGCACTGATAATCGAGTAGGTGTTCCTTTCCTATACACAACAAAACAAGGAGCAAAGTTCGATATTTGAGACCATTTGCTGCTTCCCCAATATCCTTTGGCGGTGCAGGATGAATGATCTTCATTAACTCTGAAACGGGAATCGTGGATACCAAGAAATCAGCTTCTATCGTTTCTTCGCAACCATTTCTTTCAAAATGCAGTTTGATACCGTTGGTTTCCTTTTCAATAGCAGACGCTTTGGAATTAAGAAGAATCTTGCCTCCCAGATTGGTCACTCTATGGGCGATATGATATGCAAGCTGGTCGATTCCACGAGGCGGATAATGGACTACTTGCGACCCTAACTTCTTTTCCTCCCTTAATGCCTTTAACCCCATTTCGAAAAGGTTACCACTCTGCAACCGGCCCAGAAATTTGAGTTTTTGTATGCCCCAGTCCTTTGCAACCTTCCTCGGTGAGATCCCGTACAGTTTCTCTATATATCCCCCCAAAGACGTGTAATCATAAAGGTTTCTCCCAATCGAACGGACCACCCAATCCTCCACGTTCTGCATCGACGAATGATTCACATCCTCTAAAAAACTGCTGACAAGGAGACCACTGAGGGCACCAGGAATTCTCTTCCGCTCCATGTTAAGGAGCAAATTCTTCGGCTCGAACGGGAACTTGAAGTATCTGTTGTCAAAATGCATCCTTTCCTTATCTCGCCTTACATCCGTGAGTTGGAGATCCGGGACCAGAATTTCTCTCAACAACGGCAGCACCTTGGTTCCAAAGAGCAGGTGTGGACCATAATCAAAGGTATATCCGTCAAGTCTGACGCATTTTGCCAATCCCCCAACCTCTGCGTCTTTCTCTACTATGACTACCTCGTGGCCGTTCATCGCAAGGGCGGCACCACACGATAAACCCGACAAACCACCACCAAGAATGACAAATCTCACCGAGCTGCGCCTCCAGATAGTATTTAGGTTAATGAGCAAAATGGGTTGACTTCTTAGTCTATGTAGCCCAACCCTTTAAGGGCCTGCTCTATCTCCTTTGACTCTTCCTCTCTCTCATAAGTCTTTTCAGGTATTCGCCACCCAGAATCTCTGTAGATATCGTGATCAGCGTATTCTACTGGATCTTGGGCAAGGAAGTCCTCGTAAAATATCTCTTTGATAAGTTTTCCATCAATGGCCTTGGGTATTTTCAGGCCCAGACAATAAAGAATAGTTGGAAATAGGTCCATGATACTTAGTGGCTGTACACGACATTTGGCTTGAATGCCATGACCATAGGCGATGAAAATCCCATTCAACCGGTGGACCCCATTTACAAAAAACTCTCGTGCATCCTTTCTTGAAATTACTTTCTCATAACTCTTTCTCGGATATGGCCCGCCTTTTACCTGGTGGGCAAAGTCTTTTGTTTGAATGATTAGATCCGGGGCCTTATGCAAGTACTCACTCTCATACAGTTCCTCCCTCTTGTAGACTCTCTCGATTATCATAGCCCCGGTCTCTGGGTCCTTCAAGCCTTCCAGTTCTCGGATCAGTCGGTCTCTGAAGCCCTCATAAGCATCTTCGTCTACCGTCCCCTGTTTGTCTCGTCCCTTGAGATTAATTCTCAGCGTGGCAGGATGTTCACCTGAGAATGCTCGCGTGGCAGACCAATCTATCAAAGACCTTCTCACGAATCCTTGAGACTTCACTCTTACACCTGGTAAAAGTCGCATGAGCGTATCTTTCAGTTGTGACGACAGCTTTTTCGAAAGATACGTGAGTACGACGTCAACGATAGCCCTCTTGAACACGGCAATGGGAGCGGCTTTATGGAAAACGAGCAACCCTTTTTCCTTTAGCCATTCATCTATGAAGAAAACGATGTCTGATGCTGCACCGGCCCCGTGATCTGACATGACGAAAAGCGTGGTCCGGTCATCGAGCCTATTCACGATCCTTCCTATAGTTTCGTCCACCCTTCTATACACGCTTAGGATAGCATCACTGAACTCTTTTTCCCCTCCCATGTACTTCCAAAAATGATGCTGGACTTGATCTGTAGCCGAGAAGTTCACAGCAAAAAACTCCCAAGGATGATGATCCATGAAATGGAGCACAGCACGTTCTCTTGCCTCGATCATCTTGAGGAGGCCCTTTACAGCCTTTCTTCTTTTGGCGTCGGAATCTAAGTAACCAGCCCCCACGTGGAGGTGTATGACATAGTCCGGTGCAACCTTCAGCAACTCCTCTTTTATGTCCCCCGGATACGTGAAATCAGAGTTGAGCCCTGGAGAATCCATCCCACCTATCAATATGCCATTCACCTCTTCGGGCGGGTAGGTCATGGGAATATTCAACATAATGACTCTCTTCTCTGCCTCACTGAGTAAGTTGTAAAGCGTTTTTGTCTTAAGTGTCTTATTATTCACAAACTGAAATCCGTAGCCTCCGTTCACCTTTTCCTTGAAACCAAAGACGCCATGTTTTCCAGGATTGACTCCCGTCATAAATGAGCCCCAGGCTTGAGGGGTGAAGGGCAATACTACAGAGTTAAGTACCGCGCGCGCACCAGTGTCCATGAGTTTTTTGATGTTGGGTAGGTAGCCCGCTTTTACGAAGGGATCTATCACATCAAAGGTCGCCCCATCTAGCCCTAAACAGAAAACCTTATTGGTTTTCACGGCACTCATTCAATATATCCCAATCCTCTCAGACTATCGACGAGCTTGGATTTCTCCTCTTCGCTATAAATGTCAGCTCGTTCTGTAGCATCGTAATCCTTGGTCGTCTCAACCTCCACGCGATGTGCTTGCAGAAACTGTTCTTTAAAGGCACCCACTACCGGCTTTCCGTCAAGGTCGTCGGGTAGTGGCACTCCCACCTCGTAAAGAGCTGTTGGCAATATATCCACTATTGGGACCTCGTCCAATCGGACACCCCGTCTGTAGTCCCGGCCTTTTATTATGAATATCCCATGTTGCCTGTGAGACCCGCTTATTTTTCTCCAGTGTTCCTCTCTTGCCAAAAAGCTCTCTTTTACGCCTCCTTCGGTCAGCAGCTTTGGACTTATCTTATATCGGTCATCAGGTCTCAAGATAATATCCGGAAATTCATCTATTGATTCACCTGAGTAGACCTGCTCCCTCTTATAAACGTTCGTAAATACTCGATCGCCGCTTTCAGGATCGTTCAGTGTTTTTACCCTTTCTATGATAGCTGCCCGCAGTGCTTCATACTCTTCGGCCTCGACCGTGCCATTAGGATATCTGCTTTTCACATTAATTCTGATGCCTTCGACCTCTGACACGAAAGCCTTTGTTCCGTTCCAGTTAATTCCGGAAAACTTCAAATGCGTCGCGGCCTTGGAAGCAGCAAAGGGTATGAATTTCATCAACAACCCTTTCACTTCCGGTGGAATGGTTCTCAAAAGGAACGAAATTACTTTCCCTTTTAAAGCAGCGTTGATCCGTCTTAAACTAGAGAGTTTCTTTTTGCCGTTTTCTTCCAAACTCGAAAGGTATCCTAAACTTCTGAGCCACTCATTCACATAAATGCATTTTTCCGTACACGGCCCGGCACCGTGGTCAGACATGATAAGAAGTGTTGTGTTATCCTTGTCAATCTTCTCATGGATCGACCCCACTACTTTGTCTAAATCCATGTAAACCGACCTAATGGCATCCTTGAGAACCTCTGGACTGTTCTCTTTGTGGAGGGGGTGATTCTTATCCATGAACTTCCAAAACTGATGTTGGACATTGTCGGGGCTGTTAAATCGCACTATAAAAAGATCCCAGGGATATTTCTGCATGAGATAGAGAACAACTTTTAGACGTGCTCTCGTTGCTCTCTTGATGATGTCCACTGCCTTTATTCTCCTTCTGTCATTCTGCAGATATCCGCCAAGATGCAAATTAATCTTATAATCGGGACACACATCGAGTATTTCCTTTCTCAGCCCTGTCGGATAGGTGAAGTTACAATTTGTGCCGGGAGCATCTAGCCCACTTATGAGCAAACCATTGACTGGTTTAGGCGGATAAGTCATCGGAATGTTAACGACGATAACCTTCTTCCCCTTTTCACCTGCAACATCCCAAAGAGTTCTCGCCTTATTGTCAGAACCATAGACCAATTCCAACTTGTAAGTGTTGGGCATCATTCTTGTAAAACCCAGGATCCCATGTTTTCCAGGTCCCTTACCTGTGGCAAAAGATGTCCATGCGGGTGCCGAGTGGTGAGGAATCGTGGAATTCATATCCGCTCGAACTCCTTCTCTCATGACTCTCTCGAGATTCGGCAGATCCCCTTTCTCTATCAGCGGATCAATCAAGTCAAACGTGGCACCGTCAAGTCCAAGTACAAAAACCTTTTTTCTCATATTCCTTGCCCCAGCGTCATTTGTGACAGTTTCCATGGGACAGCCTCCTTCTTCGAATTTTGCTCTAATTAGGAACCTATCGTGCCATCAAGTAGCCAAAGCGATGGCGAATCTTCTGAAGCCTTTCCCTTATGATTTCCACCTCTTCGCGGTCGAAGACTTGGAGCACGATAATCGCAATGAAAAACATGCCTGGCCCAGCCAATAGAGCCGCTGCCCGACTTGTAAAGTTTAGGACATACATAACTGCGGCCATCAGGATACCGGCAAGCAGCGGTTTGAATACCACCTTTCTCCAACATATTTTACCCACATTCTTCGAGATAAAATAATAGGCCCCTACAAAAAGAGTGATCTCACCCAACAATGTAGCAAACACTGCGCCTAAATATCCAAACAAGTAGATCAGAAATACATCTGCAACAACATTCACAATCAGACAACTTGCCACGGCTTTCGTTGCCAAAGATTGTCTGTCGCACCCATTGAGAGCCCTAACGAACAGGTCACTGAAAAACATGACCCCCCAAACCAGGCTTAAGACCATCATTGCGGGAGCCGCACTTGAAAAACTCTTTCCCAGTACCATCTCAATAACTTCCTCTGAAAGAAAGACAAAAACACAGACAAGAGGAATAACGAGGAGGAGCAGTATCTTTACGCTCTTTTCAAGAAGCCTTCTCAAGGAGTCTTTCGATTCAACGGCCAAACGCGAGATCGTTGGAAACAACGCCTGATTAATGCTCTGCGGTATCAGCGTCAATACTAGTATAATGCGATAGACTCCATAAAAAAGCCCCACTTCGTTGGCGGACCTCATAATCTTCAACAGCACCGTATCGATTCTAAAACTCGTTTTTCGCAATATTCTGCTTATGCCAATGAAATATGCTTCCTTTAATAGGTAAAGGCAGAGAGATAAGTTCAGATATGGCGACGGTTTGAAGAACTTCCTGAATAGTATAACTATCCCAGTCAGAATCCTGATACCGTATGACAACAAAAGAGCCCCAAAGATGCCATGCATTCCAAAGTCAAGCTGGATAAATAAAACAAGAAAGAACAGATAACAGGTCATTTGAACAGAACTCAATAGTGCTGAGTAGCCCATTTTCTCAAATGCCACAAAAACTGCATGGAATATATCCCCTAGAAATAGTAATATGACTGCTGCTGCCGCAATATAAGTCGCGCTTATAATTTCTGAACTATCGCTCATTGCGTTTATCACTAACGCAATACATCCAAAAGTAACGAAACTCAGAAAAAACTTCACCACGGTCCCTGTCCAAAAGATGGCGTTTGCTTTACTTAGATCCCTGGACATTTCTCTTATACATATTGTGCTGGTTCCCATGTCGGTTATAACCATAAAGATGGTGCAGACCGCCATGATAAAACCATATTCTCCGAACCCCTCCAGCTCCAAGTATTGAGCAATTAGTCTTATTGCAAGAAGGCTCAAAATCGCGTGATAAGCTCGGCCACCCATGAAAGCCACTGAATTTTTTATGATCCTCGCCGGTCGCACTTTGTCTACCTACCTCTCCAAATCAAAGATATGGCTATGCTCGTGATTAATCAATGTATCCCAGCCCTCTCAATCGTTCTCGAATCACCATCTCTTCGTCTGTATCATAGACCTCTGCGGATTTAGTAATAGACGCCTTGCCTTCTTCTTCACTGTAAACGACTTGTTTACCTTCTAAAAACCCCTCCTGAAAAAGGTCAACTAACACTTTGCCGTCCATCTCGTTACTAACCGAAATACCGAGCGCATGAAGCACTGTGGGTGCCATGTCCATGAGTCTCGCTCTTGAGATCCTCTTGTCCACTACGATACCCGAACCAAAGGCTAGTAGGATACCTTCGTCTCTGTGCACACCACTTGGCCGGTGTAAGGACTCAGAGATGTCCATTTGTCTATCGGAAAGGACCTTGAGGAATCCGTCCCCAGAATAAGGATCAGATGGTCTGTGAATGTACTTATGACTTATCCATTCAAAGATAATGTCTGGCGCCTTATTGATTTCCTCTCCCCAAAAGACATCTTCCCTGAAACGCACCCCATCAATAATCTTCTCCCCGGTCTCCGGACAAACCACGGACTTCAAACCTTGAGCTATCTGTTCCCTAACCTCGTGGTATTCATCCCCCGGTGCCACAATGCCTTGAGGTTCCCTCCCTCGGAGATTAATGAAGATAGCTGGGTGGTTTTCCCGCGAGTAGGCTTTCGTTGAAGCCCAGTCCACCCCCCAAAGAGACACAGCAGACTCAACCTTGCCTCGGAGGCGAGGAAAGGCTCCCGATAGAACTTCTTTGGCTCGTCGCGAAAGCTTTGTCTTTACCAAGCTGTCTGCCCTTCCTATAACGGACCTGGTCAATCTGGCCTGCATACTGGGTTTATTAAATTTCAAAAACCCTTCGGAATTTAGCCATCTATTGATATAGAAAGTCTTGTTCGTAGAAGGCCCTGCACCATGATCAGAAACGATATACACCCGGGTTCGCTCATCGGTAAGTTCTATGAGTTCTCTAAGAGAACGATCAAGATGTTGATAAACCTCTAATATAGCATTCTCAAATGGTCCAGGTCGGTTCATATACTTCCAGAAGTGATGTTGAACTTTGTCCGATTCGGTGAAGACAACCATGAAGAACTCCCAAGGATATGCAGACATCAGATACTTGGCTGTCTCGGTTCTGATTTTGATGGCCTCCAAGAGCTGTTCCAGGGCCGTGCTGTGCTTACCTTGGCGAATATAGCCCCAGATACCGGGCTCCAATATATATGAGCCTATTTTTCCTTTAATTTCTTCCATAATGTTGGGTGGATAGGCAAAACGATCGGTTATGCCGGGGGCATCCAGACCAGACAGTATAATGCCATTAACCTCTTTAGGCGGATAACTCATGGGTACATTCATAACGACAACCCGTTTTCCTGCATCGCTTATGATCTCCCACAGGTCTCTTGCTCGTCGAAAGCTCGCATTGACAAAACGAATGTCGTAACCTCCTGGCACTCGCTCGAAGAAATCAAATATGCCATGCTTTCCCGGGTTCTTGCCCGTAGCAAATGTGGACCAGGCTTGAGCACTGTTCGAAAGAGGGCTAGACAGCAGGACCGAGCTCACACCCCGGTTCATACATTTTGCCAAAGTGGGCAGTCTCCCTTCCTTGACCCAAGGATCTATCAGATCAAAGGTGGCTCCATCTAGGCCGATAACCAAAACTTTGCTTGCGGACGATTTCATTATGTCATACCAGCATCAATTCGCATTACCATGCCTGCATAAAAAGATACTATTGTGCAATTTCCACAAAAACAGGTCTGTCACCTAAAATAAAAGAAACTGTTCCTTTGGTTGCTTTACTTGTGTTTGTTTTAAACAATTTGGGATAGTTGTCTTTCTTCAAGTTAGCTCCCCACTCAGCATCTGGAATTGCTTCCGTAATCTTGACCGATTCAACCTTTCCCACATCGAGAGTAATTGTCTTCGTTTTGTCAGGTCCCCTCTCATCAAAATAATTCCACCAGGCAATATAAAGTGGTTGGCCGTTTTTCTTAACAACTTTATATAAGAAAATGTGATCGGAATTGGTTCCATCACGAACAACAGAAACATTTTTCCAATCAGTTTCTTTTATCTTCTCCACTAGAAACTTGTAGGTCCAATAAGAAAGCTTCTTGACCCCTTCGCCCTTATCATTTCTTCCGACCTTGGGGATGCCGTTATAGACTAAGCCTTGATAACAAAAGAAATGATTGGCGCTACCTTTCCAGTCCTCCCTCTCTCTAATTTGAGACCAATAAAACCTTATTCCCTTGGACAATGAATATATTGCTCTTCTAAATAAATAGCCTGCCTGCTGTTCCTCGCTTTGATATTTGAGATGTTTCCCTTTAAAATCGCTGTTAAAATCCTCTCCCGTGTACGTTGCCCCAGCCCTTGAGGTTCTGATTTTTCCATCAAACAGCTTGTATTTTTTGAACAGATTCAAAACTTCATCCATACTAATGATTCTTTTTCTTCTCGTATGAGTGTAGCGATATTCATTGTAAAAACCATAGTAATGAATGTCAAAACCGTCAAAATAGTTGTTATATCGAGCATTCTCCTTTCCAAAAACAGGATGACTTGAGCTCAAAAGTGGCAAGATATGATTTAGGAATCTCTCTGATCCAATACTAATAATAACCCCACCCAAATAAACAGTAGCCTGAGGGTCTATTGCCTTAATCGTCGTATACGATATTTTCAAGAGCTTTACATAGTCCTCACGTCTAGGTCTATATTCCATGGCTGGCTCATTACAAATCATCCAATGATCGACATTATCCTTATACCGTCCAACCAATTGCTTAAGGAAAGCCTTATAGACTTTAAAGCTTTCACCGTTAATATCTCCTCCAGGCACATAGGTGTTATCATTAACTTTGATACTTCCTTTCGCCGGCCACGTTGTTTTCGGATTGATATTGAACATTATCTTCAAATCTTTCATGATACTTTTGACAAAAAGATCTGGCTCACTCCAATTATAACTACCTGGTTTTGGTTCTACCCTTTTTCTGAATACGTTTGCAGTTACCCATTTAATTCCCAAGTCATCCATATATGGTTTTATGAGATAACCCTTTTCTTTTGGCGCTACATAATCGTAGGGATTATTAATCCCAAAAGGCACTTCTTCTCCAAGACAAGGATGGTTGCCAACCAATATCACCATTCCTACTAAACCAATTACTAATGACAGCATTCGCTTTTTAAACATATACCTCTCCGAGAGCACAGCCTCTCAAATACCTTCAGAGCGAAAACACAAGCTCTGACCAGGCAACTGCAAGTTGTTCATGCGACATATGAGCGAACCGCTTATTTATCTTCAAATGTTTCAATGCCTCCAAACTTGCTGGTACTACTATGTTACGCACATGTATCATCTTGGCACCACATAACTTGAAAATCTCCACGTATTGATACGCACAAAGCCTGTTCTGATACCGAATCCTATTTTTACAGAAAATACGCCATGCCCATTCCGGGTACTTATAATAGTTGACAAAACTAATACGTCGGTCGTGGGAAGCATAGTGATCGCGACAACCAATAAAGTGATAGACAATACCATCTGGTTTAATGATTCTACGCGACTCTTCCATAAAGCCGCGTATTACCTCCATCGGCACATGTTCAAGAACGGAGGTGCTGAATATTATATCAACGCTATGACTATCCAAACCGCTTTCTCGCGCATCACCCGGAGCTTTATAGACGATGTTGGCATTTTCTAGTGTCTCATCCAGGGCCGTGCAATGCCGTATTCTTCTTAATCTATTTTCTATAACTGCTTTTCCAATGTTGGTTACTTCCTCTAAATAGTCAGTTTCACGTTCAATTTCGTCTATAATAAGTCTTACGAGGTCAAATCGAACATGGCGAACATGATCGTAGGTATAAATTGTTTTTGCTCCCATAATATAAAATAGTAATGTCGCAATTGGTTTCCAGCCTGTGCCTATTTCCACAATGGTACTACCTTCTATCTGTTTATAATTATCAATTAAGGTTATTTTCTCTATATAGGCACGAAGCTTCTTATTTATGTTTTCTGGTTTGTGTCTCTTATTCAGAACCTGAAGATAATAGTTAATTTGTTCACCCCAAGGACACAAAGAAAACAGAAATTGAACACCTACCTTAATTTTCCAATTCCTAAGCATCCAGCCCTCTTAACCCTTCACTGTATCCGGCAAAGATAAGGATTAGGATTTTGAAATGAAGTCGAACTAGAACCATGTTTGAGATTCATTACAAAATTGCGACCTATATTTTGCAACTTGCTAATCAAGTGCTTTTCTCGCACATTATGTAAAGTGTGCTGGCAAATCTGTGTGCCATCTTGTTATTATCGCAGAGTACGTCTAGGTATTGGATCGGTTTCGTAATAATTCGAAAAATGCGGTTCCAGAATTTGTACAATGTGATGTTGTTGCATGACAAAAGTATGGCGAAGAACGAGCTTGTGGCCAGACTCATCGCAGAAGCAGGACCCGAAGCCACTCCTTTTTCGAGACACCGAAAACCTTCAAATAGCTTTTCAATGCCAGATATGGTGTACCTCTGAAAATCGCAAGGCATAGCATGGTAAGCGCGACAAAAGGGAATTTCGGCGTATACCCGCCCTCCCGGCTTAAGGCACTTATGTATATCCTCAACAGCCTTGGCAGGATCGTCCACATGTTCTAGAACAGCGATGATAAGTAGAAAGTCAATTGTGTTCGTTTGAAACGGCAAATATCGAACGTCACCAACGATGTCTGCGTTCTCATCAAGGCTAACACACAGTTTTAGTACTCGATCACATTCCTTGAACAGTTTCTTCATGTCACTCGTCTTGCCGGGTCCGATATTGAGTATCGCGCTCTCTGAGCTACTCAGCGGCTGCTGTTTTAAATATGAAAGAATGATCTCTCTAGAGCGTCTAGACAGCATCCGGCAGCTTGGAGTCGCCTTCTTAACTACATGTCTCACCAGGTTAGCAGGCTTTGATCTTTGCTGCTTCTCTCGGCCCAGTCCGCTATCTCGATAATACGGCTCATCGTATAACTTTTTCTTTACGTGCAGCTCGGGAATACCATCTACAACGGGATACCGTACCTTGCAAAAATCACAGAACAAACTTTCAGTCTGTAGTTTCAACTTCTGCTTGCATCTGGGACAGCCGATTATATTAAGCAACTCTTTGTCAAAAATACTCATGATATCACTCACTAGTCTATATATCCTAAGCCTCTGAGCTTATTTCTAATATATTCTTCTTCCTCTTTCCCATATCCGAGATGCTTTATGTCGCTACATGCGTGACCATGAGAACCAATCTGAATCGTCTGAAAAGCACGGAAATCATCCTCAATGATCTCCTCAACTATTCGCCCGTCCATATCTTCTGGTATGCTTACATCCAAAAGGTACAAAATGGTCGGCGCTAGATCGATAATTCTTGCCCCGCCAACTGAGACATGATTCTTGATCACTTGGCCGTCGGCAATGAAGATGCCCTTGACGTGGTGCGTTCCTGATTTTTGCAGAGACGAATAGGCCGAGACGTCACTAAAGTCTAAGCTTGACCCCAAAAGCCCATCTCCTTCGACACCGTATCCCCTTCTGGTATTGTATTCAAAGTCCTTCCACGTGACCAGAAGATCGGGTGCCTTTGGGAGACAATCGCCATGATAAAGTTCCTCGCGCCTGTAAACCTTTTCAACGATTCTTTCTCCAGTCGATGGATCTTTCAGACCTTTGAGTCGGGCTGCAATCTCATCTCTTAGACTTTCGTATTCACGCCCGGGTTGGACAATGCCCTTAGCAAATCGGCCCTTCAAGTTTACGAATATATTGGTAGAATCGATCCCCAGAGAAAATGCCCTTGTGTGTCCCCAATCGATCGTGGCTGTGGTTAGATAAGACCGAAATCGATCCTTCAGTCCAGGTATGAGGGAGCTAAACCTGGTCTTGAACGTATTTGGAAAATACTTTTGAAAAGCCAGATGGAGAAGATGTGTGAGCCCATAAACTTTCTGGTCTTTCCCATCATAGATTAAGTAGCCCTGCTCCTGAAGCCAACGATCCATAAAAAATATCTTGCGGCAGGGAGAAAAACCATGATCCGACATAATCATCACGGTTTCGTCGCTGTCAGACAAGTCAAGCAATTCCCCCAACCCTTCATCAATCCTTTTGTAAACATTATAGATGGCCATAGACAAATCTTTATTCTCCGTGGGGGGGATGCCGAATTCTCCTGGGAACGCATAATGCCAATAAAAATGCTGCACGAGATCTGTGGATTCAAAAACGACGAGAAAGAGGTCCCAAGTGTCTCTCGCCTTGAGGTATTTTGCTACTTTTAGGATATATTCAAATTGCTGGATAATCTCTTTAAGGTATGTTTCTGGCTTGGCTTTGTATGGATGCTGGCGTAACCGGTACTGTCCAAACTTCTGTGTGAGTTCCGCCATTAGTTCGGGCGGGTAGCAAAAATTGGAGTGGGGTCCTGGCGCATCAAGTCCCGCAATGAGGTATCCATTGACTTTATTTGGGGGATACGTGAAGGGGACATTGATCACGCAGACCCTTTTGCCGGCATCGCTTAAGATGTCCCACAGTTTCTTCCCCTGTACTGAAGCACCGTTGACGTAACGCAGGTCATAGCTGTGAGGCTTATGCTCCACGAACTCAAAGATGCCATGTTTACCAGGATTCTTGCCCGTCATGAAAGACGCCCAGGCCTGAGGAGATAATGGATGAATAGTCGATTCAAGTTCTCCCCATGCCCCTTTTTCCATGATTTTCGCCAGGTTGGGCAGCTTTCCCTCCTTCACCCACGGTGTTATGACTTTAAAGGTCGCGCCGTCCAAGCCGATTACGGATATTCGAGGTCTCATTATCTCAATTCCCAAGCCTTGACCCGCTTACTGAAACGAGTTATACTTTTCATCCGTAAATCCTTCGCAGGAGACCAAAGATGCGCAAAGATGATGTACAAAACGACGATATGGACGATGAGGAAGACGAAGAGGATCTTCCAGAATTCGAACTCACTGAACTGACCCAGCAAAAGGATGATGAACAAAGTACCCACCAAGGTGACATACTTATACAAGAGAGATTCATTGCCGATTTGGCCGAAATAGTGGCCTTCGCTAACAAGGAGCATCGTTCCCTGAGTATTGAACAATGTGTTCTTAAAAACGTCCGTGTTCATGCTGCTACCATCAATATCTTCTTCGAGGACTCCATATTCATCGAAAAAGCCCGGTTTGACGATGCGCTGTTTCCACAAAAGCTCGCGTTTTGGGAAACGTCCTTTGGCAAAGAGGCCGAATTCGGTCGAACCATTTTTAAAGGTGATGTCTCATTTGAAGAGTGCCTGTTCCAGTCAGGGGTCAATGTGGCCGGGGCTCTATTTGAAAAAAAGGCAGCCTTCACGGCTTGTGACTTCGAGGGAGACGCGATATTTGACAACGCCAGATTTGCAGGAGGCGTTGATTTCAGCGATTCAACCTTTCGAGCTAAGTTCAGTTGCCTTGACACTCTATTTGAAAAGTCAGTCGATTTAGCGAATACGACCTTCGAGCAAGCGCCTGAGACGACTGGCTCCAACCTTGAAGAAGCGCAGGAAGCAGAAGAGGCCGACCTGGAACGTCCCAAAAAGCAATATCGAAAAAAGCCCAAAAAGAAGGCGGAATTCAATCCTTGGCGCTCATGGGATAGGGCGTCAAAAAAAACCATGACCCGCAGACACCTCCTACGCGGTCTTTTCAGGTTCTTGCCGAAGGATAAAGAAGAATAATCGAGCTTGGCCTCTGCTGGCCAATGTCTTGAATCCACAGTATCCCATGCAGTCGTCCGTGAAAGTATCATATGATCAGATCTTCAGTTTATTGAGAAAAAGCCTTTTGGTTCTTTACCTGCCAATTTCAAGCTGGAAGATAACGCCTGCGGAGTACGAGCAAAGTTTATGGACAGGCAGCCGGCTTTAACACCTCCAGCTTCCTCTTATTGCTTTCCACGTCGTCGACTGTCACCCACACTCTTCTGTTCCTGGAAGGCTCACCCTTGAACCATGCACATTTGTAGTTGGGCACGCTGATGACGATCCTGGTATTTGACCACACCTTTATTCTACTACTACTTGCATCAAACGTCCCTCGGCCGACATGGATGACACCATTGCCCTGGATGTCACCAAAATTGTAACCCCGGATTCTGAGCCTATCTTTAGGCTCACAAGACGTCGGGTTCAGCCACTCTATAAGGGGTGGCCCATAATCGGCTACGTAGATATAGTTAATCCTTGTTATGGTATCCTGACCGTTCGAACCGGTTACCGTAAGAGATACTGTATAGTAACCAATGTCGTAGTAAGTGTGGGTTGGGTTCCTCTTTGTGCTGGTTTTCCCGTCGCCGAAATCCCAGAACCACGCCGTCAGATTACCTGATGATTGATCAACGAAAAAGACGGTCATCGGTACCATGCCCGTGAGTGGGCTTGCGCTGAAGTCAGCAAAATGTAGAACATCAATGTAATGGCTCTTCGTCTCAATATCTATGCCATCGGGCCCGTCTATTGTTAAGGAAACATTATAATCACCAGCTTCATCATAGACATGAGAAGGGTTTTGCTCCGTGCTGGTTTCACCGTCACCAAAATCCCAAAACCAGTCGATGACCGTGCCTGTGGATTGATCGGTGAACTGGACAAATAGGGGGACGAAGCCGGACGTCACATCAGCAACGAAATCCGCTTGGCTGACAGGTACAGCGCTGCAAACCGTGGAAGTCTCCACCAACGTATCAAACGGATCGATACTTGTGATCAAAGGAAGAAGGTGAGTTTCCAGAATGAACGCATTCGAATCTTCAGGGTCAACTGTTGTGTCGGTCACAATGGCATTACTATTAGTCATGGCACTGCATTGAGGGATTTCTCCGTCAGGGGCAAGGCTAAGTACCCAGATGTCAGGATAATTGTTGTAACCGTCGCCAAAAGACTCTGTATAACCGGCTAAAATGTACCCATCTCCAGACTTCCGGATCTGCGTGGCTTCATCATCATCGCTTCCGCCGTACGTTTTCTCCCAATCAATGGTGCCATCAGCATTGAGCTTCAGGACCCAAACGTCGTAATCACCTTGACCAAAAGAAGACGTAGAGCCTGCCATGATATAGCCACCGTCAGGAGTCTGCAAGATGGAAGAAGCTGCGTCATATCCCCCCCCTCCATAGGTCTTTTGCCATGCCATAGTTCCGTCGGCATTGAGCTTGAGAACCCAGAGTGAGCTGTCACCCTCACCTGCCACGATGTACCCGCCATCTGCCGTCTGCTCAATTGAACGTGCCCGGTTCCAACCACCTTCGTCATAAGACTTCTGCCAGGCAACGGTTCCGTCGGAGTTAAGCTTCAATATCCAGAAATCGAAGTTGCTCTCACCACAGACAACATACCCGCCATCTTGGGTTTGCTGGACAGCATAGGCCCGGTCATAGCCGCCTCCCACGCTGTACGTCTTCTGCCAAACCGATGTGCCATTAGAGTTGAGCTTCAACACCCAGAAGTCATAACGGTTGCCAGGATTACTCTCACCCGCCATGATGTATCCGCCATCTGCCGTCTCCTGGATCGCATAGGCCCGCTGCGAACCAATGTCGCCATAAGTTCTCTGCCACGCTGGGTTCCCGTCTGAATCGATCTTTAAGAGCCAGATATCGGGATGATAGCCATCGCCAAAGGAGTACGTGTCACCCGTTACAATACACCCACCATCCGCTGTCACCTGCATCGACCGCGCATAATCACCCTTGGTTCCGTCATAAGCCTTCTGCCATCGAATCGTTCCGTCGGAGTTGAGCTTGGATATCCATATATCACTACTATAAGCTGCCCAACCGGCCACAATATATCCGCCATCTGCGGTAGGCTGTACGGACCGGGCGCGATCATTGCCAAAACTGCTCGGGGAGCCGTAGGTCTTAGCCCACCAAGTCTCCTCTCCTGCATGGATATGGTCAACCCGCTCTCTCACATGCGAACCATCAGGACCGGAGACCGTCAGGCGGACCGTGTAATCGCCTTCAGCTTGGTATTGATGAAATGGGTTTTGCTCCGTGCTCGTTTGACCGTCACCGAATTCCCAGAGATAGTCGGTAACGCTGCCCATGGACAGGTCTGTGAACTGAACAGTGACGGGCCTCGTACCGCTGGTGGGATTCGCTACAAACTCCGCCACCGGTCCGGAGCTTACATAAACATAATTGATCCTTTCTCTCACATCCAAACCTGCAGGAGCTGTGACCGTTAGTCGCACCGTATAGTAGCCCTCAGACTGGTAAGCATGTGACGGGTGCTGCTCGGTGCTGGTATCCCCATCGCCAAACTCCCAGTAGTAGTCTGCTACGGTACCGATAGACAGATCCGTAAACTGAACATTTGTACCCCTTGCCACAATTATAGGAGTCGCTATGAAGTCAGCCACGGGCGGGGCCTCATCAACGTGGATGTAGTCAATCTTTCCTCTTATATCCGATCCACCCGGACCTGAAACTGTCAAAGTAATGGTATAGTCTCCAGGCAAATGATAATCGTGGGTCGGATTCTGCTCCGTACTAACATCACCATCCCCAAACTCCCAGTAGTAGTCTGTGATCACACCAGTGGATAGGTCGGTGAAATCAACCCTCAGGGGCCGCATGCCACTGGTGGAACTGGCACTGAAGTCAGACACAGGCGGCTCGTCATTCACTTGGATATAATCAGTCTTCCCCCTGAATTCCGACCCACCAGGCCCTGTGACCGTCAACTCCACGGTGTGGGCACCAGCCATTTGATATGTGTGAAAAGGGCTCTGCTCTGTGCTTGTTTCTCCGTCACCGAAGTCCCAGTACCAGTCTGAAATAACACCTGTGGACAGGTCGGTGAACTGAACAGTCAAAGGAGCATCGCCGCTAAGAGGATCGCCAATAAAGTCAGGTTTTGGCGGGAGTTCGCCCACATGGACATAGCCCACCCTGCCTTTTGCGTCGGAGCCACCAGGGCCACTTACCGTCAGCGTAACGGTGTAATCACCGCCACTTTGGTATTCATAGACAGGATTTTGCGCTGCACTCGTCTGTCCGTCACCAAATTCCCAGTACCAGTCTGTCACCGGTCCGGTGGACAGGTCTATGAACTGAACAGAAAGCGGGACCGTGCCGCTGGTGGGGTTGGCATCAAACTCAGACTCAGGCGGCACCTCGCTGACGTCGACATAATCGGTTCTTTGCCTCACATCCGAACCAGCAGGTCCGGTAACGGTAAAAGTTACGGTATACGTTCCTGGCGTGTTGTACGTGTATAAGGGGTTTTGAGTTGTTGAATCCGTGGAACCGTTATTGTCAAAATCCCACGCCCAGCTAGTCACGGTCCCCACTGACTGATCTGTGAACGTTACACCAAGGGGGGCGGCCCCGCTGGTTGCACTCGCGCTAAAATCAGCCGTCAGTGAGGAGGTGCTGGCATGGATGTAATCGATTCTTTGTTTCACATCCGAACCACTAGGTCCGGTAACGGTAAAAGTTACGGTATACGTTCCTGGCGTGTTGTACGTGTATAAGGGGTTTTGAGCTGTTGAATCCGTGGAACCGTTATTGTCAAAATCCCACGCCCAGCTAGTCACGGTCCCCACTGACTGATCTGTAAACGTTACACCGAGAGGAGCAACGCCACTCGTCGGACTCGCGCTGAAATCCGCCACGGGTTCGGGTTTCACAAGGATGTAGTCAATTTTCTCCTTTATAACGCCGCCACCAGGGCCCGTCACCGTCAGGGCAACCGTGTAAGTCCCCGGCGTGTTGTACGTAAAAGAAGGGCTTTGCCCTGTTGAATCCGTCGAACCGTCGTTATCAAAATCCCAGGCCCAGCTATCGATGAACCCCGTTGATTGGTCTGTAAATGTGACGCTGAGTGGGCCAGCACCGCTCGTTGGACTCGCACTGAAATCGGCCACAGGTGGCGCAGCAGCAACATGGATGTAATCGACCTTCCCCCTCATGTCCGATCCTTCTGGACCTGTGACGGTCAGCCTGACGGTGTAATCCCCATCAGCCTGATATTGGTGAGCCGGGTTTTGCTCTGTACTGGTTTGCCCGTCACCAAACTCCCAATAATAGTCTGTGATCTGGCCCACTGATAGATCGGTGAACAGAACCGTCAAAGGAGGGGCACCACTTAATGGGTCAGCGGAGAAGTCTGCAAGGGGGCCGCTGTCCGTGTGGATTTCCAGAGACCATGGGTCATAATCTACATAATCACTGACCGTATCACCCGTTCCACCAGGGTTATACCAACCCCCTGTTAATATATCGTCTGATGGATCGTAAGGACCTGAAGGATCGCCCCACCAATTGCGCTCCGCAACAACCACTTCGGTTACTTCATTTGAAATGCCATAATTCGCATTTCCGAAAATGTTGTTGTGGATCATAGTGGGGTGAGCCCCGTACCGAACACGAATACCCACGTCATTATTTGTCAGGGTGTTTATATAAACAGTAGCTGTGAGCGTAGAACCAACATCCGTGCTGGTCCCTATGCTGATGGCGTACTGGAGATTTTGGATGTCATTGTTCGATATGAGAACGTTGCTGTAGCTTTGCCCACCGGTTAGATCGATAAACCTAACGCCATAGAAACCTTTGGTCACATCACTGTTGATGATATTGCCTGTCACCAAAACATCACTTGCCTCAATGCTCACACCTGAATATAGATAACCATAAAACTCATTGTTCTGGATGGTTACACTGCCTGCGCCGCTGTAGGGATTAATATAGACCCCTTCTCCCATGCCGTCTGAATCGCCATAGAATATGTTCCCTGAAATGATCAGACCGCTGACATCTGAATTCTTTCCCGTCTGAATGCCTGTATTGGCATGACCTGTGTAGATCTTGTTGTTTAAGATCTGCACATTGGTCACTGGCGGATCATTCAGGTCGCTGACCACCATACCGTTGCCAGAACGCGTGTCATCCGAACCGTTAAAGTCAAACTGGAACTCCTGAATGATCGTGCCGCTGGCATCGATCTCCACATCATAAACACCTGCAGCAGGGGCATCTAAAGGCTGCACAATCGTAGAATCCCAACCAGCACCTGTCAGCGTCAGTTGTTTATCAGTCACTAGCCGTTCATTATACGTCCCGGCTGAGACATTGATCGTGTCCCCAGCACTGGCTGCATCAATCGCCGCCTGAATAGAGTCATCCGTGTACCAGGTCATGGGCGAGGTGCCGTATGGCGCCCCCAGCCACGGCGAGTAATCCACATTGGCATCAACCGGATCGCCCGAGCCAGGACCTAAACCGCCTGGGCCGTCTGGTGAGCCCCAGTAGTTGTCTGGCGCATCCACAGGTATGACACTGGTCATTCCGTCTGTGTTGCCGGAGATGGTGTTGTGGATGATCGTAAGGCTTGCACCGTAGCGAACCCTGATACCTACATCATTGTTTGACAGCGTGTTCTCTTCAATCGTGGCTGTGAGTGTGGACCCTACATCCGTGCTGGTCCCTATACTGATGCCGTACTGGACATTTTGGATATCATTATTCGATATGAGTACGTTGCTGTAGCTTTGCGCACCGGTCAGATCGATAAACCTAACGCCATAGAAACCTTTAGTCACATCACTGTTGATGATATTGCCTGTCACCAGAACATTACTTGCCTCTATGCTGACACCTGAATATAGATAACCATAAAACTCATTGTTCTGGATGGTTACACTGCCTGCGCCGCTGTAGGGATTAATATAGACCCCTTCTCCCATGCCGTCTGCATCGCCATAGAAGATGTTGCCGGAAATGATCAGACCGCTGACATCTGAATTCTTCCCCGTCTGGATGCCTGTATTGGCATGACCCGTATAGATCTTGTTGTTTAGGATCTGTACATTCGTCACAGGCGGGTCATTCAGGTCGCTGACCACCATACCGTTGCCAGAGCGCGTCTCATCCGAACCGTTAAAGTCAAATTGGAACCCCTGAATGATCGTGCCGCTGGCATCGATCTCCACATCATAAACACCTGCAGCAGGGGCATCTAATGGCTGCACAATCGTAGAATCCCAACCAGCACCTGTCAGCGTCAGTTGTTTATCAATCACTAGCCGTTCATTATACGTCCCGGCTGAAACATTGATCGTGTCCCCAGCACTGGCTGCAACAATCCCTTCATCAATCGTCTGGAAAGCGGTTGACCAGCTGGTCCCATCTCCTGAGCTTGGTACAGCCTCATCCACGTACCAGTCCCCGGCGTGGACCACGGAAACCAACATGAGCAAGATTACGAACATTGCAGCAGCTAAGGGGGCCCGCCAAGACCGTGATGCCCTCCCCTTCCGGACACCACCTATATCTGGCTTATGACAAATCTTGGGCATTCTTACACCTCAAAGATGCATGGAGAGAAATCCGCTGTGTTAAGTGGGCAGTAAGTGGCATAACTGCCAAGAAATTACTGTATTTACGTGCCTCCTAGTCTATTCGCAGTTGTGCGGGGACACAACTATGAGAATTGCGGGTTTTCCACTGGGAAACACCTAGTTTTGTACCGGAAACCTACGGAGCGGAACATGTGTAAGCGGGAAAGGGGCTTACCGCTATTGATAGGCTAGTGTTGCGTCTCTAAAATAAGTTTAATTACTATAACGCCAGCCGAAAGCCTTTTCCGAGCGACATTGAGCATTTTCGGGCACGGAGTGCTTCGGTTCAAGCCGTCAGGCGCAACCTCTGCGCTATGAGACGTCAGCTGAGTCCAGCGTTAAGAATCATAAGCTGTTTGATCCCGATTTATCGGGAGAGTTTTACAATTTTAGCGGAACAAAGCTGATGGTCTCGTAAAAAGTCTTTTGTGAACGACATTGAGCATTTTGGGAGAAAAGCACTTGAGATGTTCAGCGTCAAAAAATGCTAACTGTTTGAGGGCGTTAGCACGAGTTTTAGCATTTT